>SAMEA3663207__coassemble_236_pt1 | contig 19359 bp, 34 predicted proteins | sample SAMEA3663207__metabat2_low_PE_007 | metagenome-assembled genome bin SAMEA3663207 (sample SAMEA3663207) | pig gut metagenome | biome: pig gut; feature: pig-associated habitat; material: faeces | place: China | collected 2013
ATCAAGATAAAATTTGCTTTTTCCGTCAGCGAGTTTTGCTAATTCTGCATTTAACACGTTAATAGCAGTATTGTTTACCACCTTATCGCTATCTGAACGGCTTTTCGTAACGTGCAGATTGGCCTGTATAAAAATAATCGCATCGGATTGTTTTCCCTTGACAAATTCAATCAATTCACTGTATTTTTCGACGGTACTGCTAAATTTGTATCCCACTTCATTGATGCCGAGCATTATATAAATTTTACCATACTTTTTGCTATTCAGCAACTCCGTCAAAGTCACCTTACCGACGTTGGGAACAGAAACAGGCTTTTCATAAATGTTGTAAACACTCATTCCCACCGTACAAAAATAGTCTGCGCCGTTGATACCTGCATATTCCATAAGTCCTACTGTCCTTGAATCACCGATGAACAAAGCATCAGCCATAGAAATATCACTTTTTGGCTGCGTTGTTATATCTTCTGTCGTTGATGTTTCAATTGTAGATGTACTTGCTTCGGAACTACCTTCTGTTTCTGTAGAACTTGTATCTTCCGGGGTCTCTTTGGGAGTCGTTATAATATTGCTTTGTGTTGTAGAATTGCTTTCGGTTTTTGTGCCGGAACTTGCAGACGGAGTTTTCCAAAGGAACATAAACAGTATAACAGCAACAACTATAAAGCATAAGGACAAAAGCGTAACTAAATTTGACTTTTTCATTTTTCTTTACCTCTCAAAATCTAAAATATAAAAACGGATCATCAAAGCCACGGTACATACAATAGACGCTTGCACCGAGTATTACTGCAAGAAGCAAGCCTATAATGACACGGCTTTTGATTTGTTTCAAAATACGGAACGGTAATCTCGTCGAGAACAATATGCCTGCAATAAAAAACGGATAATATAAATTTAAGTATTTAATGTAGTCATACCGAAATATCGACCATACGCCTTGACCGAAAAACGGAAACAACCGAGTAAAAAACACCCCAAGCTGCCCTATATCATCAATAGCGAATATTGCCCAAGTAATCGGAATCAATATGATCATATAAAGGTGGCCTATGACAGGCAGTTTATTAAGATATTTTCCTATAAAGAATTTTTCGAGCATTATGATAAGAAATAGAACCGTACCCCATAAAACGAAATTATATCCTGCGCCGTGCCATACCCCCGTAAGCAACCATACGATAAGCAGATTTCTGACAGTGGCAATTTTGCCGTTGCGATTTCCACCAAGAGGGATATATACATACTCTCTAAACCAAGCTCCAAGTGTTATATGCCACCGCCGCCAAAATTCTGTCATTGTAAGGCTGGTGTATGGATGTTCAAAGTTTTTCGGCAACTTAAATCCGAGCATTTTTCCAAGTCCAATTGCCATTAAAGAATAACCGAAAAAATCAAAATATATTTGAAAAGAAAATGCTATTATCGCCATCCACGCGAGCGGTGTAGATATACTTTCAAACCCGATTGCACAAGTCTGCGACCACAGTTTTCCGATAGGATTAGCAAGCAATACTTTTAATCCTAAGCCGAAAATAAACACTCCCATACCTTTCAGCACAGATGATACTTTGATTTTCCGTTTATACAGTTCTTTTTCTACTTGACCGTAAGTGACAATCGGGCCAGCGATAAGCTGCTCAAACATTGAAATATATACAGCATATCTAAGCAAACTTCTTTCTGCTTTTGCATTTCCTCTGTAAACGTCAACAATGTATGAAATTCCTTGAAAGGTGTAAAAAGAAATGCCGATAGGCAATACAATATCTGCCGTAAAATGAAAGCTCGGATTTAATCTGCCCATTTCATTTATTACAAAACCGGAATACTTAAATACGGCAAAATTGATTAAATGAAAAATTATGCCTGTGGCTAATAATACCTTCTTGCGTGCAGGAAATTTTTCAATCCATATACCAATCGCAAAATCCGCAACAATGCTGAGTATAAACAATATAAAATGTTCGGGGTTATGGATTGTGCCTACAGAGTAAAAACATAAACTGCCTATAAGCAATACAAAATTCTTTATTTTATTAGGTACAATATAGTAACATCCGAAGAATATCGGCATAAAAATGAAGATAAATTGTAAGCTGCTGAATACCATAACCACACCACCGTTTTGCTGTTCTGATATATAGACGCACGGGTGATGTAAAAGGTGACACACAAATCTATTTTTTGCAAAAAAAATCAGCGGCAGAGATTTCTCCCTGCCGCCGTTGGCTGTGTGAATACGACTAAAGTGACCTCAAAGCCCCCGAAGTGATGCCTTTATTCCCACTCGACCGTAGCGATGGGATCAACCATCATATTGACCCAATCGCCATTGCAGTATATTTCAATCGAATCTGCCGTTTGGTAATCCTCGCCCACCGAAAACTCCACTGTGCACAGGCCATCCTTGCACACTATGTTTTCACTGTCTGCAGACGAGAGGTATCCCTCCGTATCCACATACCAAAGTGTGCCGTACTCCACATCGTAGGCATTTTGCATATAAGCGGTAGCGGTGCCGTCCAAAACCGTATACTGCACCAAGGTGGGGTCTATGTTCTCATCCACATAGCTGACTTCGTAACTGCATGACTGAAATACATTCGCAAGACTCATCACTAAAATGACAATACTCACTATAATAACCGGAATCAGCACTTTTGCCGGCTTACGCTGCTGCCGGATCCGGTTCAGCGTGGGCGCGGTGAATGCAGCCTCCCCTGTGGTGGGGTTTTCCTCCTCGTAATAGCCCTGCTCCTCATAGCACGCTTTCTCTTCGTAGCACTCCTTTTCCTCAAAGCAAACCTTGCTGCCGTGGGGTTTCGCATGGCGTTTTTCAAGGTAATCCGCGTCCTTCATATGGTAGATGGTGCCATCGGCGTTGACCTTTTCATGGCGCGGCGGACGGTTGTAGGCGCCGCACTCCGGACAGCAGCCTTCCGTTTCATAGCGGTACGCCTTACCGCAATTCTTGCATTTGATGCGTGCCATTTTTCTCCCTCCCTTTTTCTATATAAATCTATTCTAACGGATTTCCTGTTATCGTCTATCAACTTGAAGTTGCAGCACCAAATTTTTGCAGGCAACTTCAAGTTGCGTCTTTCTCAGTTTATCATGTTCCCTCCCAAAAGACAAGCAATCCCTGTTGTTTCGCCCGTTTTTGATGTCAAATCGTACATTCCGCGTTCAATATTACAGATTGTTGTCGCATTTTGATGAAAAAAACACCCTTTTCTACGGCCGCGCCATAGAAAAGGGTGTTTTTACCGATTGAATGGTTTTCTTATTTCACCAGTTCGATGATAGCGGTTTCCGCAGCATCACCACGGCGAACGCCGGTGCGGATGATACGGGTATAGCCGCCGTTGCGCTCAGCGTATTCAGGAGCAATCTCCTTGAACAGCTTATTGGCCACATCTTCTCTGGTAATGAAGCTCAGAGCCTGACGATATGCTGCCAGATCACCCTTCTTGCCCAGGGTAATCATCTTTTCAGCCAGGGGCTTGATCTCCTTAGCACGGGTAATGGTGGTTTCCATACGGCCGTAATCCAGGAAATCGGTGACCTGCTGACGGAGCATCGCCTTGCGCTGATCGGTAGTCTTACCGAGCTTACGAGTTCCGGGCATTTCAGTTTCCTCCTTGTAAGGATATTCCGCGCGAAGCGCGAAGCAGTTAGTTGTTTTCTTCGTCGGCCAGGGACAGACCCATCATTGCCAACTTGTTGATGACTTCCTCCAGGGACTTGCGACCCAGGTTGCGCACCTTCATCATCTCGTCTTCGGTCTTGGAGATCAAGTCTTCGACGGTGTTGATGTTGGCACGCTTGAGGCAGTTGAAGCTGCGGACAGACAGATCCAGTTCCTCGATCGTCAGCTCCAGCACCTTGTCACGCTGATCGGTGGCCTTCTCCACCACGGTGGACTTGTCGCCCAGCGTGTCGCTCAGGTCAGTGAACAGGGCAAAGTGGTCGCAGAGGATCTTGGCGCCCAGGGACACGGCATCCCGCGCCGTGATGGTGGAATCCGTCCAGACCTCCAGCGTCAGCTTGTCAAAGTCAGACATGTTGCCGACGCGGGTATTTTCCACCGTGTAATTGACCTTGTACACGGGGGTATAAATGGAGTCAACATGGATGAGCCCAATCACACCGCCGCTTTGCGCCTTGTTGCGGTCGGCGGACACATAGCCGCGGCCATGGCTCAAGCTGATCTCCATGCTCAGCGTAGCGCCCACATCAAGTGTAGCCAGGTGCAGTTCGGGATTCAGAATCTCCACTTCACCATCGCTCTTAATGTCGCCTGCCGTCACTTCGCAAGGACCGGTAGCCTCAATAAAGACGGTCTTGGGACCTTCGCAATACAGCTTGGCCAGCAGGCTCTTCACGTTCAGAACGATCTCGGTCACGTCCTCCTTCACACCGGGAACGGTGGAAAACTCGTGCTGGACACCGGCAATCTTGATGCTGGTGGCCGCCGTACCGGGCAGGGACGAGAGCATAATGCGACGCAGTGCATTGCCCAAGGTCGTTCCGTAACCGCGCTCCAGGGGTTCGATCACATATTTACCATAGGAAGCATCACCGGGCGTTTCGATACACTCGATCTGGGGCTTCTCAATTTCAATCATGCAGTACCCTCCTTCATTCTCGTTGCAGCGCAAACAAACTTGCGCTTTCTGTGATTCATTCGCTTTGTGAGGGTTCCAACCCTATTACTTGGAGTACAACTCGACGATGAGGTGCTCTTCGATGGGCATATCAATGTCCTCACGGGCGGGCATCTTGGCGACAGTGCCCTTCAGGGCGTTCTTGTCGCGCTCCAGCCACTGGGGAACGTTGACCATGGGAGCATCCTCAGCCGTCAGACGCTTGAAGCAAGCGGCGCTGCGGCTGCCTTCCTTGACCTCGATCACATCGCCGACGCGGACCAGATAAGAGGGGATGTTCACCTTCTGGCCGTTGACGGTGAAGTGAGCGTGGTTGACCAGCTGACGGGCCTCACGGCGGGTCATGGCGAAGCCCAGACGGTACACAACATTGTCCAGACGGCGCTCCACCAGCGTCAGCAGGTTCTCACCGGTCTTGCCGGGCATGGCGGAGGCCTTCTCATAGTACATATGGAACTGCTTCTCCAGAATACCATACACGAACTTAACCTTCTGCTTTTCATTTAACTGAATGGCGTACTCGCTCTTTTTCTTTCTCATCTGGCCGCCGGGGTTGCGCTTGGTCTCCTTCTTGGAGTAACCCATGACGGTAGGAGAAATGCCCAGCGCCTTGCAGCGCTTAGCGATAGGCTGCATATTCTTAGCCATAATCTACTTATCCTCCTTGTTCCGATTACACACGACGACGCTTGGGGGGACGGCAGCCATTGTGAGGAATGGGGGTGACGTCCTTGATCATCGTTACTTCCAGACCAACAGCCTGCAGGGCGCGGATCGCTGCTTCACGACCCTGACCGGGGCCCTTCACGAAGACCTCCACGGTCTTCAGGCCATGCTCCATAGCGGCCTTGGCAGCCGTTTCTGCTGCGCTCTGGGCGGCGAAGGGAGTAGACTTCTTGCTGCCACGGAAACCCAGACCACCGGAGGAGGCCCAGGACAGTGCGTTGCCCTGGCTGTCGGTGACGGTTACCATGGTGTTATTGAAGGAAGAACGGATATGGACCTGACCCTTTTCGATGTTCTTCTTTTCGCGACGGCGGCGGATAACCTTCTTGCCGTTCTTTACGTTAGCCATATTCTTCTCCCCTCCTTACTTCTTCTTGTTAGCAATGGTCTTCTTGGGACCCTTGCGGGTACGTGCGTTGGTCTTGCTGCGCTGACCGCGAACGGGCAGGCCACGACGGTGGCGCATGCCGCGATAGCAGCCGATTTCAGTCAGACGCTTGATGTCAAGCGCCACTTGACGACGCAGATCACCCTCGACGACATAGTTCTGATCAATTGCCTCACGCAGTTTGGCTTCCTCAGCCTCGGTCAGATCCTTTACGCGTGTGTCGGGGTTGATGCCTGTCTGTGCCAGGATGTCCTGAGCACTCTTTCTTCCAATACCATAGATATAAGTCAAACCGATTTCGATTCGCTTATCCTTGGGCAGGTCAATACCGGCAATACGTGCCATACTTTAAAGCACCTCCACTTTCTTCTTAGCCCTGTCTCTGCTTATGCTTGGGATTCTCGCAAATGACCATAACACGGCCTTTGCGACGAATCACCTTGCACTTCTCGCACATGGGCTTCACGGACGGTCTTACTTTCATTGTTTTAAACCTCCTACTTACTACGCCAGGTAATCCGGCCACGGGTCAGATCATAAGGGGACATTTCCACCGTCACCTTGTCGCCGGGCAGAATCCTGATGAAATTCATTCTGAGCTTTCCGGAAATATGCGCTAATATGGTGTGTCCATTTCCAATGTCGACTTGGAATGTGGTGTTGGGCAGGGATTCGACCACTACGCCCTCGACTTCGATCATATCGGATTTTGCCAAGTTGTTATCCCTCCTGGTCTTGATTACCGCCGCTGATCGCGGCTATGGCTTTACGAAGCTCACTATTTGTGATTTTTTCGCCGCTTCTGATCTTCTCGGCAACCAGACTGTGGCTCTCACCTACCAGCGCTACGTGCTTTTGCCGCTTGCGCTTGGGGTTTTCCACGCGTCTGTGTTTGCCGTCAGCCAGCAGGAGGAAATCTCCTTGCACTGCAAGAACGAAGAAGAATTTCCCTGTGTCCCTGCCGGCGGTAGCTTTTACGATGTTCGATTCAGCAATGTTCATACGCTACACCAACGACCCCTCGGCAACCGTCAGAAGCTCCGGCTCTCCGGCGGTAATCAATACGGTGTTTTCGTAGTGGGCGGCATACTTCCCGTCGGCGGTTTTCACCGTCCAGCCATCCGGCATCTGACGGATGGCGGCACTGCCGGCGTTCACCATGGGTTCCACGGCAATGGTCATACCCCGCAGCAGGCGCGGACCGTGACCGGGTTTGCCGTAGTTGGGAACCTCAGGCGATTCATGCATATTGCGTCCGATGCCGTGACCGACATACTCGCGCACCACGCTGAAGCCGTTTGCCTCCACATACTTCTGCACAGCGGCGGAAATATCCGACAGGCGGCAGCCCTCACGGGCGTACTTTATGCCTTCAAAGAAGCTCTCCTGCGTCACACGAATGAGGCGCATGGCTTCCTCAGATACCCGGCCGCAGGGATAGGTTCCGGCGCAGTCGCCGTGGAACCCCCCGATATAGGCGCCCACATCCACGCTGACGATGTCGCCCTCCTGCAGCACCCGTTTGCCGGGAATGCCGTGGATGATCTCATCGTTCACGCTGACACATACGCTGGCCGGATAGCCGTTGTAGTGCAGAAAAGACGGGGTCGCGCCCTGCGATTTGATAAACTGAAACACTGCTTTGTCAATTTGTTGGGTTGTTACGCCGGGTTTTACCATATCCCGTGCCAACGCACGGGCAGCCGCGGTAATTTTTCCCGCCCGACGCATCAGTTCGATCTCGTGGCTCGACTTGAGGGTGATCATTTGTTATCTCCCCAAGACCGCCAGGATCGCCTGTGTGGTCGCCTCCACAGAAGGCTGATCCTCCACAGTTTTCAGAATCCCACGGGCCTCGTAAAAACCCTTGAGGGGTTCTGTGGTTGTATGATATTCCGCCAAACGGTTCTTGACCGTTTCGGGGTTATCATCCTTGCGCTGCACCAGCTTGCCGCCGCACACATCGCACACACCCTCTACCTTGGGGGGAATATTGACAATGTGATAGCTTGCGCCGCAAGCCTCGCAAACGCGGCGGCCGCCCATGCGGTTGATGATCTTCTCATCGGGCACTTCAATGGCCACCACAGCGTCGAAACTAATACCTGCCCGTTCCATGGCTTCAGCCTGAGCAATCGTGCGGGGCACGCCGTCGAGGATATAACCATTGGCGCAATCGGCCTCCTGCAGTCGCTCATTGATGATGCCGATGATCACTTCATCGGGTACCAGTTTGCCGGCGTCCATATACTCCTTGGCCTTCAGGCCGGTGGGCGTACCGTTTTTCACAGCGGCACGCAGAATGTTGCCGGTGGAAATGGTGGGGATTTCCAGCTTTTTCTTGAGAATCTCTGCCTGGGTGCCTTTACCTGCACCCGGAGCACCTAAAAGGATCAGTTTCATAATCAATTACCTCTTATTCCAGGAAGCCCCTATACTGACGCATCAGCATTTGGGATTCCAAAGCCTGGACGGTTTCCAGTGCAACACCGACAACGATGATGACGGAAGTACCGCCGATGGACAGAGCGGCCTGGTCAACGATCTTACCGATCAGCAGAGGCAGGATCGCAACGATGCCCAGATAGATCGCACCAAACATTGTCACCTTATTGAGAACCTTGCGGATGAAGTCAGCGGTGGGCTTGCCGGGACGGAAGCCGGGAATAAAGCCGCCGTTCTTCTTCAGATTGTTGGAGATCTCAACGGGGTTGAACTGAATGGATGCGTAGAAGTAGCTGAATGCAATAATCAGCAGGAAGTAGACGATCATATAGATCACGGACTTGCTGTCCACGGCGTTGACCAGCCAGTAGCCAAAGCTGCCTTCCTTGGGAGCGGGCAGGAATGCCGCCACCGTGGGAATAATCATGGCAATAGACTGGGCGAAGATGATGGGCAGCACGCCGGACATATTGACCTTCATGGGAAGGGTAGATGCCTGACCGCCGTACATCTTACGGCCCACCTGGCGCTTGGCATACTGCACGGGGATACGGCGCTCAGCACCGTTGACCCAGGTAATCAGCACGACCAGCAGCAGGATACCGACAACCACCAGCAGCGCCATCCACCACTTCAGGGTGCCTGCCGTAATGCCGGACACCATGGAGGAAACCATGTTGGGCACGCGGCTGAGGATACCTGCGAACAGGATGATGGAGATGCCGTTGCCGATACCGAACTCGGTGATCTGCTCGCCCATCCACATCACGAAAGCGGAGCCTGCGATGAAGGACACGATAATGACCAGAGCCGCCCAAACATGGGTTTCTCTCAGGATGCCATAACGGCTCATCAGCATGTAGTAGCCCCAGCCCTGCAGGATAGCGATGGCAATGGTGGCATAGCGGGTAATGGACTGGATCTTCTTCTTGCCCTCTTCGCCGCCCTCACGGGCCAGACGGCTCAGCGCGGGAATGGCGATGGTCAACAACTGAATAATAATCGAGCTGTTGATGTAGGGCTGTACGCCCAGAGCAAAAATCGTTGCTTCAGCAAATGCACCACCGGACATGACATTGTACAGGCCCAGAATGGTAGTGCTCATCTGATTGATATAGTTTTCCATCAAACCGGTATCCACATAGGGAACGGGGATGGCGTTGCCGATACGGAAAATCAGCAGAATAAGTGCGGTGAAAAAAATCTTTTTGCGAAGTTCGGGAATACCCCAGGCTTTGCGGATTGTTTGAATCACCTTACATCACCTCTGCCTTTCCACCGGCTGCTTCGATCGCTTCCTTAGCAGCCTGGGAGAAAGCAGCGGCCTGCACGGTCACCTTCTTGGTAACGGTGCCGTTACCGAGGACCTTGTAGCCGTACTCACACTTGCTCAGGATTCCCTTAGCAAGCAGGGCTTCAGCGGTGACGATCTCGCCGTCCTCAAACTTGTTGAGGGCGCTCAGGTTGATGATTTCCAGGGGCTTTGCAAAAATGTTGTTGAAACCACGCTTGGGGATGCGCCGTGCCAGAGGCATCTGGCCGCCCTCGAAGCCGATTCTGGTGCCGCCGCCGGAACGGGCCTTCTGACCCTTATGACCACGACCTGCGGTCTTGCCGTTGCCGGAGCCGTGACCACGGCCCTTGCGATAGGCTTCCTTAGTGGAGCCAACTGCGGGAGACAGTTCATTCAGTTTCATTCTCTCGCACCTCCTTATTCTACTTCGGTGACCTGGAGCAGATAACCGATCTTTGCGATCTTGCCCTTGGTCTGTGCATTGTCGGGCTGTACGGTGGTATCACCGATCTTACGCAGGCCCAGAGAGTTGGCAGTGGCGATGTGCTTTTCCAGTCTGCCGTTAAGGCTCTTGACGAGCTTGATGTTCAGATTAGCCATGTTTCACGCCCTCCTTAGCCTACGATCTCGTCCACGCTCTTGCCGCGGATACGAGCGACCTCTTCCGGTGTACGCAGAGCCTTCAGGCCCTCGAAGGTAGCGGCCACGACATTCACTGCCGTATTGGAGCGCAGGCACTTGGTACGAATATCCTTGATACCGGCTGCCTCGCAGATGATACGCACAGGACCGCCGGCGATCACGCCGGTACCGGGAGCTGCGGGCTTCATCAGCACGCGGCCTGCGCCGGCCTCACCGATGATCTCGTGAGGAATGGTGCTGCCGGACAGGGAAACGTTAATCATGTTCTTCTTGGCGTCCTCAATGCCCTTGCGGATTGCCTCGGGCACTTCGGCGGCCTTGCCCAGGCCGAAGCCGACCTTGCCCTTGCCGTCGCCGACGACCATCAGAGCGGAGAACTTCATGACACGACCGCCCTTGACCGTCTTGGATACACGGTTGGTAGCTACGACTCTTTCGATATATTCGCTTTGTTCTCTTTCAAATCTTGCCATTGTCAGTTATCCTCCTCTCTTAGAATTCCAGGCCGCCCTCGCGGGCGCCTTCGGCCAGCTCGGCAACACGGCCGTGATACAGATAACCGCCGCGGTCAAATACCACGGTATCGATGCCCTTGGCCTTGCAGCGCTCGGCCACCAGCTTGCCCACAGCGCGGGCAGCAGCCTTGTTGCCGCCGTTGCCTTCGATTTCCTTATCCAGAGAGGAAGCGGAAACCAGCGTGTTGCCGGCCACATCGTCGATGACCTGTGCATAGATGTTCTTCTCGCTGCGGAAGACATTCAGACGGGGACGCTCGGTAGTGCCGAACACCTTGGAGCGAACTCTCTTATGACGCTTCAAACGCTGCGCGTTTGTATTGGGTCTTTTAATCATTTACGGCACACCTCCTTACTTCTTAGCGCCAGTCTTACCAACCTTGCGGCGGATGACTTCATCAACATACTTGATACCCTTGCCCTTGTAAGGTTCGGGAGGACGCTTCTCGCGGACTTCTGCCGCAAACTGGCCCACCTTCTGCTTATCGGCACCGGAAATCACGATCTTGTTCTGAGCGGGGACATCGATGGTGATGCCGTCGATCTCCTCGACAACTACCTGATGGGAGTAGCCCAGGTTCATGACCAGCTTGTTACCTTCCTTCGCGGCACGGTAACCGACACCGTTGATCTCCAGCTCCTTCTTGAAGCCTTCGCTGACGCCGACGACCATGTTGTTCAGCAGGGCACGGGTCATGCCGTGCAGCGCGCAATGCGCCTTGTCGTCGGAGGGACGCTTAACAGTGATGACGTTGCCTTCCTGCTCCAGGATCATCTCGGGGCACAGGGCCTGCGTCAGGGTGCCCTTGCTGCCCTTTACGGTGACAACGTTGCCCTCGGCGATGGTTACTTCCACGCCTGCAGGGACGGTAATGGGCATTCTACCAATTCTAGACATTGTTCAAATACCTCCTTACCAAATAAATGCCAGGACTTCGCCGCCAACATGGGCCGCGCGAGCAGCCTTGTCGGTCATGACGCCCTTGGAAGTGGAAACGATTGCGATACCGAGGCCGCGCAGAACCTTGGGCAGCTCATCGGCGCCTACGTATACGCGCAGGCCGGGCTTGGACACACGGCGCAGGCCGGAGATCACCTTCTCCTTGCCGGCGTTGTACTTCAGGGTGATGCGGATGATGCCCTGGGTACCGTCGTCCACGATCTGGAAGGCCTTGATGTAGCCCTCGTCCAGCAGGATCTGAGCAATGCTCTTCTTCATGTTGGAAGCGGGAACGTCAACGGTCTCATGCTTTGCATTGTTTGCGTTGCGGATACGGGTGAGCATATCAGCAACAGGGTCAGTGATGTGCATAATGTTTTCCTCCTAATTTAGAGTTACAGACGAAAGGTCTGTTCAGGCAGCGAGGTATCACTGGAAATTTAGTCCACCGTCCGTTGATACGGTGTTTAATTACCAGTGACCTTTCGCCATCCTTTTATATCAAGAGGCTTTGCCTCTTTGATACGGTTGTGCTTTTTTACCAGGAAGCCTTGCGGACACCGGGAATCTCGCCCTTGTAAGCCAGCGTGCGGAAGCAGATACGGCAGACACCGTAGTCACGCAGGTAAGCGTGAGGACGGCCGCAGATCTTGCAGCGGTTATACTTACGGGTGGAGAACTTTGCCGGAGCCTGCTGCTTCAGCTTCATAGACGTTTTTGCCATGATGTTATTCCTCCTAATCAGCGTTCAAAGGGAGCGCCGACCAGGGTCAGCAGCTCGCGTGCTTCTTCATCGGTCTGAGCGGTGGTGCAGATGACGATGTCCATGCCGCGGATCTTGTCGATCTTATCGTACTCGATCTCGGGGAAGATCAGCTGCTCCTTGATGCCCAGGGCATAGTTGCCGCGGCCGTCAAAAGCATTGGCGCTGATGCCGCGGAAGTCGCGGACACGGGGCAGCGCCACGTTGAACAGACGATCCAGGAACTCCCACATCTTCTCGCCGCGCAGCGTTACCTTCGCGCCGACGGGCATGCCTTCACGCAGCTTGAAGTTTGCAACGGACTTCTTCGCAATGGTGATCACAGCCTTCTGGCCGGTAATCGCGCCCAGATCCTTGGCAACAGCCTCCAGGACCTTGGGGTTCTCCTTGGCCTCGCCGCAGCCCACATTCACCACGACCTTGTCGATCTTGGGGATCTGCATGGTGCTCTTGTAACCGAACTTCTTAAAGAGAGCAGGAGCCACTTCTTCAGTGTACTTAACTTTCAGTCTAGCCATTTTCTACTCTCCTTTCTTACAGCTCGGCGCCGCACTTCTTGCAGATGCGGATCTTCTTGCCGTCAACAATCTTATAAGCCACGCGGGTGCCCTTGTCGCACTTGGGGCAGACAACCTGCACCTTGCTGGCGTAGATCGCAGCCTCGCGCTTGACGATGCCGCCCTCTTCGCCCTGCTTGCGGGGCTTGATGTGGCAGGTCACCATGTTGATGCCCTCAACCACAACCTTGGCTTCGCTGGGAACGGTGCCGAGCACCTTGCCCTGCTTGCCCTTGTCCTTGCCGGACAGAACGACCACGGTGTCGTTCTTCTTAATCTTCAGATTATTCATTCTCAGGCCCCTCCTTAAATAACTTCGGGAGCGAGGGACAGGATCTTCATGTAATCCTTGTCGCGCAGCTCACGGGCAACGGGCCCAAAGATACGGGTACCTCTGGGGTTCTTGTCGTCCTTGATCAGAACAGCAGCGTTGTCGTCGAAACGGACATAGGTACCGTCAGCACGGCGGATGCCCTTGGCGCTGCGGACGATAACGGCCTTGACGACCTCGCCCTTCTTGACCTGACCACCGGGAGTGCTCTTACGGACGGAAGCGACGATCACATCACCGATGTTGCCGTACTTCACCTTGGAGCCGCCCAGAACGCGGATGCACTTGATTTCCTTGGCGCCGGTATTATCGGCAACCTTCAGATAAGACTCTTGCTGAATCATACTACGGCTACCTCCTTACTTCGCCTTCTCGATGATCTCAACCACGCGCCAACGCTTATCCTTGGACAGGGGGCGGGTCTCCATCACCTTCACAATATCACCTACGCCGCAGGTATTCTCTTCGTCGTGGGCCTTCAGCTTGTAGGTCCGGCCGACGATCTTCTTGTACAGAGGATGAGCGACACGGTCTTCGATAGCAACGACCACGGTCTTATCCATCTTGTCGGACACGACCTTACCAACTCTGGTCTTGCGGGAGGAAATTCTCTTCTCTTCCATCTTACTTCTCCTCCTTTTCACGGATAACGGTCTTAACGCGGGCAATATCGCGCTTGGTTTCAGCGATCTTGAGAGGATTGTCCAGCTGGTTGGTTGCGTGCTGCATACGCAGGAAGAACAGATCCTTCTTCAGGGAGTCGAGCTTTTCATTGAGCTGCTCAACGCTCATTGCACGTACTTCAGTAGCCTTCATCTCATTCACCTACTTCCTGGGCTGCGAGATCCTCGCGCTTGACGATCTTGGTCTTGATGGGCAGCTTGTGGCTGGCCAGACGCAGAGCCTCGCGGGCGACCTCTTCGGAAACACCGGCAATCTCAAACATGACACGGCCGGGCTTAACAACTGCTACCCAATACTCGGGAGAACCTTTACCGGAACCCATACGGGTCTCAGCGGGCTTCTCGGTGATGGGCTTATCGGGGAAGATCTTGATCCAGACCTGACCGCCACGCTTGGTATAACGGGTCATGGCGATACGGGCTGCTTCAATCTGATTGCTGGTAATCCAAGAGGGTTCCAGCGCGACGAGGCCAAATTCACCGTAGGTGATCTTATTGCCTCTCATGGCCTTACCGGTCAGGCGGCCACGGTGTACTCTGCGGTACTTAACTCTCTTAGGCAGAAGCATTACTGTGCGCCTCCTTCTTTCTTTTCTGCGCTCTTGCGATAACCGCCCTGGCGGGGAGCGCGGTCACGGTTGAAGCCGTTCTGGCCATCGCGGCGGAAACCGCCACGGCGATCGCCGTCACGGCGGCCGCGGCGCTCACGGCGCTCCTGATAGGGCTTGCTGGTGTCCAGCGTGCGCGGGGTGGTGCGCAGCGCCTGGCTCAGGATCTCGCCCTTGTAGATCCATACCTTCACGCCGATGCGGCCGAAGGTGGTAGCAGCCTCAGCGAAGCCGTAGTCGATGTCGGCACGCAGGGTCTGCAGAGGAATGGTACCCTCATGATAGTGCTCGCTGCCGGCGATTTCACGACCGCCCAGACGACCGCTGCAGTTGCACTTGATACCCTTGGCACCGGCGCGCATGGCGCGGCCCATGGCATTCTTCATGGCGCGGCGGTGAGAAATACGCTTCTCCAACTGAGCGGCGATGTTCTCTGCCACCAACTGAGCGTCCATATCGGGGTTGCGGACCTCGACAATGTTCAGCTTCACGGTCTTGCCGATCAGCTTCTCAACGCTCTTGCGATACTCCTCGATCTGCGTGCCGCCCTTGCCGATCACGACGCCGGGACGCGCCACATGCAGATAGATGGTGACGACCTCGTTGCTGCGCTCGATTTCGATCTTGGAAACGCCCGCGGCAAAGAGGAGCTTCTTCAGGTAAACGCGGATCTTGTGGTCCTCGACCAGCAGATCGCCGACCTTTTCATTGCTGGCATACCAACGGGAATCCCAGTCTTTGATGACGCCCACGCGCATGCCGTGGGGATTAACTTTCTGTCCCATAAAACTGTCTCCTCCCTTTAGTCTCTCTCAGCGACGGCCAGCGTCACGTGAGAGGTTCTCTTGTTAATGCGATAAGCACGGCCCCGTGCGCGAGGCATCATGCGCTTCAAAATGGGGCCGGGGGTGGCGAACACCTGTGTGACCACCAGCTTCTCGGGGTCCATGCTGAAGTTGTTCTCCGCATTCGCGCAAGCGCTCTTGAGGAGCTTCATCAGGGGCTCAGAGGCAGCCTTGGGGGTCTGCATCAGGATCGCCATAGCGGTCTGAGCATCTTTACCGCGGATCAGGTCGCAAACGATCTGGATCTTGCGGGGAGAGATGCGGACGTATCTCAAATAAGCTTTTGCTTCCATGTTCTGCATCCTCCTTACTTAGACTTCGCGTGGCCGCGGAAGGTACGAGTGGGTGCAAATTCACCCAGCTTGTGACCGACCATGTCCTCCTGCACGTAGACAGGCACATGACGGCGGCCGTCGTGTACTGCGATGGTGTGGCCGACGAAGGCGGGGAAGATGGTGGAGCTGCGGCTCCAGGTCTTCAGCACGTTCTTCTCGCCCTTTGCATTCATTTCTTCAACCCGCTTCAGCAGCTCAGGGGCAACATACGGGCCTTTTTTGACAGATCTGCTCATATTAACTTGCCTCCTTTACTTCACATTGCGACGCTTGACAATGAACTTGTCGGTCGGATTCTTGGTCTTGCGGGTCTTGTAACCCAGAGCAGGCTTGCCCCAAGGCGTAACAGGACCGGGACGGCCCACGGGGGACTTGCCTTCACCACCGCCGTGGGGGTGATCGCAGGGGTTCATGACGCTGCCGCGAACGGTGGGACGCCAACCCATGTGACGCTTACGACCGGCCTTACCGATCTGAACGTTCTCGTGCTCCAGATTGCCCACCTGACCGATGCAGGCCATGCAATTGGTGCGGATGATGCGAACCTCGCCGGAGGGCATACGGATCTGGGCGTTGTCGCCTTCCTTTGCCATCAACTGCGCGTAGGCGCCGGCGCTGCGGACAAGCTGAGCGCCCTTGCCGGGGTGCATCTCGATGTTGTGAATCACGGTACCAACGGGAATGTTGGCGATGGGCAGGCAGTTGCCGGGCTTGATGTCGGCAGCGGCGGAGGAGATCACCTTGTCGCCGGCCTTCAGGCCAACGGGAGCGATGATGTAACGCTTCTCGCCGTCTTCATACTGCACCAGCGCAATGTTGGCGCTGCGGTTGGGATCGTACTCCAGGCGGAGGACAGTGGCTTCCACATCCATCTTGTCGCGCTTGAAGTCGATGATGCGGTACTTGCGCTTTTCGCCGCCGCCGCGATGGCGGACGGTGATGCGACCGTAGCTGTTGCGACCAGCGTTCTTCTTCAGAACCTCAGTCAGGCTTGCCTCGGGCTTGGCGTGCTTGTCAATGCCGTCGAAGCCGTTGACAGTCATGTGTCTGCGGGAAGGGGTGGTCGGCTTAAAAGTTTTAATAGACATTCTTTACACTCCTTCCTTTATTACACCATACCCTCGAAGAACTCGATGGTCTTGGAATCCTGGGTCAGCTGGACATAAGCCTTTTTCCAGCTCTTGCGCTTGCCGGGACGGGCAGCGCCCATGCGCTTGGCCTTGCCGTCATAGTTGATGGTGTTGACCTTAGCGACTTTTACGCCGAAGATCGCTTCAACGGCGTTCTTGATCTCAATCTTACCGGCGGTGGGAGCCACTTCGAAGACGTACTTCTTCTCGCCAGTGGCAGCCATGGAGCGCTCGGTGATGATGGGACGGATAATGATGTCGTATACGTTAGCCATTATGCGAACACCTCCTCGATTACTGCGAGGGCTTCCTTGTCGATGACCAGATTCCTGGCGTTGAGAATGTCATACACATTCAGCAGGTTCGCCATGGTGGTCTCAACACCGGGGATGTTGCGAGCGCTCTTGATGACGGTCTCGTTCTTGGCGGGGGTAACCACCAGAGACTTGCCGTCAGCCTTAACGGCGGTCAGGAAAGCGCGGAAGTCCTTGGTCTTGATGCTGTCCATCTTGATAGAATCGACAACAATGATTTCGCCTGCAGCAGCCTTAGCGGACAGGGCAGACTTCATAGCCAGTCTCTTGACCTTCTTGTTCAGAACGTAAGAGTAGCTGCGGGGCTTGGGAGCGAACACCACGCCGCCGTGGGTCCACTGGGGAGCACGGGTGCTGCCCTGGCGGGCGTGACCGGTACCCTTCTGACGCCAAGGCTTCCTGCCGCCGCCGGAAACCTCGCCGCGGGTCAGAGCGCTCTGAGTGCCCTGTCTGCAATTTGCCAGGTGGTTCTTCACCACTTCGTGAACGACGGCGCCGTTGGGCTCAATGCCGAAGATGCTGTCATTCAGTTCAACAGTACCGACCTCAGCGCCGGCCATGTTCAAAACTTTGATAGTAGACATTTACTTAAGCACTCCTTTCCTTACTTAGTACGCGCAGATGCCTTCTGGGGATTACGGCCGGAAGCCTTCTGCGGGTTGTTGCTGATGCCGGACTCGACATTCTTGACGCGGTGGACCTTAACGGTGGACTTGATGGTAACCAAGCCGCCCTTGGGGCCGGGGATCGCGCCGCGAACAGCGATCAGGTTCAGCTCGGGATCGACCTTAACGATGTCCAGGTTCTGGATCGTGACGGTGTCGCAGCCCATCTGACCGGCGCCGATCTTGCCCTTGAAGATACGGGAGGGGTCAGTGGTGGAGCCCATGGAACCGGCATGACGATGGACCGGGCCGCCGCCGTGGCTCATGGGAGTGCGCTGTGCGCCGTGGCGCTTGATAACGCCCTGATAACCGTGACCCTTGCTGGTGCCGGTCACGTCAACGAAGTCACCCTCAGCGAAGGTGTCAGCCTTGATGATGTCGCCGATGTTCAGCTCGGCAGCATTCTCCAGGTTGAACTCACGCAGGTACTTCTTGGGGGCCACGCCGGCCTTGTTCAGGTGGCCCATTTCGGGCTTGGACAGCTTGCGCTCTGCAATGTCCTCAAAGCCCAGCTGCACAGCCTCATAGCCTTCCTTTTCGGAAGTCTTCTTCTGCACGACGACGCAGGGACCCGCTTCAATAACGGTTACGGGAATGACCTTGCCGTTTTCGTCGAAGATCTGAGACATGCCAACTTTCTTGCCGATGATTGCTTTCATGTATGATCCTCCTTAAAGGTTATTGGTCGACATAGTTCAACTTCCGCCGGGCGGAAGATGCTTGCTCTGCCGACGTAACCCGCCCGCCTTACGCAAGTCAGCGGGCATTGGGTTGCAAGCAATTTTGTTTTTGCCGCCACCGCGGCGGCAGGGACGCGTTGCGAGATCCTGTAATTAAATAATGTATCAATTACAGCTTGATCTCAATTTCCACACCGGCGGGCAGATCCAGAGACATCAGTGCCTCAACGGTCTTGGGCGTGGAATTGGTGATGTCGATCAGTCTCTTGTGCGTGCGGCGCTCGAACTGCTCACGGCTGTCCTTATACTTGTGGGTGGCACGCAGGATGGTGACGATCTCCTTCTTGGTGGGCAGAGGGATGGGGCCGGACACGGTAGCGCCGGTGCGCTTGGCGGTCTCAACAATCTTCTCTGCGCTCTGGTCGATGACCTGGTGGTCATAGGCCTTCAGGCGAATGCGAATCATTTCTTTTGCCATTTGGTTTGTTCCTCCATTTTCGTACGGTTTGTTTTGCTTGACCAACTTCCGTACGGCGAGAAATTCTTTATACGCTGTTCCGTGCGTATCATTCCGGCTCATAAGAAACACCGGCACAGATTGGCCGGTGCGCTTCTGGCGCAGCGATCTACGCTGACGTAGCAGAATCTCTCAGCCGCCCGATTATCGGACATACTCCCCGAAAGTTACCTCGAAAGACGAGCAATCTCCCGGTTCATCGCATTTGTAAACGCTTCCGGGTGTGCAGCACCCAATTCGCGCGTACCCTCATAGTATAAAAGAAATCCCCCTTGTTGTCAAGGGGGATTTTCTATTTTTTATAAGAATTT
>SAMEA3663207__coassemble_333_pt1 | contig 15581 bp, 10 predicted proteins | sample SAMEA3663207__metabat2_low_PE_007 | metagenome-assembled genome bin SAMEA3663207 (sample SAMEA3663207) | pig gut metagenome | biome: pig gut; feature: pig-associated habitat; material: faeces | place: China | collected 2013
GGCGCCAAAGGCATACATGGTCTCGTAGGGATGCTCCCACGGCAGATAGCTGCCGGAGGCGGGATAGTGATCGGGGTACGGCATGGCGGAGATGGCATCCACCGCAGCGCTGATGGCAGGCCAGTACTGACCGTAAGCGGTCACATAGTCCTCGGCGCACTCGCCGAACACATCGGCAGAGATATACGCGCCCGCATCATGCAGCCGCGTGGCAGCGTACTGCAAAAAGCGCTGCACCGCCTGCGCCTTGCTCTCCCCGTATGTATTGCGGAAGTCGATGGTGCCGTCCTCCTCATAGCGCCATGTGCCGTCGGGGAAACGGCAGTAGTCAAACTGGATCTCGTTGAAGCCCATCAGCTCCACGGCCTCCAGCGCCAAATCCACCTTATACTGCCACACGGTGCGGTTATACACGCTGGGCCAGTACATACCGCTTACCTTCAGCGGGTCACCGGCGGTATCGGCGATCACACATTCGGGATGGTCCACCGCCAGATTGGGGTCATTAAAGGTGGTGATGCGGCCGATCACATAGTAGCCGGCCTCTTTCAGCGTGGCAATGCCCTGCCGGTATTCCTCCGCCGTCAGGTAGGCGCCGTCATAGGCGCTGGGCGAAAACGACTGCATCACCGGCGAGGCGTAGCCGATGGCGCCGCCGTCCATAATGTCCACCACAAAGGCGTTGATGCCGCAGTTATCGGCAATGGCCACATAGCTGGCCGCATCAGCGACGGATTCCACATTCAGATACAGCGCCTTTACCTCGTCGGGCATCACATTGTCCTCAAATTTCGGCTTGTGGCAGGGGAAGTAATCCAGCTCCGCCGCGTCACCGCCGCCGTAGCTGTCACCCCGGGAGGTATGCAGCTCCAACAGCTTTTTATCATAGGCGGCCATGGCGGAATCCTTGTCCAAGCACACATTGGATGCGGCAATATAGCCGCCCTCCACCTGATAGCGCGTTACACTGCCGTCTGCCTGCAGGCCGTCATAGCCCACCACCGTCAGCGCCTGTCCTCTTTCCGCCAGCGCGGCAGGGACAATCCCGTCCTTGTCCAGCAGGTTCACCGCGCGCTTGACATAGACCTGCGGCGTGGTGACCACCCGGGCAATGTCCTGCACCACATTCTCCCCGGGCAGGTAGCCGAAGCTCTCATCCTCCCGCAGAATACGGAGGCGTCCGTCCTCGCGCGGCTCCTCCACCACGAATCTGACGGCACTGCCGCGCACCAGCTCAGCCAGCTCGCCGCCGTCCTTGTCGTACAGCACCGCCGTTTCCGTCGGCGAGGCCACAAAGCCGTCTTCAAAGGTGAGAGGCTTCTTATGATGCACGATGATGCCGACCACCAGCGAGATAACGATCACCGCACCGGCGATCACGGGAATGAGCCACCGCGTCTGCTTTTTTGTCCGTTCCTTTACAGCAGGCATAAGCAAAATCCGTCCTTTCCTAATATCCGGCTTTTATTATACGAAATCTTTCGACAAAATGCTACAGGTTTTTTGCATTTTGCTGCCGTCAACAGTTTTTTATATTATGTAAACGCATATACACTATGTGGCAAACAGAAAACAATAAATATACATTTTCTTGTCATATTTTTGCGAAAAATGCCATTTTACGGTGGACAATGTGCCTGAGGCTATGCTATACTGATAATGAATCATTATGTAAATCAACTGCGGTTGGGACGATAGATAAAAGGGGATGTCTTATGAAATCACGCCGTCGCATTTCATCCATTATATTGTGCCTATGTGTGCTTGTGTCACTGGTACCGGGTTTATTGCTCCTGTTTGCTTCGGCCACGGCAGCCGACGACCAGGAGGAGTCCCTGCTGGGCACACTCAGCGCCTCCTACGAGGCTTCCGGCCCGGGTGTGATCTCCAGCGGAGAGGGCGACGCCGGCGGCAAGTCCTACGGTGCGTATCAGTTCGCCAGCGCGTATGATATACCCAAGAAGTTCTTTGAGTGGTGCCAGAAATCCGACAACCTGCTCTACCGCTCGTTTGGCGACACGCTCAGCGAGGCGTATTATGACGGCACTCCCGGCTATGGCACCAAGTTTGATGCGGCATGGAAGAAGCTGGCAGCGGATAATCCCAGCGGTTTTGAACAGGCGCAGCGCAACTATGTGCGCCTGAGCTATTATGACCCCATCGTCTCCAAGGCGGAGGCCAATATCCCCGGCTTCAAGGTCAGCAACTACAGCATTGCCCTGCGCAATGTGCTCTGGTCCCGCGCTGTACAGCATAGCTCCGGCGGCGCCCTGGAGGTGCTGCAGGATGCCTTTGCCGCCATCGGCGGCTTCAAAAATCAGCCCGAGAGTGAGCTGATCGACGCCATCTACGCCGAATCCGGCAGCTTGACCGATTCGGGGAAAACAAAGATGTCCGGCGCCACAGCCGAGCGCTACGGCGTCAGCGGCAAGAGCATGGCGTGGTACGGCGGCTGCAGTGGCGATGTGCAGTTGGGCGTATATATCCGTCTGCGCATCAACGAGCCTGCGGACGCGCAGGCAATGCTGGCCAATTACGGCTATAAGGATGACAAGGTGGGGCAGGGCACCTACCGTATTCTGGTATCCTCCAACACCAAGCTGGGCGCCGTGGCAGGCAGCACGGGTCTGACGATGAACACGGTAACGGACAGTGATTCTCAGCGTTTTATCCTGACCTACTATGCCAGCGGCTACTACACCATCACCAATGTGTCCTCCGGCAAGCGGCTGACGGCCAACAGCGACGGCACGGTCACGCTGGCTGCGCCTACGGCCAACAACAACCAGATGTGGAAGGCTGCCGCCTCCGGCAGCGGCTTCACGCTGAAAAACCGCAGTACCGGTACATATCTTACCGCGTCTACCTTCTCCGCCGGCAGCACCATCAAAATGGGCAGCACCGCCACCCAGTGGCAGCTGCAGCGCGCAGGCAGCGACTGGTCGCTGGAGGGTCTTAGCTGCCCGTCCTACACCTCCGGTTTGACGGAGGGCAACTCCGGCTATCCCTTCTGCGGTACCCTGCGGTGTTCCTATAATATTCAAAAGGTCACCGTATCTATTATAAATAATAAGGATAACACCAACGCCATTTCTCCGGCCAGTGCATCGGGCATCAATGCCAAGAGCTACGATCTGGGCAGGCTGGACAGCGCTGTGGCCTTCAGCCGTCTGAAAGCCGGCAGTTACACCTGCCGTATCACCGCCACCAGTTCGGCGCCCACCGACAGCACCTTTACCCGGGAGCAGCCGTTCTATGTGGTGGCTGAGCCCAGCACAATCACCTTCAACGCCAACGGCGGCAAATGCGCCACCACCACACTGAAGGTCAATGTGGGCAGCGTCTACGGTGAACTGCCTGCCGCGACCCGGGACGGCTGCACCTTCCTCGGCTGGTATACGGCGGCCTCCGGCGGCACGAAGATCGAACCGAACACCATTGTGCCTTCCGGTAACCGCACGCTCTATGCCCATTACCAAAGCACAACACAGTATACCTTCACCTTCTATGACTATGACGGCAAAACCGTGATCTCCTCCGGCAAGCTGAACGCCGGCAGCACGATCCCCGCACCGGAGGCACCTACCCGTCCCTCTGACGACCGGTATTACTACACCTTTACCGGCTGGAGCGGCTATACCGCGGGCATGAAGATTTCCCAAAATGTCACCTTTACCGCCCGGTATGAGGCGCAGGAGACCTCTGCGGCAAGCGATATTACCACCACGGCTTATACCATCAGCGGCGACTACCTGCGCGCCGTGCCGCTGGGCACGGAGGTCAAAACGATGCAGGGCAAACTGCAGCCCAGCCAGTATGTGACCATCCATAAGGGCAGCTCCGCTGCCTCCGGCTTGGTGGGCACCGGCATGACGGTGGACTTTGCGCCTGCCGGTGAAGTGACCCGGACGCTCACCGTCGTGGTCACGGGCGATATCAACGGCGACGGCAAGTGCACGCTGACCGACATGGTGCAGCTCCGAGCGCACCTGTTGAAAAAGAGTACATTAAAGGCCGCCGCTTTGCAGGCAGCAGACATCAACGGCGACGGCAAGTGCACGCTGACCGACATGGTGCAGCTCCGAGCGCACCTGTTGGGACGCAGCAGCATCAAGGCCAACTGATCGGAGGAACATATGAAAGCACAGATGAAAACATGGATCTCCTGTCTCCTTACGGCAGCATTGGTCCTTACCATGGTGCTGGCCGCCGCACCCCGACGGGTCGAGGCGGCAGGCGCCAGTCTCAGCGGCAGCGGCTCGCTGCGCGCCGGCAACTCGGTTACACTCACCTTTTCCGTCAGCGGCAAAGGTATTGTGGCCCTGCAGGGCGCCTTGTCCTACGACAGCGATAAGCTGGAGTTTATCGGCATGGAGCAATTGATCGGCGGCTCGTGGGGCGTGGAAATGAGCGGCAGCACCGTCATGGCAGATGATGCCAAGCTCGCCAATCCTATCAACAGCAGCACCGGTATCTTTTCGGTCACCTTCCGTGTCAAGTCGGGTGTGTCCGCCGGTTCTAAGGTTTCCGCCAGTATTTCAGGCATTTCCGCTTCCGATGGCAGCAGCGACTTTTCCCTGGGCAGCGCTTCCTGGAGCGCCACCATCCTATCGCCCCTTTCCGGCAACGCCAGGCTCTCCTCCCTGAGCTGCTACAATGCCACGCTTTCCCCGGAATTTTCCTCCGGCACGACCTATTACACCGCCACCGTGCCCTACGATGTGACCTCCCTGTCTCTGGATTACGATACGGCAGACAGCGGTGCGGACGTCTATGTGTCCGGCAATGATCTGAGCGTGGGCAGCAACACCGTTACGGTTTCCGTGGAGGCCGAGGACGGCACCATGAAGTACTACACCATTGAAGTGACCCGCCAGCAGGACCCCAACTACAAGGCCGGCACGGACGCTACGCTGGATAAGCTGAAGGTGTCCTCAGGCAGATTGAGCCCGGCCTTTTCCCCCGATGTGACGGATTATGTGGTCTATGTTCCCTTTGAAGTGACGGAGTTTACCGTCTCCGGTGAGGCCCATGACAGCAAGGCCATCGGCGTAACGGAGCATACCGTCACATTGACGGAGGGCAGCAACGAGCTGTCCGTGGTCTGCACGGCGGAGGACGGCACCACCACCAAAACCTACACCGTCCATGTCTGCCGGATGCCCGTCTACAAGGGCGTTCTGCCTGAGATCACCGCGCCCGACGCACCGGCTGTTGTCGTTCCTGATGAGGAGCCGGAGAAGACTTTTGAAATCCCTGTCACCCTGACGCTGCCCTATATCGGCCAGGTGCCCACCTACATCGCAGCCGGTGGGGCGCTGTTGGTGCTGCTGGTGCTGTTCTATGTGATCGGCACATTGGTGGGCCGCGCCGCAGGCAGGAAGAAAGCCCTCAAGGCCATGGCTGCGCCGGTGGAAAAGGCCGCCCCCATAGAAGAAGCACCCGCTGTCCGTGAGAAAGCGGCGGTCGAAGCGGCACCGGCGCCTGCAGCGGAGGAAACGCCGGTCGCCGGAGAGCCTGCCGGGGAAACGCCGACCGAAGAACCGGTCATTGAGCCGACAGTCCGGTCGGAGCCTTCTGACGATGTTCCCCATAAAGTAAGCCTTGACGAGCTGCTGGAGGACATCCGCAATATGTGATGACCATAAAAGACCACCGATCTTTCGATCGGTGGTCTTTTCGTTACAGCCGAATTTGCTCTATGATGCGCAGGAAATCATTTTTGCCGTAAATCACCGGCACGGGGTAGGTGGGATTGGCCTCCGCCTCTGCCCAGGCGGCCATCTGCGGCATATCCTCGCTGCGTATACACGCAAAGCCGTCGGGAATGCCCAAACGGCGGTTCATGGCAAGGAGCTCATCAATGAACGCATTTGCCCTCTCCCTGTCGGTACCTGCCGGGCAGACGCCGGTCAGCTCTGCCAGCCGCGCCAGCTTCCTGTGGACTGCTGGGCCGTAATCCCGCAGGATCACCGGCAGCAGCACCGCGTTGGCAAGGCCGTGGGGCACATCGTACATCCCGCCCAGTGTGTGGGCAAGGGCATGGACATTGCCCACGGCGGCCCGCGTAAACGCCGCACCTGCCTGATAGGATGCGTCCAGCAATGCCTGCCGCGCCGCTAAGTCGTCACCGTGGCGGCAGGCATGCTCCAAATAGCGGAAGATGGTCACCGTGGCTTGCTCGGCCAGCATATTCGTCTCCCGCGTGGTCATGTGGCAGCTTAAATAGGCCTCCACCGCGTGGGTCAGTGCATCCATGCCGGTCTGCGCCGTTATCGCAGGGCTCAGTGATACGGTCAGCTCCGGGTCCAGTACCGCGTAGCGCGGCACCAGGCACAGATCGCTTATGGCATATTTATGATGGGATTCATCCGTGACTACGGCGGCAATGGTGGTTTCCGAGCCGGTGCCTGCCGTGGTGGGCACGGCGATAAAGGTCGGAATCCTCCGCCGCACTTTCATCAGGCCGCCCAACTGCGATGCGGTGCGGTCAGGCCGCACGATCAAGGCGGCCGCCGCTTTGGCCGCATCCATGGGCGAGCCGCCGCCAACGGCAACAAGGCTGTCGCATCCGTAAGTGCGGTAGCACCGGGCAATGGCCTCCGCCTCAGCACAGCGCGGATTGGGCGTCACGCCGCAGAACAGCTCATACGAGGTAAGCTGCGCCGTCATGGCGCGAAAAGCGTCCGTTTGGCTCTGCCGGCGGCTGGCCACAATCAGCGGCTTTCGTGCATCGCACCCGGCAAGCAGCGACGGCACCTTCTGCAGGCTGCCTGCACCGCTGATACACTCGGCCTTGCGCCACGGTAAGCATCGGGCGCCGAGGCTAAAGACGCACTGAAAGGCACGGCAGTATAACTTTTTCCATTCCATACGACAACACTCCCTTTGCCTTATTATGACGCTTTCGGCGGTCAATTGCAACAAAAAGGACGGGGAGCAGCCCCGTCCTTTGAAAATGCAGCTTATTCCTCCGTTTCGATCAGACCGTAGCCGCCGTTATGGCGCGTATATACCACGCAAATGGCGTTGTCGTCCACATTGCGGAACACATAGAACGAATGGCCCAGCAGATTCATCTGCAAAATGGCCTCGTCCGTGCTCATGGGCTTGACGGTGAAGCGCTTGGTGCGCACCACATCAAATTCGGCATCCTCCACCAGATCGAACTCGGCCGGTACATCGGATACCAGCGCGTCGGCACGCAGATTCTTGGCCAGACGCGTCTTGTTCTTGCGAATACGGCGGTCAATAAAGGTCACAGCCTTGTCAATGGCACCGCGCATATCGCCGTCGGCGTCCTCCTCCTGCGCGCGGAACAGCGTTCCGTTGGCGGCACGGATGGTCAACTCAACAACGCAGCGGTTTTTCTTCTCCACGGCGAAGGTCACAAAAGCGTCTGCCTCCTCAGGGAAGTAGCGGTCCAGCTTACTGATCTTTTTTTCGGCGTATTCCTTGATGGAGTTGTTCAACGCGATCTTCTTACAGGTAAATGTGAACTTCATAGGTTTGGCTCCTTTCGCTTGCCCCGCAAAGGGACGGAGAATCGGGTCAGGGAGGTGTTTCCCCTTATCCATGTGTTTATTATAACACATTGTTCAACACTTGAAAAGTGGCGCAAGGCAAATTTGTGCAAAATTTACAAATATTTAAAAATAAGGTGACATTTGACATGATACGACACACCTTGTCAGAAGTCGACAAAACCTCCTATTTACAAAGCGGTACAAACCGTTTACCATAAGAACCGGAAGCTTTCCAATATCCCACCCGCTTGGGCCGCTCTGTTTCAGACAGGGCGGCTCCTTTTTATTCTTGTCAAGTCGGCCAAATATGGTATACTAATAGCAAGAAAAGAAGGAGGTTGCCATGAAAAAAATGACGCTTCTCGAGCGACGCTATCGCCGCGCGCATCTGGACTGCGTGCGCCATATTACGCTCGATCCCAAAGGGCCGGGTGTGGTGCGTATTCATATGATCCCGCCCCGCACCGACGATCCCCGCGACCCGTTTTTGCTGCTGCTCAACGGCGCGCAGTTGGTGCCGCTGAACTTGAGCTGGGCCATCCTGCTGGCCAATTTTATGGATCAGTTGGAGCCGTTCTCCGGCAGGGAAATTGAGGAATCGGACTGGCGGGCCATGGCAAATCGTGCCGTGACCGCGACCCGCAGGACCTATCCCTTTACGCGGCGCGCCGATCTGCTGGCCGATCTGGAGCTGATGCTCACCTCATTGATCGCCGTTGCCCGCGGTGAGGAGCCCGACGCCGAAGTGGCGGCCCTGACGCTGGGCGAATATGCCGATAAGATGTCCGCGCCGCACCGCATGGACCTGATGGTCAGCGCCATGACCCGAAACGGTGTGTGGCACTGCAATCAAAAGTGCCTGCACTGCTACGCGGCCGGTCAGCCGGCAGGGGAAACGCAGGAGATGACCACGGCGCAGTGGAAAGAGGCTTTGGCGCGTTTACGCAAAGCGAATATCCCGCAGGTGACCTTTACCGGCGGCGAGCCTACTCTGCGGGAGGATCTGGTGGAGCTGGTGGATGCGGCACAGTGGTTTGTCACACGGCTGAATACCAACGGCCGGGCACTGACCCCGGCCTTGTGCCGACAGCTCTATGAGGCAAGTCTTGACAGCGTACAGGTCACGCTCTATGCCGCCGACGCTGCCGGTCACAACGCGCTGGTAGGTGTGGACGGCTTTGAAGACACCGTGCAGGGTATCCGCAACGCGGTGGAGGCCGGTCTGATCGTATCGGTGAACACGCCGCTTTGCACGCTCAACCGCGACTATGCCGCCACGCTGCGCTTTGCCCACTCTTTAGGCGTGCGCTATGCCACCTGTTCCGGTCTGATTCCCTCCGGCAGCGCCGAGGGTGAGGCCAGCCGCGCCACGGCACTTTCTCCGGAAGAATTGACGGCGGTGCTGCGCGATGCCACGGCCACGGCGCGGGCTCTGGGCATGGAGCTGGATTTCACCAGTCCCGGCTGGCTGGAGGAGGAAACCTTGCGCGGCCTGGGGCTGCATCTGATCCCAAGCTGCGGTGCGTGTCTGTCCAATATGGCGCTGGCCCCCGACGGCAGCGTGGTGCCTTGCCAGAGCTGGCTGGGCGGCGTAACGCTGGGCCATATTTTGCATGATGACTGGCTGTCCGTTTGGGACAGCGAGAAATGCCGCGCCATTCGTGCAGAGAGCGCCAAAACGGAGCATATCTGCCAACTGCGGCAGGGGAATCAGGGAGGGTGCTGAGATGAAAAAACGCTTACTCTCCGTCTTTGCCTGTCTGGCTTTGTGCCTGTTGCTGCTGCCCCTTACCGCACAGCGCGCCGAAGCAACGGTATATGACCACATCCGTTACTACGGTATCCAGGTGCAGCCCAACACCGAAGACGGCAGCCTGTATATGAAGGTGATCTTTGAATGGGAGGCCGTGGAGGAGCTGCCCTATGGGCAGGAGCTGAAGATCGGTATCCCCAACGGCTCTATCCGCGACGTCACCGCGCTCACCGGCAACATTGAGTCGCTGGACTTCGACAACAGCTATATGTATGTCTATCTTACCGATCGCTACGATGCCGGTGAGGTCTTTACCTTCTCCTATTCGTGGGTGCAGGAATACATGTATGCCCTGAGCGATGACGGCAGCGTGCACTACGACTATACCCCCGGGTGGTTCGATGAAATCTCCATCGACCGCATGGAGCTGCAGTGGCTTGACCCTGCCGGAGTCGCGTCGGAACGGTCATTTTCCGGCAGCGGTGACTGGCAGGAGCTTGACGGAATGATCGTCGGCACCGATCTGGCCTATGGCGCACAGCTCAATGTGGCGGCGGTCTATCCCGATTGGCCCACGACCCTTGCATGGGAGAACAGTTCCGAGAATCTGCCGCAGGAGGAGTATTACGACTGGGGCAACGACGATTGGGAGGTGCATGACACTTTTTCCGACTTTGTTACTCTGGTTGTCCTGATGATAATCCTCTTTGTCATTATCTCCATCATTGCTGCCGCCAAAGGCAGCTATCGCGGCGGATTCGGTACGCGCTATGTGTTCGTCCACGGCCTGTGGTATCCGGCAGGGCCTAACGGCCAGCCACGCCCCGGCAGCGTGGGCACCAAGCACAAGCCAAGCCCCCCTCGCAGCAACAGCAGCGGCCGCGGCGGCGGGTTCGACGGCGGCAGCCGGGGCGGTGGATTCGGCGGCGGCGGCTTTGGCGGCGGCGGGCATTGCGCCTGCGCCAGCAGTTGTGCCTGTGCCTGTGCCTGCGCCTGTGCAGGCGGCGGACGCGCCGGCTGCAGTGCCAAGAATCTCTACGGCGCCGTGCATTTGAGCGAGCAGCTTACAAAAGATCTCCATCCGTAAAAAAAATCGGTCTGACAGTTGTCAGACCGATTTTTTTGACCGGTTTGCTTATTTCAGTAATTCCAGCACAGGATGGCAGACGCCGTTGGTGGCCCACACGGAGCCGCCGCGGTATGGGTCAATGGGACTGCCGTCCAGACGGGTGATTTTTCCGCCGGCCTCGGTGAGGATCAGACTGCCGGCGGCATAGTCCCACGGGCTGAGCCGGCACTCGAAAAACACCTCTGCCCGACCGCAGGCCACATAGCATACATCCAATTCCGCCGAGCCGAAGCGGCGGAAATCCAGACCCAAATCGTAGAGCCGGCGCATCAGGGAAAACGAGCGGTCGGTAAAGCGGCGGTCATAGATGGTGGAGCCGCACATGGTAATGGCATGGGACATATCCCGGTCACTGACATGGATGGGACGGCCGTTCAAAAACGCACCGCCGCCCCGCCGGGCCGCAAACATTTCCTCCGTGAATGGATTATACACCACGCCGTACGCCACGCAGCCCTCATGCACCAGCGCCACGGCGATGTTGCTGTGGTGCATATGGCGGACAAAATTGGTGGTGCCGTCAATGGGGTCCACCACAAACACCCACGGCTTGTCAAGGGTTTCGTGTTCCCCCTCCTCGCCGAGAAAATCGGCCTCCGGCACCAGCGCCAGCAGTTCCTTTTGCAGAAAAGCCTGTACCGCCACATCGTATTTCGTCACCAGATCGGCGGCGCCGTTTTTTTCATGGGTGTCTTTTTCAATATCATGGGCATCCCGGATCATGTCTCCTGCCCGTCGCACAACGGCGATCAGTCGGTCTAACATCATTTTCACCTCAATCAGTGGCAGCCGCGGGGTCCATCACGGCATTGAGCACGGCGGTATAATAGCGGCTGACAGCCACCAGCTCGTCCAGTTCAATATACTCATCCACGGTATGGGCCAGATTTTCCCGCCCCGGGCCGATGCCGATACAGGGAATGCCTGCCTCGCCGGCATAGTGACTGCCGTTGGTGCAGAAGCTGTAGCCGGTGAGTTGGGGATGATAGCCCATGTCGCACACAGCCTTCCGGACGGCCTGCACGAAATCACTGTCGGCAGGAACGCGCCAGGCGGGGAAGAAGCGGTCGGCGGCAATGACAGCGCCGGTATAGCATTGCTCCTCCCCTGCGGTGAAGGACACCTTGGCCTTCAGCGTGGGATCGTCCTTCCTCATTTCGTCAATGACGGCCTGCAGGGGCGCCAGCACGCTCTCACGGGTTTCCCCCACCAGCAGACGGCGGTCAAAGGTCACGCGGCAATAGTGGGGCACCACCGACGCGCCGGGATAAGGCGCGGAGCGGATGTCCGTCAGCTCCAGGATGCCTTTGCCGAACATGCCCTCCTGCTCCACAGGCGGCAGGGCACGGAAGCGGTCGATGATACGGCAGGCGGCATACACCGCGTTGACGCCCTTTTCCGGGTTGGCGCTGTGGCAGGGCACGCCGTAGGTCTCCAGACAGATCTCCGCGCGGCCGCGCTGGGAGCACTTGATATTCATTTCCGACGCCTCGCCGATGACCACCAGATCAGGCTTCACGGCGGCGCTGATCTTACGGGCGGATACGCCCTCGAAGCACTCCTCATGCACCGTGCCGGACACCCAGATCTCGCCGGCAAAATCGCGGTTTGTCAAACGGGCAAAGCGCTCTGCGGCAAACAGGTACGCCGCCACGGCACCCTTCATATCCGCGGCGCCGCGCCCGTAAAGGCGGCCGTCCTCCAGTTCGGCGGTAAAGGGATCATGACGCCAGTCAGCGGCATTATCGGCGCGGACGGTGTCAATATGGCCGTCAAACAGGATACGCCTGCCGGGGCGCTTACCCCGGATGCAGCCCAGCACATTGCCGTATTCATCGGTGTAGGCCATGTCAAAATGCTTGGCACGCATAAAGGCGATCATCAAATCCGCCACGGCCTTTTCCTCGCCGGAATAGCTGCGTGCGGCAAGCAGGTCCTGACAAAGAGCGATCAGCTCGCCCTGCTCCAGCCTGTCCATCATGTTTCCATCCTCCTGATTACTTGTCCGGCTCTTGCGCCGGTGATTTGACCGTCCTCCAGCGCCACAACGCCGTTTACGATCACATATCGCATACCCTGCGCCAAACGGCAGGGGTCTTCGTAGGTGCCGGGTTCGTTCAGCTCATGGAGCGCAAACACATTGATGTCCGCGTCCATGCCCACCGCCAGACAGCCCTTGCCCTGTATCCGCAGCGCCTGTGCAGGCCCCTGCGTCATCTTATGTACGGCTTCCTCCACGCTCAGCGCGCCCTTTTCCCGCACGAAGCGGGTCAGCAGGTGGGTAAAGGCGCCGTATACGCGGGGATGGAGCTGTCCCTCCGTAGGATAGGTGGCATCGGAGATCAAATTGCTCTTTTCGTCGCGCAAAATGGCGGCAATGTCGTCCTCGGAGGCCATAAAGTCGATCATGGTGATCTCGCAATGCTCGCTCACCAGCAAATCGCAGCAGGCCTCCAGCGGCGCTTTGCCCATCATGCGCCCGATCTCGGCCAGACTCTTGCCCTGATAGATGCGGTTTTCCTTACGGTGCAGGCTGGTAAGGTAAATGCCGTCCCAGCCGGCAAGACCGGCAATATTGTCAAAGCCAGCGCCGCTTTTGATCCGCTCTGCCAGCGCCTTGCGCACGGCAGGGTCCTTCAGCCGCTCGGTCACCGCGTCCGGACCGCCGGTAAGATAGTCCGGCGGCAGAATATGCAGCAGTTGGGTGGAGCCGGCCGTATAGGGGTACACATCGCAGCTCACATCCATGCCTTCCCTGCGGGCCTGTGCCAACATTTCCAGTGCCTGGGGGATCTTTTTGCCCCAGTTGTCCCGGCCCATGGCCTTGAGGTGGCTGATATGCACGGGGATGTCCAATGTCCGGGCCACCGTGAGCATTTCCTCCAGCGCCTCACACACGCCGCCGCCCTCCTGGCGCATATGCACGGTAACGGGAATGTTTCGCCCGGCAAGAGGCCGCAGCACCTCTATCAGCTCGGCAGTGGTATAAAAGCACTCCGGCGCGTAGCCAAGACCCAGCGACACGCCCAGCGCGCCGTCCTGCAAGGCACGCTCCATAGAAGCGCGGATCGCCTCGCAGTGCGATTTCTCCAGACGCTCCACCTGATAGCCGGCCGCATCGGCGCGCAGGACCCCTGCGCCTACCAGCATCCCCACATGGAGGGGCAGGTCATGGAGTCGGCTCAGGTAGCCTGCCATACTGTCGGTACGGATGTAGGGCGGCACTTCGCCGGTAATGGGGCTGAGATACGACAGGATTTCCGCCCTGTGTGTATCGCCAAAGGGCGCCGCAGACAGGCCGCAGTTGCCGTTGACGATGGTCGTCAGACCCTGGGACAGCTCCAAGTCGCCGAAATGCGGCCGGAACACCGCCGCGTCGGCATGGCGGTGGATGTCGATAAAGCCGGGCGTCACCAGTCGGCCCGATGCGTCGATGGTGCGCCGCGCGGCGGCGCCAGGCAGCAGGCCGACGGCGGCAATTTTGCCGTCCTGTACCGCCACATCGGCGCGGCGCGCCGCACTGCCGGTACCGTCAATGACCATACCGCCGCGTATCAGCAAATCATATATCATGGGGTTGCGCCTCCGTTCTGCAGGAGAAGTCTTACCGTAAACCGCGTGGAGCGCTCGTCGCTCTCACAGCGGATGATGCCTTTGTGTTCCTGCACAATGCTCTGTGCAATGGCCAGGCCCAGACCGAAGCCCTCGCCGCCGGAGCGGGATTCGTCCGCCCGGTAAAACCGCTCAAAAAGATGAGATAGCTTTTCCGGCGGGATCGGCTCGCCGCCGTTTTCCACCGTCAGCACAGCGCGCTTATCCTGCCGCGTAAGCGTGAGATAGATGGGCGTGCCGGCCGGCGCATATTTGATGGCATTGTCCAGCAGAATGCCTGCCAGCTGCCGCAGCGCTTCGTCATTGCCGAGCACGCATAGTTCCTTTTCAATGCGATAGCGCAGCTCATGGCCCGCTTCAAATGCCACCGGCTCGAACAGCAGCGCCGTATCAGCCAGCAGTTCCGACCAATCCAGCGGCGCAAGCGTCATTTTGCGTCCGTCGTCGGCGCGGGAGAGCGTCAGCATATTCTCCACCAATTTCTTCATGCGCCGCGACTCGGAGCGGATATTATCCACATACACATTCCCGCCGTTCTCCGCCAGCAGATCTGCCGAGGACAAAATCACCGTCAGCGGCGTTTTCAGCTCGTGGGACGCATCGGACAAAAAACGCCTCTGTGCGCTCCACGCATTTTCCACGGGCCGCGTGACAAAGCCGGAGAGCAAATAGCTGCAGCCAAACAGCACCGCCAGCGCGGCAAGGCCGATCAAAAGCGAAGTGAGCACCAGAGAGCGGAGCGTGGCCTGCTCCAATGAGCTGTCGGTAAAGGCAATGCGGATCGTGGAAAAGCCCGTCTCGCGCAAATAGCGCAGGCGGTACGATGGCAGTACGCCGGCGTCGTCACTTTGCGCCATGCACTCCTGCACCACAGAGCGCAGGGTCGTCTCGTCCAGTTGATAGTATTCACTGCCGGAGATACGCACCGTGCCGCTGGGGAAAACCTCCGCCACAAAGCACGGCAGGCTGCTATGCTGGTACGACATCGCGCCGCTGAGCGCCTGCCGGAGCTGTTCTTCCGTATTTTGGCGCAGGCTGGTACGGGCTGAGAGCACTACGCCGGCAAACACCGCCAGCAGCACCGCGGCGGCAAACAGCATATTCAGCCCTACAACCTTCCAGCGCAGTTTTCCGATCATTCCGCCACCTCCAGACAATACCCCACCAGCCGAATGGTCTTGATATGTACCTGAGAGTGCAAATGGCTGAGCTTGCGCCGCAAAAACGACACATAGACCTCCACATTATTATCCTCGGCCTCCGAGTCGTAGCCCCAGACCTTCAGCAGAAGCTGCTCTTTGGTGACGATGATCTTACCGCTGCGCATGAGCAGCTCCATCAAATCGTATTCCCGGCGGCTCAGACGCACCGAGCGCTCGCCGCAGGTGAGCAGAAAGGTGCCCTGCTCCAAACGCAGATCACCGAAGGCAAGCCCGTCGTCACTGCGGTGATCGCCGCCCCGGCGCAGCAGGGAGCGGATACAGGCCAGCAATTCCGTCGGCTCAAAGGGCTTGGTCAGATAGTAATCGGCGCCGCAGTCCAGTCCCCGCACCCGGTCAGA
>SAMEA3663207__coassemble_347_pt1 | contig 15212 bp, 12 predicted proteins | sample SAMEA3663207__metabat2_low_PE_007 | metagenome-assembled genome bin SAMEA3663207 (sample SAMEA3663207) | pig gut metagenome | biome: pig gut; feature: pig-associated habitat; material: faeces | place: China | collected 2013
CGGCGCGCTGTTCAAGCCCTGCTTCTGCGGCCCCTGCTTCGGTGCAGGCGATGTGCCCGGCAACAACGGCCTGTCCATCCGCCATACCACCCGTAACTTCCCCAACCGTGAAGGCTCCAAGCCCGGCGACGGGCAGTTGTCTGCCGTCGTGCTGATGGATGCACGCAGCATTGCGGCCACCGCGCGCCATCACGGCGCGCTCACTGCCGCCACCGAGGTGGACTACACAGTCCCCGCCGCCGGCGAATATGCCTTTGACGGCAAGGTCTATGAAAAGCGCTGCTACAGCGGCTTCGGTAAGCCCGACAGCTCCGTAGAACTGCGCTTTGGCCCCAACATTGCCGATTGGCCCAAAATCGGCGCACTGAGCGAGCACCTGGTGATGGAGCTGGCCGCCGTGATCCACGATCCGGTCACCACCACCGACGAGCTGATTCCCTCCGGTGAAACCAGCTCCTACCGCTCCAACCCCATGAAGCTGGCCTCCTTTGCCCTGTCCCGCCGGGAGCCTGCCTATGTGAGCCGCACAGAAGCCATCCGCGCCAAGGAAGCCCGGCGTGCCGGCGGCGATCTGAGCGCACTGGCCATGCTGCAAAAAGCCGGCATCGACGAGGAAATGCTGAAGAACAGCTCTATTGGCTCCGTGATCTTCGCCAATAAGCCCGGCGACGGCTCTGCCCGTGAGCAGGCCGCCTCCTGCCAGCGTGTGCTGGGCGGCTGCGCCAATATCTGCTACGAGTATGCCACCAAGCGCTACCGCTCCAACTGCATCAACTGGGGCATGCTGCCCTTTGTCATTGACGAGGGGACGCTCTTTGATTTTGACAGCGGTGATATGATCTTCGTGCCCCATGTGCGCGAAAAGATCGTGGCAAAGGAGAGCGTGTTCCCTGCCAAGGTGGTCACCAAGGACGGCAAGACCTGCGAGCTGACCCTGCGCCTGGGTGCGCTGACCGATGACGAGCGGTCCATCCTGCTGGAGGGCTGCCTGATGAACTATTACGCCGCACAGCGCAGAAAGTGAGAGAACGCCATGGAAAAAATTAAAATGACGCACCCCATCGTGGAGATGGACGGCGACGAAATGACCCGCGTGCTGTGGGCGCTGATTAAGGAGGAACTGCTGCGGCCCTTCGTGGAGCTGAACACCGAATATTATGATCTGGGCCTGCGCCACCGGGACGAAACGGACGACCGTGTAACCCGGGAGGCTGCCGAGGCCATCAAGCGCCATCATGTAGGCGTCAAGTGCGCCACCATCACGCCCAACAAGCAGCGCGTGGAGGAGTACAGCCTGCATCAGATGTGGAAAAGCCCCAACGGCACCATCCGTTCCATTCTGGACGGCACCGTGTTCCGCGCGCCCATCATGGTCAGCCGCGTGTCGCCCGTGGTGAAGACATGGAAAAAGCCCATTACCATCGCCCGTCATGCGTACGGCGATGTGTATAAGAATGTGGAGTTCCGCGTGCCCTGCGCCGGTAAGGCCGAGCTGCTCTTTACCGATACCGAGGGCAAGGAGCTGTACCGGGAAACCGTACACGATTTTAAGGGCGCCGGCGTGCTGCAGGGCCTGCATAACCGTGACGAGAGCATTATCTCCTTTGCCCGCTCCTGCTTCGCCTATGGTCTGAGTACCCATCAGGATGTGTGGTTTTCCACCAAGGACACCATTTCCAAGCAGTATGACCAGACCTTTAAGATTCTGATGCAGCAGGTGTTTGACGAGGAGTATGCCAAGCAGTATGAAGAAGCGGGTTTGACCTACTTCTATACGCTGATCGATGACGCGGTGGCCCGTGTGATCCGCAGCGAGGGCGGTTTCGTCTGGGCCTGCAAGAACTACGACGGCGATGTGATGAGCGATATGGTGTCCACCGCCTTCGGCTCTCTGGCCATGATGACCAGCGTCCTGGTGTCCCCCGACGGCAACTACGAGTATGAAGCCGCCCACGGCACGGTCACTCGCCACTGGTACCGCTATCAGGAGAGCGGCAGGATGACCAGCACCAATCCTGTGGCCACCATTTTCGCCTGGTCCGGCGCTCTGCGCAAGCGCGGCGAGCTGGATGGCAATGAGGCCCTGTGCGCCTTTGCCGACCGTCTGGAAAAGGCCACGCTGGATACCATCGAGAGCGGTGTCATGACCAAGGATTTGGCGGCGCTGGCCGAAGGCGACGATGTGGTCAGCGTTGACAGCGCGGCGTTTATCCGCGCCATCCGCGAAAAGCTGTAAGAAAAGAGAAAAAGCGAACGGCCCCTTTTTGTGACCTATCCATGGATGGTAAGTCATAAAAGGGGCCGTTTTTTGTAAAAACCGGTGATAAAAAAAGACCGCAAACCCTTAAAGGGTTTGCGGTTGGTGGAGACTGCTGGACTCGAACCAGTGACCTCCTGCGTGTGAAGCCCCTTCGTGTGCAAGCTGCGAAACCTTTGCGTGCCAACGGATTGCGGATTTCATGATGAAAAAATTGCGCATAAGGAATTGATAAAAGCCACGAAATACAGAAGTATATGCACCTGCAACACAGCCGTTTATGTGCATAATCCACAAAAACGCGCGTACAACTCAAATACTGCAAGGGGTCAAATTACTACAAGCTTTGTTACTGTTTCGATGAAAGCCTTTTGATATATTATTGAACTATCGGACTTTTATGGTATGATATAATATAGATATTTGTGAATCTTAAATTTTTCTTCTGTTCCATACATCCTTTGCATCTGATCGTTTTATGGATGATAGAGGCATCAATATTTTAATCAATCTAACAAATAAAAGGAGGAAAACATGAAAGCGGTGAATGGGAGTGGACACAGTTCAACGGACTTGTATCGCAGTTCACCGGCATGGAACCGAAGAACTGGGACTCTGCGATGCCTTTTGCATACTATCTCGCACTTGTGGGCTACTACGCAGATGATGCAATGAATATGGCAGCTATCTCTATCAAAGATGACCATGTAGCCATTAACGTGGTGGCCGATCTGGCCGACGGCACCAGAATGTTCTGGGATATGGAAGTCTGCGTCTGACTTACAGTATTCAATCAAAATCATGACACCGTGCTCCGTTTGCCATGTTCGTATTCGGCATGATTGGGTGAGGAAATAATGACTATCAGGAATGCTCCTGCAGAACCTGTGCCGTAGACGGTGGTCATGAGTATCTGCGTCAGTGCTATAAGAATTCTATTGAAGCGGATTACACAGATTTGAGTGAGACGAGAGGTTCGCAAATGTGCATTGGATGAATACCTATTTCTTTAGCGGCGGGTTTGCCGTGAAGGTGATACTCTGATACTGATTACAAAAGAACCATCTTGGTATTTTTTCAAGATGGTTCTTTTGTTTTATCCGTACATTCGATTTTCCCTTTTACTACCCAAATAGATAAAACAGCGATCTGCAAGATAATATACGGAGAATTATTCTTCTTGCGATTTAACAATGCCGGAACGGAATAGATGGCGAAGTGCCTGTTCGATTTTTTGCAGCTGATCTTCTCCAGCGTCCTCCTCGGCCAAAACCTTCAGGCCAATAAAATTGCCAATACCCATGTTGATAAACGACCACACCAAGGGATCGATCTCGTCTGGTAAGGCATTCGTTTTGACCAGCGCAGGCACATAGCGTTGGGCGTACTGATAATAGTATTGCAGGAATAACTCGCGGTCAATATACAAAGACTCAAAGATCAGATTGTAGCAGGCAGGATTTTCGTAGGCAAAGCGGATAAACTCCATAATATACTGTACTTGCCGTTCAACGATGTCGCCGGTGATTTTTCCACCGCGGGAATCCAGATATGCTTGCAGCCGCCGAGCAAAGCTTTGCATGACATAGACGTAGATCTGGTACTTACTACGGAAATAAATATAAAATGCGCCGACGGACAACCCCGTCAAATGCATAATATCTTTGATGGTCGTATTGCGATATCCTTGATTGCTGAAGCAGGTCTCTGCGGCGCTGACAATCTTATCAAAACTGCGGCGGCCTTCCTCACTTTCCGGCATAACCACGACAATGTCCAAGTTCTTTTTCATATATGTGCATCCTTCTGCTGTTATTATATGCTTATAGTGTATATATAGCATATCTTTTTTTGAGGTAAATGTCAATTTACATTTGGCGTTCACCTCTATTCATTGCTCAATAACAATCAAAATACATAAATAGGCGTTCACATATAAATGCCGTCAATATAGACAAATAAGCATACGGTAGATTATGTAAATAGTAAAATTTGCACGAGAATCGAAATGAAATGTTGACGAATCGCCAATGTAATTATAGTATAATATAAAAAAACAGGTGAATATCTGCTCACCAAAAAGGAGAGGAGTATATGTTAGCAGCATTTCTATCTACGATTTGCGGTTCACTTTTGAGCGTCTGTGTTACAGCTCTATCCGCATTTGCTGTCACGATCATTTTTCGCACATCAACAACAGCGAACTTTGCCCAGGGATCTGTGGCAGCATTTGGCTGTTATGTTGTCGCCGATTGCCTGAACAAGCACGGCATCCCTGTATATCTGGGTGTGTTCATCGGTGTTGCGGCAGGCGTCCTGATCGGACTGTTTATTGATGTCATGGTATTCCGCAGAGGGCGTCACGTGGGCGAGTTGGGAAAGCAGATCATTACCATGGGCTTTGTGTCACTGTTCCTCGGCGGCATACCACTGGTATTCGGCACACCGGAATCGATCCCCTTTGAGTCCTTCTACAACACAACCAAGCACGGTGTGAATTCCAATGTGATCATTCAAGCCTTCGGCGGCGAGATCGTGCTGACAAAGCACGCGCTAATCTGTGCGGCGATCACGGCGGTGGTGCTGGGTGTTTTGTTTGTGCTGCTGAAATACAGTAAATGGGGTCTGGGTGTGCGCACCACGGCCTCCAGCGAGTTCACTTCCGAGCTGATGGGCATCAATACCCATGTGATCACGGCACTGTCTTGGGCGCTGGCCTGTGCATTGGGCGTGCTGGCAGCCGTAATGTATGCCGGCGGCGGCGCTATGATCAACGCTTCCTTTATGGGTACCATTCAGGTCAACGCCTTCCTGGCCTGTATTCTGGGTGGCTTCTCAACATTCTACGGGCCGGTGGTGGGCGCAGTTCTGATCCCCGTACTGAGCAACTGCGTGGGCTTTGCCGCCAACTTCCGGGCGTTCGGCTCTATCAGCCGCTGGCAAATGGTCATCGTCTACATGATCCTGATGATCGTGATTCTGATCAAGCCTCAGGGCCTGTTCGGAAAGAAACTGGTAAAGAAGGTGTGAGCAATGACAGACTTTGATGTGAAACGGGAATACCTGCGTCTGACTTATGAGCCCCATTGTAAAAACGGAGCTAAAGGCGCAAACACCGAAAAAAAAGCAAAGGATTTCTTGCATGTGCCACTGACGCAATATCTGATTTTTGCGGTCGTGCTGGCAGCCTTTCAGTTTCTTGCGCAAGCGGGCGTGTTGACGAGCTCTTTTGTGTTCGCCATCGGCAACACCATGATCTATGCCATTATGGCAATCGGCTTCTGCCTGCTGATGGGCTATTCGGGTCTTGCCTCGCTGGGTACCGCCGGCTTTGTGGGCATCGGCGCTTATATCGCCTTTTATATCATTCAGGAACATGGCCTGCCCTTCGGCATTGCCTTTATTGTGACGGTGGTGCTGAGTCTGGTCATCGGCATACTGGTGGGCTTTATCTCTCTGCGTATTGAGGGCATCTATCTGGCCATCCTGACGCTGGGCCTTTCCGAGATCCTGCGTAACACATTCATTTCGTTGAAATCCTCCATCAAGCTGGATGTGTCCAAAGTGCGCCTGTTCGGTGCAAAGGCAGGAGAAGACGAAGTCTATTTTCTGATTCTAGTGCTTTTTGTGCTGTTGCTGTGGATCACCTCCAATCTGATCCGCAGCCCTATCGGACGCGCACTGCTGTCAATCAAAAACAGCACCTCCGCCGCGCAGGCCATGGGCATCAACTTGATGAAATACCGCGTTCTGGCCTTTGTGATCTCTACGGTTTATGCCGCGCTGGCCGGTTTGATGTATATGATGCTGCTGCGCAACATGACAACATCCACATCCACGCTTCTGAGCATGGCAACCTCGCTGAATATTCTCGGCGCGGTCGTCATCGGAGGTGCCAAGAGTTTGTGGGGAACCACCTTCGGTGTGTTCATCATTTACGGTCTGCAATCCACCTTGCTCAGCAAGATTCCGTTCTTTGTGGAGAATCCCGCGTTTATTACTATGATTACAGGCCTTCTGATTATTCTGATTGTGATGTTCTTCCCCGGCGGTATTGCCCAGATGGTTGGCAATTTAGTGCATAAGCGTAAGAGTAATCGATTTGCGGCACAGGTGCAAAGGAGGATGGAACGCTATGAAGAAAAGTGAGCGTATATTCAAGCAACTGATGCGGCAAAAGGCCAAGTTGTCTGCTGAAGTGGCTTACAAGGATATTCTGATAAAGGATTGCGGCAGAAAAGTCGAGGGAAAGACGCAGGCCTATCGTGCAACTCTGCTGCAGGAATTATACAACACGCATCCCCAATGGATTCCACCGCAGGACGCTAAAAACACGGTTCTGTCCCACTTTATGGCGCAGTTTGATGCCGATATGGCATTCCAAAGGAAACAAGCTGTTGACGAGGCTGCCAAAGCGGTATCAAAGGATCCAGGCCGCAGACCGCAGGAGAATCAGCGTATTGCGGCGATGGTAGAAAAGCAAAGGACGCTGCGCATTTCCTATCAAAGCCGTCTGGAAGCAAAAATTGACAGTCAGCTGACCGCGCAGGAGAACAATGCGGAACGCGAAGCCGCTTTAGAGGAGATTGAAAAGAAAACGGTGGCATTCCGCGAGGAAGAAGAACAACGCATGACAGCGGAAATCGAGAAAATTGCCAAAGCCGAAAACGCAAAAATCGAAGCACTTACCAATGGTATCAACAAGCTGCAAGCTGCTCAGGTCAGCAGTGGCTTGTCCATGCCGGAGGGAACAGTGCTGAGCGTGAAGGATCTGTGTATGTATTTCGGCGGTGTCCATGCGGTGGAACATCTGAGTTTCAATGTGAAAAAGGGCGAGATCTTTGGCCTTATCGGTCCTAATGGCGCCGGCAAAACGACGGTGTTCAACTGTATTACACAGTTCTATAAGCCTACCGCCGGTACGCTACTATTTGAAAACCGAGCCGGTGAGGTGGTTTCCCTTACCGATGAGGCGGTGCACGATGTAATCATGCAGGGTATCGTCCGTACCTTCCAGAATGTGGAGGTGATCCGCGAGGTATCCGTACTGGAGAACCTGTTGATTGCAGGACACCGTCAGTTTACTGTTGGTCTGGCTGCGCAGATGCTGCATCTGCCGTCCCTGAAAAAGCAGGAACGGATAATCCGTGAAAAGGCGTTACAGGTGTTGGAATTTATGGGGCTTACGGCGTATCAGGATTGGCCCGCCGCAGGATTGCCGTACGGTATTTTGAAGAAGATCGAAATTGCCAGAACTCTGATGTGCGATCCCCAACTCATCATTCTCGATGAGCCGGCTGCCGGTTTGAACGACACGGAAACGGTAGAACTGGCTGAACTGATCAGCCGCATCCGGGATACGCTGGGCTGCACCATTCTGCTGGTGGAACACGATATGGGCCTGGTGATGAATATTTGCCAGACCATCTGTGCCATATCCTTTGGTAAGCTGCTGGCAATAGGAACACCGGAGGAAATCCAGAAGAATTCGGATGTGCAGAGAGCCTATCTGGGCGAAAGTGATGAGGGGGTGCAGGCATAATGGCACTGCTGGAGGTTAGAAACCTACAGGTCAATTACGGCCCGATTCAGGCAGTAAAGGGCATTGATCTGGACGTGGAGCAGGGGACGATCGTGGCGCTGTTGGGCGCCAACGGTGCCGGTAAGACCACAACACTCCGCGCCATCACAGGCATGGTCAAGGCGCACGGCTCCGTTCGTTTAGGCGGCACGGAGATCCTCGGTCAGCGCGGGTTTAAGACAGCACGCATGGGCGTGAATATGTCCCCGGAGGGCCGCATGATCTTTTTCGGATTGACGGTGGAGGAAAATCTGCGCGCCGGCGGTTACTGTCTGAAAAGCGCAAAGGACTATCAGAAGAATCTGAACCGCGTACAGGAGCTGTTTCCCATTCTGAAGGAGCGTCGCCGTCAGCAGGCCGGCACTTTGTCCGGCGGTGAACAGCAGATGCTGGCTATCGCACGCGCATTGATGGCCGAACCAAAGATCCTGCTGTTGGACGAGCCTTCACTGGGCCTTGCCCCACTGATCATTCAGGAGATTTTTGAAACCCTGCAGGCCATTCGTGCAGAAGGCACAACGATCCTGATGGTGGAGCAGAATGCGTTGGCCACCTTGAAGATTGCCAACTATGGCTATGTGATGGAGCTGGGCAAAATCAATATCTGCGGCCCGGCGCAGGAGCTGATTCACGACGAGCGGCTGATCGCCGCCTATCTGGGAAATAAAAAGGAAAAGTAATGACGCTCGGAAGAGCTTCATAATAAAATGTAGAGGAGAAAAGACATGAAAAAGATTCTTGCATTACTTTTGGCAGTTGCCATGCTATGTGTCCCTCTGGCCGGCTGCGGCAGCGAGGGTGCAGCGTCCGACGAGGGCGAGTATGCCCCCTTTGTTGATGTGCAGGGTGTAAGCGACACGGAGATCCTTGTTGGTAATACTGCTGCTACCACCGGTGCCTACGCCACAGTGGGCGTTCCCTTCAACGCCGGCATGGAGGCCGCCTTCAAGGCTTATAACGATGCTGGTGGCTTCCAGGGCAAGAGCATTGTGCTCAAGCACTATGACGACGGCTTTGACGGTGCACAGGGCATGACCTACACCAAGCAGTTGGTGGAAACCGACGGTGTGTTTGCTATCGTGGGCCACTTCGGTACTAACACTGTTGGCGCTACGCTGGACTACCTGAAGGAAAAGGGCGTTCCCATGGTCTATGCCGCCACCGGTATTGATGATCTGTATCAGGAAGGCGCCACTGGCAACGATGCTGTGATCTATCCCGTACAGCCTATTTATAGCGCTGAGGGACGTGTCCTGCTGGCCCGTGCTGTGGCTTCTACGGCAGACGGTATTGGCCTGGGTGCCACCAAGGTGGGCGTGATCGCCACCACTGATGATGCCGGCGAAGGTCTGCTGGCCGGTGTGGAGCGTGAGAATGAGGATTTGGGCCTGGAGCTGACCGTACAGGAGGTCGAGGCCGCAGCCACGGATTATTCCGCCGCTGTCAATGTTCTGAAGAATGCCAACTGCGATCTGGTGATCGCCTGCATGAATCAAGCACCTCTGGCCACGCTGATGAACACCATGCGCGATGTCAACTACAATGTGAATGTTGTGACCTCCTATGTCAACGCTTCCGCCAGCACCTTGGGTGACTTTGTGGATAACGGCGCCATTACTGCAGACCGCATGGTTTACTGCACCGCATGGCTGGATGTTTCCACCGAGGAAGGCTTGGCCGATTATACTGAGTTTGCCGGTGCCATGGGTGCCTGGGAGTTGGCCAACGGTGAGTCCGGCACCACCTATGCTGCCAATTCCTATGCTATGGCAGGCTACATTGCCGGTAGCATCTTCGTGCAGGCTTTGAAGGCTGTGGATGAAGCCGGCCTGGAGCTGAACTACGCAAACTTTGCTGAAACTATGGAGAAAGTCGACTTCTCCATCCCCATGGGTGGTGCGATCAGCTACGTCAACGGCGATCGTCTGGGCGTAACGGCTCTGGCACTCAACTGTGTTGGCTTGACCAAGGATTCCAACGGTGCCTATGCACTGACCCCTGTCAGTCCCATCATGGCACTGGACGATGTTCTGGCCGCTACTAAGTAAACGAGTTAATGACAAATAGCTCCTTCTGCGGCTGCCAAAGGGCAGCCGCAGAAGTGCAATCCGATAAAATCGGATAAAAGAAAGGGAAACCGATATGGCTACATTTGAAGTGAACGGTAAGCAGATCTATTACGAGGCACACGGGACGGGAGAGCCGCTGGTGCTGCTGAACGGTATCATGATGTCCTGCGCCAGTTGGCAGAGCTTTGTTCCGGCGCTTTCTGCCCACAGGATGCTGATTCTTGTGGATTTTCTGGATCAGGGCAAGTCTGCCAAAATGGACGGTCAGGCCTACGACCACAGTGTGCAGGTGGAGGTCGTACATCGTCTGCTGATACACCTCGGTTTGGAGCGCGCCTGTATTGCCGGCATTTCCTATGGTAGTGAAGTGGCGTTGGAGCTTGCCGTCGTACATCCCGAACAGGTCAGCCGCTTGATTCTGCTCAATGCCACGGCAGCTACGGGCCAATGGCTGGGCGATATCGGAAGAGCGTGGAATTTGGCATCGGAAAATGGAGAGGCCTATTATCATACGGCCATTCCCGTGATCTATTCGCCGGAATATTACAACGGACGATATAAATGGATGGCCGAGCGCAAGAAAATGCTGGTGCCGCTTTTTGACAATCAGGATTTTATCGGTGCCATGCGGCGTCTGACCGTCAGCTCCGACAATTACGATCTGCGTGGGCGGCTGCACGAAGTACAGTGCCCCACGCTGGTGGTGTCCTGTCAAGAGGATTACCTGACTCCTATGAAAGAACAGGAGTATCTGGCCGCGCATATTCCCCATTGTCACCGAGTAATCCTGCCCAATTGCGGTCACGCCTCCATGTATGAGCAGCCGCTTCTGTTTGCGGCATTGTTGGAGGGATTTGCCGGATTGACGCAGACAGAATTCCAAGTGTAAGGAGGAAACCATGAGTTTATCATACCATTTCATTACTACTCCCCGATTGACCACAGCCTATTTGACGGCCGGCTCGCCGGGAAATCCAAAATTACTTTTGCTGCACGGCAATGTGTCCTCTGCTGTATTTTACGAGGATATCATGGAGCGTCTGGCAAATGTTTTTGAAATGGTTGCAATAGATTTTCGCTGCTTCGGTCGGTCATCCGCGTTGCCAGTGGATGCCACCCGGGGGATGCGCGACTTCTCCGATGATGTAGAGGAATTTGTAACAGCCTTGGGATGGGATCATTTTTCTTTGATGGGTTGGTCAATGGGTGGTGGCGTAGCCATGCAATATACCATCGACCACCCTGAGAAAGTGGAAAAGCTGATCCTGCAGGCTCCGCTGTCACCCTTCGGCTTCGGCGGCAGTGCCGGCGCAGAGGGAAAGCCGTTGGAGCCTATCGGGATCGGAAGCGGTGCCGCCTGTGCAAATCAGTCCCTGCTCGCCGCCATTCGCGCGGGAGAGCGGGAACTGCCGGGCCAGGTCATTGACAGCATTTATGTGGCCACAGGCTACATGCTGGCTGAGGAAAGGCGGGAAAAATATATCGATTCCGTATTGCAGTGCAAAATCGGCGAGAGCATGTGCCAGGGCAATTGCATCCCCTGCGATGTGTGGCCCTATGCCCGCTCCGGCGATCGCGGTGTATCCAATACCATGTCAGTACAGTATTGTGATCTTTCCGCGCTGTCCGATGTGTACCCTCAAATGCCAATACTATGGATAAGAGGCGATAAAGATGTGATGGTTTCCGACAGAAGCATCTGTGATGCGCCGGTACTGGGACAGATGGGCGTTCTGCCTGATTATCCTGGTGCAGAGCATTTTCCGGCGCAGCCTATGGTCGAGCAGATGCGCTATGTGCTGAACCGTTACCAGGAAAAGGGCGGTCATTACGAGGAAGTTTTAATTCCCGGCAGCGGTCATGGCTGTATGCTGGATCATGAGGACGAGGTCGTGGCGTTGCTGCTGGAGTTTTGTAAAGAATAAGGAGGATTCACTATGTTAGAGAATAAGGTTGCTGTTGTTACCGGTGCCGCCAGCGGTATCGGCTATGCTGTTGCACAGGCGCTGCGCGAAGAAGGCGCACAGGTGGTGATGGCCGACGTTAATGAGGCCCTGCTTACCGAGGCTGCCCGTAAAATCGGCGGTATTGCCTTTGTGGGCAATCTGACACAGCGCGAGGACTGTCGCAAGCTGGTGGATTTCACCGTAGCGCAGTGCGGCGGCGTGGATATTCTGGCCAATGTGGCGGGTATTCAGCATGTCTGCCCCATCGAGGAGTTCCCCGAGGATAAGTGGGACTTCATCATCAGCCTGATGTTGACGGCACCCTTCCTGCTGACCCGCTATTGCTGGCCCTACATGAAGGAAAAGGGCTGGGGTCGTATTATCAACATGAGCTCCATCCACGGTCTGGTGGCCTCTGAATTCAAAAGCGCTTATGTTTCTGCCAAGCACGGCCTGATCGGCCTCACCAAAACCGCCGGTATGGAGGGCGGCCCTCTGGGCATTACCTGTAACGCTATCTGCCCCGCCTATGTGATGACGCCGTTGGTGGAAAAGCAGATCGCCGCACAGGCACAGACCCACGGCATTCCCGAGGACAAGGTGATCACAGATATCATGCTTTCCAAGGCTGCCATCAAGAAGATGGTGCCCGCAGAGAATGTGGGCGCGATCGTGAAGTTCCTCTGCTCCGACGCAGCAGACGCCATTACCGGCATCGCCCTGCCCATCGACGGCGGTTGGACGGCCAACTAAGCAAGGGAGAAGAACAGATGAATCATTTTCAGGAGTTATATGAATCCAAGCGCATGAGCGCCGAGCAGCTTTTGGAGCATATTCAGGACAACGACTTTATCTTCACGCCCATGGCCGCCTCCGGCCCGGATGCCATTATGATGAAGATGCAGCACCTGAAGAAAACCGGTGTGAAGAATGTCATCCTGCAAAGTTGCATTCCCTCTGTGGACTATCCCTTTTTCCACGATCCGGAGATGGACAGCGTGCTGAAGCATCACGGCTGGTTCTTCTCTGCCGCGCTGCGTAAGTCCAATGCCGAGCGGCTGGTCAGTGCCGTACCGCAACACTCCACCAGTATTTTCCGTAAGACTATGGATCGCGTTCGCCGCGAGAATCGCCGTCCGGTGCTGATGACCACGGTTTCTCCCATGGATGCCCATGGCTATATGTCCCTGTCTGTCAGCTCCATCTATGAAATGGATGTGGTAAAGGAGGGTGCCATTCTGCTGCTGGAGGTCAATCCGAACTATCCGCGCACCTTCGGTGATACTATGATCCACATCTCACAGGTGACTGCACTGGTGGAATCTGACCGTCCCATTCTCTGTGTCCAGCCCGCACCCTATACGGAGGTGGACGCTGTTATCGGCAAATATGTGGCATCTCTTGTGGAAGATGGTTCCACCATTCAACTGGGTATCGGTAATATTCCCAACGCAGTGGCCAATGAGCTGAAGACGAAAAAGCACTTAGGCATCCATACGGAGATGTTTACGGAAACCATGGTGGATCTGATCGAATGCGGCGCTGTGGATAATACGCAGAAGGGCTTTAACGACGGCTTCTGCATCGCCTCCTTTACCATGGGAAGCCAGCGACTGTACGATTTCCTTGATAATAACCCCACCGTGCTGTTCAAATCCAGTACATATTCCAACGATCCCTATACGATCGGCAAAAACAACAAGTTTGTGTCCATCAACGCCACGTTGGAGATGGATCTTACCGGTCAGGCGGCTTCGGAATCTGTCGGTCCGGTGCAGTTTTCGGGCTCCGGAGGACAGGCGGAAACCGTGCAGGGCTCTCAGATGTCCCTTGGCGGAAAATCCATTTTGGCCATGCACTCCACCTTTACCGATAAGGAGGGTAAGCTGCATTCTAAGATTGTCCCCATGCTGACCCCCGGTGCGGCTGTGACCACCTCCCGCAATGATGTGGACTATGTAGTCACCGAGTACGGTATTGCCTGCCTGCGCGGCCTGACCATCAGTGAGCGCGTACAGGCTTTGAGCACTATTGCTCATCCCGATTTCCGTCAATGGTTGTTGGATGAGGCGGAAAAGAATCATATTTGGTAATATTCGGCCTAACTTTGTCAATCACTTGATGTAAAAAGCAGGAGAGTATTTACTCTCCTGCTTTTTGCGCCGTATAAGGTGGAAGCAAAAGGTAAGCAGACCTCACCGCTCCGGAATATGAGTCGTTAGTCAAATGGAAACATTTGATTATCTTCCCATATCCCGGAGTTTTTTATTTTCTGCAGCTTTATGCCTTTTGCGCTGCCCCCATCGATAGGGCTTTTTGAATATTTGAATACTTTGCGAAAAACACTTTTGTTTTTACATCTATTTTGTGCTGTAGAGGGGTGAGAGGGCGAAATACTTCGATACAAGGCTCGGATACAAAATAAAAGATATTTTAGTTAAAGGATAATTAAACTGACTTCAAGGGTGTTATCTAATATTCATTAGTTAGTACGCAAATGCGTTGTTGACAGCCCCGAAACACTACTGTAAAATCATATTACAAAGAAAAACCACAGGATAAACAGAAAGGAATTCCATCTGTGCAATGCCCGACTTGAGGCAGCGCACCCGGTTTCATACCAGGTACGCTATCAAGAGGAGCTCGCCACGGATGATACAAATTAACATTGGTATTACCGAGAACATAGAGATCCGAAGTAGACCTCGCCGCTCCGGGATATGAGTTATTAGCCGAATGGAAACATTGGGCCAGTATCTCATATCCCGGAGCTTTTTTTGTTTTGATTGGATTTACGTTCTGAAAATAGAAAAAATTTTAGTTTTTTCCAAAACTACCCTGCGTTTTGTCCTCTCCCATTCCTTATAGAGTAGAGGGGAAATAAAAACGCCAAGTTATTCAAAATTTTTTGAAAGGCCCATTGAAAAACGGCTGAAAAACGGTCTCTCCCACTGGGAATAGGTGAGGGGGATAAATCAATCGACTCTCGTTGCACCTTGAAAATTTAATATCATTCATCAGATACGTTACCTGAGCTAGAGCAAAAGCGCTAAGCCACACGAAGGTGCGCCATGATCCACCTGCCGCAAATGGTATCAGCGGAACATATGTATGGCACGAACAAGAACACATGAAATACATCTGCGCTTGAATGACCGAAAGTATAGAGTGCTGATAAAAAACGCCAAGACCTGTGCGTTATCTCAGCAGGCATATCTGAGAATGATGTGTCTGAACAGACATCCAACAGAGCGGCCGCTCATGGACCTGATCGATGTTCTGAGGAATGTACAGCAGATTAACAACAATATGAACCAGATTACCGTGAAGACAAACGCCGCCGGCATGATAGATGGAAT
>SAMEA3663207__coassemble_350_pt1 | contig 15144 bp, 16 predicted proteins | sample SAMEA3663207__metabat2_low_PE_007 | metagenome-assembled genome bin SAMEA3663207 (sample SAMEA3663207) | pig gut metagenome | biome: pig gut; feature: pig-associated habitat; material: faeces | place: China | collected 2013
GCGGCGGTGATCCTTTGCGCCTTGGCGCTGTCACTGGCCTATTACACGGCATATGACGAATTGGTTGCCAAACCGATGGCGCAGCAGTGCGGAGAGGACGCCGTTTTTTCCGGCGTGGTGGCAGACTACCCCATAACGACCGATACGGGTGTCAAGGTGACGATTCACCTGGCGCCGTTTGTCAAAGCTGTCTACTACGGCGGAGAAGAATTGCTGTCGCTTCAGCCGGGGCAGCGGATCGGCGGCACGGCATACTGGCAGGATGCAGGCTGTATCCACGACAGTACCGTAAGGACCTTTACCTCCAAAGGGGTTTATGTGCTGCTGTACGGCAAAGATGTGCCCACGGTGGAGGACGGTGAATATGCAAGCATATTCTTTTTGCCGCAGCGTGCCGCCCATCGGCTCAAAGAGCAGATCCGGCTGATCTGGGACGACCCCTCCACGGCGGGCTTTGTGATGGCGGAGTTGACGGGAGATACCTCGGAGATATCACCGGAAGATAACACGGCTGTCTCCGAGGTTGGCCTTGCCCATCTCTTTGCCGTCTCCGGTCTGCACTGTGCCTTTCTGGTAAGCCTGCTGAGCTTCTTTATTCCGCCCCGCCGCCGCCGTCTCTGCTGCGGCGTGACAATCGGCGTGCTGCTGTTTTACATGACGATGGTGGGCTTGACCCCGTCGGTGGTGCGTGCCTGCATCATGCAGTCGTTTTTGCTGTTGGCGCCGCTGTTCAAACGCGACAGTGACCCGATCACTGCGCTGGGTGCGGCGCTGCTGGCGATCCTGCTGGTGAATCCCTTTGCGGCGGCCTCTGTCAGCTTGCAGTTGAGCTTTGCCGCCACGCTGGGCATACTGTGCGTGTCGGGGAAAATCTACCGCCTGACCACCGGGTGGACAAAAGGCAAAAAGAAGCTGCTGCGGGTCGTCTGGGCCTTTTTGATGGCAACCGCCGCATCCAGTATCGGCGCACTGGTATTTACCGTTCCGCTGACGGCGCATTATTTTAACACCTTCACCCTGATTTCGCCGCTGAGCAATCTTCTGTGTGTGGCGGCGGCCGGATGGAACTTTATGGCGGGGTTTGTGACGGTTTTGCTGGGCTTTATCTGGCTGCCGGCGGCCAAAATCGTGGGCGGATTGTCATTCTGCCTGACGCACTATGTACTGTGGATGTCACGAAAACTGATGACCCTGCCGTGGCATGCGCTGTATTTTTCCAACCGGCTGCTGAAATATTGGCTGGTGTATGCCTATGCGGTTTTTGCCGTCTGCTATTTCGTGCCGGGCCGCAAACGCAGATACGCCGTGGGTGCGGGCCTGGTATCCGCCATGCTGGTCCTGACGGTGTTTCTCAATACGCTGCCCTACCACACCGGCAGCCTTGGCGTGCTGGCCGTCAATGTGGGACAGGGCGAGAGCGTTTTGCTTTACGCAAATGACAAGGCTGTCCTGGTGGACTGCGGCAGCAGCAACGGCTATATGGACCCCGGCGGCCGGACGGCCGATCAGATCAGCAGCATGGGATATGACCGTTTGCAGGCCGTTGTGGTGACCCATTATCACGCCGACCACACCAACGGCCTGTATGAGGTGCTCACGCGGATTCCGGTCGATACGCTGTACCTGCCTGAAATGGAGGATGAATACGGAGTAAAGGAGCACCTGCTGACCATCGCGGAAGAAAAGAAAATACAAGTGGCATATGTGGAACAGATCAGCCGTGTGCCGCTTGATGAGAATATGCTGACCATCTATCCGCCCATAGGCGCAGGCGATCTGAATGAGCAGGGTTTATCGGTATTGTGTTCGTCGGGGACTTTCGATGTGCTGCTCACCGGCGATATGGCAGGGTCGACGGAAAGAAAATTCATCCGTACCTACGACTTGCCGGATATTGAAGCGCTGGTGGTGGGCCATCACGGCTCGGAGCACAGCGCCTGCGACGCCTTCCTGCGTGCCGTGAAGCCGGAAGTGGCGATCATCAGCGTAGGTGACAACAGCTACGGCCACCCGGCAGAGGAAACACTGGCGCGGCTGCAGCGTGCCGGTGCAACGGTATACCGGACAGACGAAAACGGGAACATTCAATTGACAGTACATGAGGGAGAAGAGTAATGGCAACGAAAAAAGCGGCAAAAGGCGCCGGATTTTCCGAACTGCGCAGCGCCATAAAAAACGGCACGCCGGAAAATGTCTATATTTTCTACGGCGAGGAATCCTATCTCCGCCGACGCTGTTTGGAGGAACTCAAGGAGCTGCTGATCCCGGCAGGTTTCGAGGAATTTAACTATCACCGCCTGCCGGGCAAGGGGCTGAGTGTGCAGACGCTTTCGGAAACGGTGGAGGCGATGCCCATGATGGCACAGCATACCATGGCGGTCGTCACGGATATGGACATCTTCAAGCTGGAGGAAAACCAGCGCACGGCGCTGATCGAGCTGCTGTCAGATTTCCCGGAATACTGCACGCTGGTCTTTGTTTACGATCAGATAGAATATAAACGCGACGGCAAGATGAAAAAGCTGATCGCGGCACTGGACCGCTATGTGACGGAGGTGGAGTTTGCCCGGCAGGAGCGGGAACAGCTTCTGCGCTGGCTCAAGCGCCGCTTTGCGGCTGTGGGACATGATATTGACGCGGACACGGCAGACCATCTGTTGTTTACCTGCGGCACATTGATGACCGATCTGGTGCCGGAGATCGAGAAGATCGGCGCCTATGCCAAGGGACGGCATGTGACTATAGAGGACATCCATGCCGTATGCGAACCGATTCTGGACGCCCGGGTTTTTGATATGACCAATGCCATTACGGCAGGGAAATTCGATGAGGCGGCCCATATGCTGGGAGAGCTGCTGCGTATGCAGACCGAGCCGATCGCCATCCTGGCAGCGGTCGGCAAGGAGCTGCGCCGACTGTACACGGCGCGTATGGCACTGGACGAGGGGAAAGACCGCTTTTGGCTGAAAAGCCTGTGGAATATGTCCTCGGACTATCCGGCGAAGCTCTTGCTGCAGGCGGCAGGGCGCGTGGATCATGCGTGGTGTGCCTCGGCGGTGAAACGCTGCCAGGTTCTGGACCGGCGGATGAAGAGCGAGAAAAATATGGACAGTGAGCAGGAGCTGAAGCTGTTTCTGATGGAGTTGACGGGGCAAAAATGAAGAAAAAAGTGAAAGAAGTCATCGTGGTGGAGGGCCGCTACGATAAAAACGCCCTGCTGCAGGTGGTGGATGCCGTCATTGTGGAGACCGGCGGCTTTTCCGTGTTCAACAACGGGGAAAAGCTGGCGCTTCTGCGTCGGCTGGCGCAAAAGCGCGGGCTGATCCTGCTGACCGACTCGGACGGGGCAGGCTTTGTGATCCGCCGCTATCTCAAGGGCGCCATCCCTCCCGAGCAGATCAAACAAGCCTATATCCCCGATGTGGCAGGCAAGGAACGGCGCAAGCGCAGGGCAGGCAAGGAAGGCAAGCTGGGCGTGGAGGGCATGACCCCTGCCGTGCTGCTGGATACGCTGCGCCGTGCCGGTGCGACCTTCGAGGGCGAGGACACTCCCGCGCCGGATGCCCATATTACCAAAGCCGATTTGCTGGATAAAGGCCTGATCGGCCCCCACTCGGCGGAAAAGCGGCAGGCATTGCTGAAGAAACTGGACCTACCGGCCCATCTAACGCCCAACGCCATGCTGGAGGCTTTGAATCTGCTGCTGACACAGGCAGAATTTGACGCATTGTAAGGAAAATATCTTGCAATTGCATAAAACTGCGATTATAATATACAATTGCTTTTATGCGAAATGATATAATCAGGGAGTGTGAGAAAATGACCGAGGAAAGAAAGACCAATACCCCCGAAACCGAGGAGGTAACGGAGAGCAAAAACTTTATCCACAATTTTATCGACGAGGACATCGCAGAGGGTGGTCAGTTCCAGGGAATGACCGTTCACACCCGTTTTCCGCCGGAGCCCAACGGCTATCTGCACATCGGCCACTGCAAGGCGCTGTGCATCGACTTCGGCACGGCCGAGAAGTACGGCGGCCTGTGCAACCTGCGCATGGACGATACCAACCCCGCCAAGGAGGACACCGAGTATGTAGACGCCATCAAGCAGGATATTCACTGGCTGGGCTTTGACTGGGGCGACCGTTTCTACTACGGCTCCGACTATTTTGAAAAGGACTATGAGTACGCCGTCGAGCTGATTAAAAAGGGTCTTGCCTATGTGTGCGAGTTGTCCCCTGAGGAGTTCCGTGCCAACCGCGGTGACATCGGCATCCCCGCAACTTCACCCTACCGTGACCGCCCCATTGAGGAGAATCTGCGCCTGTTCGAGATGATGAAGAACGGCGAGGTGGAGGAGGGCAAGATGACCCTGCGCGCCAAGATCGATCTGGCCAGCGGCAATTTCAATATGCGCGACCCCGTCATCTACCGTATTCGCTTTATCAATCACCACCGTCAGGGGACCAAGTGGTGCATTTTCCCCATGTATGATTTTGCCCATCCCATTCAGGACGCGCTGGAGGGCATTACCCACTCCCTGTGCTCGCTGGAGTATGAGGAGCACCGCCCCCTGTACGACTGGGTGGTGAACAATGTGTCCATTCCCTATCACAAGCCCCGTCAGATCGAATTTGCCCGTCTGGGCATCGACCACACCGTCATGTCCAAGCGCAAGCTGCGCCAGTTGGTGGAGGAGCGCCGTGTGTCCGGTTGGGACGATCCCCGTATGCCGACCCTGTGCGGTCTGCGCCGCCGCGGCTATACCGCCCGCTCCATCCGCAATTTCTGCGAGGTGATCGGTGTGGGTAAGACCCCCAGCGTCATCGAATACGCTACGCTGGAACACTGCCTGCGCGATGACTTGAATCAGACTGCGGAGCGCACCATGGCGGTGCTGCACCCTGTGAAGCTGACGGTCGTCAACTATCCCGAGGGCCGGAGCGAATCCTTCGAGGTGGAGAACAATCCCACCGATCCCGAGGCCGGTACCCATACCATTACCTTCAGCCGCGATCTTTGGATTGAGGCGGACGACTTTATGGCCGAGCCTATCCCCAAGTATAAGCGCCTGACCCCCAACGGTTTGGAATGCCGCCTGAAGGGCGCGTATCTGGTCAAGTGCGTGGGGTATGAAACCGATGAAAACGGCAATGTCACCGAAGTGAAGGTGGAGTACGATCCCGAGTCCCGCGGCGGCAATCCCGCCGACGGACGCAAAGTCAAGGGCGCGACCATCCACTGGGTGGATTCTCACAACTGCGTGGATGCCGAGGTGCGCCTGTATGATAATCTGTTCAACGACCCCCAGCCCGACGGCGCGGACAAGAACTTCCTGGATTGCCTGAACCCCAATTCTCTGATCGTGCTGAACGGCTGCAAGGTGGAGAAGGCCATGGTGGAGGTGGCGGCGGCTTTCGACAAGCAGGAAAACCGCACCGGTATCAATGCGCCCACCTTCCAGTTCATGCGTGTGGGCTACTTCTGTCTGGATAACCGCGACAGCAGTGCCGATCATCTGGTCTTTAACCGCAGCGTATCGCTGAAGGACAGCTTCAAAAAGTAAAAAACAACAAATAAGAAAAAACGGTGCACTCGCACCGTTTTTTCTTATTTACATATACATGCGGCTGGCTGCGTGGTTGGATGCTATTCCTGCGCATGTCACAGCCGCTTTTTGATGGCGGCGATGGCGCCCTTTTCCAGGCGGCTGACCTGTGCCTGGGAAATGCCGATCTCCGCGGACACCTCCATCTGCGTCTTGCCCTCGTAAAACCGCATTGCCAGAATGTGGCGTTCCCGGTCGTTCAGGCGGGAGAGGGCCTCCTTCAGCGCCAACTGCTCGATCCAGTTTTCGTCGGTATTGTCCGTGTCCTTGACCTGATCCATCACGCAGATGGCATCGCCGCCGTCGGAATAGATCGGCTCGTACAGCGACACGGGGTCCACAATGGCGTCCATGGCAAATACCACGTCCTCCCGGGGGATCTCCAGATACTGTGCGATCTGCTCCACGGTGGGCTCGCGCTGGCTGTTCTCCATCAGCTTTTCCCGTGCCTGGAGCACTTTGTATGCCGTGTCGCGCATACTGCGGCTGACACGGATGGCGCTGTTATCGCGCAGATACCGGCGAATCTCCCCCACGATCATGGGTACGCCGTAGGTGGAAAACCGGACCGGCTGATTGATGTCAAAATTATCGATGGCTTTCATCAAACCGATACAACCCACTTGAAACAGGTCGTCCACATTTTCGCCGCGATTCAAAAATTTCTGCACCACGGACAAAACCAGACGCAAGTTGCCGTAAATCAGCTTTTCCCGCGCCTGTGTGTCACCATCCTTGGCCTGACGCAGGAGCCGCGTGACCTCATCGCTTTTCAGCGTTTGTAACTTAGATGTGTTGATTCCGCATATCTCTACTTTTCCCCTCATACGCTGCCTCCACCTTTCGGATGAAGTCAGTATTTCCCGGTAAAAATAGGGATATACGGCGGGGCGAAAAGAATGGAAATTCGACGCGCAGGGCAAAATTTTTCGGGTCATAGGACGCGCCGCACACGGCATATTCTGACTATGAGGTGGAATGTTATGGTCAATCGTTTTTCGCAATTGCGGCGCAAGGAGGTTATCAACGTCTGTGACGGCTGTCGCCTGGGATTTGTGGGCGATGTGGAGATCAAGATTCCCGAGGGAGAAGTGAAAGCCATTATTGTGTTCGGCCCCTGCCGCTTTTTCGGCCTGTTCGGCAGGGGAGAGGATTTTTACATTCCGTGGGACTGCATCCAAAAATTCGGCAGCGACATCATTCTCATTGACAAACCGTTCCAGCATCGGGAGCGCCCTCATGATGAAAAACGCCGCAAACGGTTTTGACGGAAAAAGTACAAAAATCGGAGGAAAAATTGTAAAATTTATCTTGCAATTGCACAGGCCATATGATATTATATTGCGGTGAATCCGCACAGTTTCGGACTTTCGGTCGGTGCCGCCTGACGGTTGGCCGAAGGGAGGAGGAAGCTGGAGGTACAAACTAAAATCAAAGGAGAACAAAACAAAATGGCTAATCAGAACGTCGTATCCATGAAGGCCCTGCTGGAAGCAGGCGTGCACTTCGGTCACCAGACCCGCCGCTGGAACCCCAAGATGGCTCCCTACATTTACACCGAGCGCAACGGCATCTACATCATCGATCTGCAGAAGACCGTGAAGAAGCTGGAGGAGGCTTACAACTTCGTGCGTCAGCTCAGCGAGAACGGCGAGTCCCTCCTGTTCGTCGGCACCAAGAAGCAGGCTCAGGAAGCGATCAAGGACGAAGCTAACCGCTGCGGTATGTACTATGTCAACGCCCGTTGGCTGGGCGGCATGATGACCAACTTCAAGACCATGCGTACCCGTATCGACCGTCTGAACCAGCTCAAGACCATGCAGGCTGACGGTACCTTCGATATGCTGCCCAAGAAGGAAGTTATCAAGCACATGGGCGAGATCGAAAAGCTGGAGAAGTATCTGGGCGGCGTGAAGGAAATGAAGAAGCTGCCCGGCGCTCTGTTCATCGTCGACACCCGCAAGGAGCGCAATGCCATTGCTGAGGCACATCGTCTGGGTATTCCCGTTGTGGCTATCGCCGATACCAACTGCGATCCCGATGAGATCGATTATCCCATCCCCGGCAACGATGACGCCATCCGCGCCATTAAGCTGATCGCTTCCGTCATGGCCAACGCTATGATCGAGGGCCGTCAGGGCGAGCAGAACGAAGAGCCTGCTGACGCCGAGTAATTAAATATACACCGCGTAAATCAACGGGGCAGGGCGTGTCCCTGCTCCGGTTTTTCTAACAAATACTGAACTGGAGGATATTAAAATGGCTTTTACTGCTGCTGATGTGAAGACCCTGCGCGAAATGACCAGCGTGGGTATGATGGATTGCAAGAAGGCGCTGACCGAGTGCGACGGCGATATGGACAAGGCTGTTGAGTACCTGCGTGAGAAGGGCCTGGCCAAGGCTGCCAAGAAGGCCGGCCGTATTGCGGCTGAGGGTATGTCTTACGCCCTGGTCGAGAACAGCGTGGGCGCTGTGGTCGAAGTCAACTGCGAGACGGACTTCTGCGCAAAGTCCGACCTGTTTGTGGCTTTCGTCAAGGATATTGCCAAGGCTGTGATCGACAACAATCCCGCTGACGTGGAGGCGCTGATGAACAGCAAGTATCCCGGCTCCGAGCTGACCGTCGCCGAGACGATGCCCGAGAAGGTCATGTCCATCGGTGAGAATCTGCAGATCCGCCGTTTCGTCCGCTACGCCGACAACAAGAGCGTGGGTTACGTCCATGCCGGCGGTAAGATCGGTGTGCTGGTGAACCTGGCGGTGGAGGGTGACTTCGATGCCACCGAAATCGGTAAGAATGTTGCCATGCAGATCGCGGCGCTCAGCCCCCGCTTCTGGGATAAGTCCCAGGTCACCGCTGAGGTGCTGGAGGAGGAGAAGAAGGTTGCTCTGGCACTGATGGATGCCGATCCCAAGATGGCTTCCAAGCCCGCTCAGGTCAAGGAAAAGATCGTCATGGGTAAGATGAACAAGTTCTATTCCGAGAACTGCCTGCTGCAGATGGAGTTCGTTCGCGGCGACATCTTCACCGGCTCCGTCGAGAAGTATATTGCTGCTGCCGGCAAGGGCGCCGTCAAGTTCGTTGACGCCGTTCGCTTCATGACCGGTGAGGGCATCGAGAAGAAGCAGGAGGATTTCGCTGCTGAGGTCGCTGCCCAGATGAACATGGGCAAGTAATTGCTGACAATGTAAAAGGAAAAAGGAAAACTGCCTGTGGCGTCAGCCACAGGCAGTTTTTTTGCCGGAAACGAAGTGAACGGCAGACCGTCAATCGCCATCACGCATACGGATGAGCTCCGTCAGACAAAGCACACCGATGATCATCGCCAGCGCAATGGTGATACAGGTGAAGATCATGCCGTGGGCAGGAAGAAAGAACGCCGCCACGGCGGATACAAAACACAGAGGCACCAGCAATAAAATCAATGATCTTGCATTTTCCATACGTCCCATCATAGCAGCTCCTTTCTGCAAAAAAAGTGATGTATTCTACTTATTTTCTATATACAGGTTACCATTTTACGCGCAAATAATCGTTACAATTCAGCTACAGAGCAGTTACATAAGATAGGCAAAGCGGATACAATTCCGGAGCAATCGATGAAGGAAAGGTGACGGCTTTGGCCGGTTATTTTTTCTTGTATTTATGGTTATTCTTTGGTATAATACATTAAATAATTGGATGATTATGTCTTGATGGGAGAAAATGCCTTGCACTATTTGTCAAATTTATGGGCGGCGCTGGATTTCGGATCGCTGCGTGATATGATTTTACGGCTGGTTTCCGTGTTTTTATGCCTGACGATTCATGAAACCTGCCACGGTCTGGCAGCCTATGCGCTGGGTGATCCCACGGCGAAGGCTGAGCACCGTCTGAGCCTGAACCCGCTGCATCATATTGACTGGCTGGGTCTTGTGATGATGTTTGTGGCCGGCTTCGGCTGGGCGAAACCTGTGCCGGTGAACCCGAATTATTTCAAAAAACCCAAGCAGGGCATGGCCCTGACCGCACTGGCCGGCCCGGTGTCCAACTTCCTGCTGGCGCTGTTGCTGCTGTTCGGGGTGCGGCTGATGTTCGAGCATGCGGCATATACCACGCTGAATCAGGCGATTTTTGACTTCCTGCTGGATACGGCAATCCTGTCCATCGGTTTGGGTCTTTTCAACCTGGTGCCCATTCCGCCGCTGGACGGCTCGAAGGTGCTGTTCTCATTGCTTCCCAACCGTGTGTACGACACCGTTTTGCGCTATGAGAGCTACGGCATGATCCTGCTGTGGGTATTGGTGCTGCTGGGCGTGGGCGACGCTTATTTTACCAAGGCCATCATCTGGGTATACGAATTATTCTGCCGTGCAGTCGGCTTTTGAGGTGTAACGATTGGATAACCCTATTTTTAAATTGGAAAAGGTGGTGCAGGGCAAGGGTGACGAGACCCTGCAGGACTTTGAGGGGCCGCTGGATCTGATCCTTTTCCTGCTGAGCAAGAATAAAATTGAAATACAGGACATTCCCATTGCCTTGATCCTGGACCAGTATCTTGCGTATCTGGAAAAGCGGCAGCAGATGGATCTGGAAGTGGCCAGCGAATTTGTGACCATGGCGGCCCACTTGATGTACATTAAAACGCGTATGCTGCTGTCCATCGAGGATGAGGAAGCGCAAAACGAAATGGACGAGCTGATCAAATCCCTGGAGGAGCGTCAGCGCGGCGAAGCGTATGCCAAGGTGCGTAAGCTGACCGAGCGCATGGGCGTTATGAGCGAGTTCGGACGCAATGTCATGACGCGGAACCCGGAGCCGATGGAACGGGGCAAGATCTACGAGTACGATCAGGAGCCGGGCGATCTGATAATTGCCATGCAGGAGGTGATGGACCGCCGCGGCCGGGTGGACACGCCGCCGCTGAAGGCCTTCGATGAAATTGTCAGGCGCGAGCCGTATCCCGTGGAGAACAAGGCACGGGAGATCGTGGAGCGGCTGAAAAAGGGCGGCATTACCCGATTTTTGCTGCTGTTTCGCGGCAGTAAAAGCCGCAGCGAGCTGGTGGCTACCTTTATGGCGGTGCTGGAGCTGTGCCGTAACCGTGTCATCAAGCTGGTGGGCGGCATAGAGGACTGCGCTGTAAGCTGCCAAGAGGAAATGCCGAAAGAAATCAGTTAACGAGGAATACGAATGGATACTACACGGGAAATGAAAGAGATCGAGGCGGCCATTGAGGGCATTTTGTTTGCCTCCGGTGAGCCGGTAGCGGTGGACCGTATCTGTCTGGCACTGGATATGGACAAGCCGACGGTGGAGCTGGTGCTGCAGAAGCTGGCAGACTATTACAGCTATGAACGGCGCGGTATGCGTCTGGTGCGGATGGAGGACAGCTATCAGCTTTGCTCGGCGCCGGAGTATGCCGATGATATCCGCAAGGTATTTGAGATCCGTAAGCCGGCGAAGCTGAGCCAGCCGGCGCTGGAAGTGCTGACGATCATTGCCTATTATCAGCCCACCACCCGCGCCTATGTGGACCAGATTCGCGGTGTGGACAGCTCCTACACGGTGGGATTGCTGCTGGATCGGCACCTGATCGAGGAATGCGGACGCCTGCAGGTGCCGGGCCGGCCGCGTCTGTACCGGACGACGCAGACTTTCCTGCGTGCGTTTCACTTAAACTCGCTGGACGACCTGCCGGAGATGCCCGGCATGGAAACGGACGGCCAAATGCGCCTGGGTGAGGATGGCACTGTTTTGGACGATAGTAACGCCGAATAAACGGGAGGGGGAATGCTCTTGGCTGCACTGTGGATATTGGGCATATTGCTTGCGCTGATTTTGCTGCTCCTGTTTTTGCGGGTAGGCGTGCATATCGCATTTGGCGAAGCGCTGAAAGTGGACGCCTGCGTGGGGCCTGTCAGAATCGCCGTTGTGCCGAAAAAGAAGAAGCCCGAAAAGGAAGCAAAACCCAAGAAAGAGAAGAAAAAGAAGACCCCGCCTGCGGAGGAAAAGCCGAAGGAAAAGAAAAAAACGGGCTTGACATTTGCAGATATTCGCGCGGCGGTCCCGGCCTTATTCGAGGCCGTCAAGGGAGCGCTGCGGAAAACACGGCAGCGTATGCGGATTGACCCGATGCGTTTGTCGCTGACATTCGGCAGCGATGACCCGGCCAAAACCTCGGAAATGTACGGCTGGGCCGGTACCGCCGTGTGGACACTGATGCCGCAGATGGAGCAGCTCATGAAAATCCCCGACCCCTCCATCCATTTGGACGTGGATTTTCAAGCCGTATCTACCAAGGCTGAGGGGGAAGTGGGCATCAGCTTCCAAATCCACGATTTCTTTGCCATTGCCTTTGCAGCGGCAAAACCCGTATTAAAATGGTTCCTTGCCTTTAAGAAAGCCAAACGGCTGCGCGAGGCGGAACAGAAAACAGAGCAAACGAAGCAAACAACCGAAGTTTAAATAAAGAAAGGACAATAACCATGGAAATGAACGAAAAAAAGAGCAACTCTCTGACTTCCCTGATGGAAACCTCAATGGGCAAGATTCGTGAAATGGTGGATTCCAACAGCATTATCGGCGAGCCCATTACGACGCCCGACGGTGTGACGCTGATTCCCGTGTCCCGCCTGAGCTTCGGCTTTGGCTGCGGCGGCGGGGACTACGGCAAGCAGGGCCCCAAGTTCGGCGGCGCCAGCACGGCCGGTGTGAAGGTGGAGCCGGTGGCTTTCCTGGTGGTCAAGGAAGGCGTTACCCGCGTGCTGCCTGTGGCCATCCCCGCTGTGACCACCGTGGACCGCGTGATCGAGATGGTGCCTGAGGTCATGGATCGGGTGGAGAATTTTATTGATAAGAAGAAAGCGGAAAAGAGCGGCTTCTAAATGAATATAATGGAGTCACCCTATAAGAAAAAGGTGATTTCATGAAAAAAAGATGGCTGCTATGTATCCTTTGTGCCCTTACGCTGACGGCGACGATCCCAAGATCTGCATACGCGGTGGATGTATCGGCTACGGCGGCTGTGCTGATGGATGCAGACAGCGGACAGCTCCTGTATGAAAAAAACGCGGAGCGGCAAATGCTGATTGCCAGCACCACCAAGATCATGACGGCTTTGGTGGTGTTGGACTACGGCGGTCTGCAGCAGGTGGTCACGGTGAAGCAAAGCCACATGGTGGAGGGCTCCTCCATGTATCTCAAGCCCGGTGAACAGGTGACGGTGGAGGAATTGCTCTACGGCCTGCTGCTGTGTTCGGGCAACGATGCGGCGTTGGTGCTGGCAGACTATTGCGGCGGCTTGACGAAATTCGTGACGCTGATGAACGAAAAAGCCGAATCGCTGGGCATGGTGAACAGCTCCTTTGCCAACCCGAACGGATTGGATGACGAGGCTCATTATTCCACAGCCCACGACATGGCGATTCTGGCATCCTATGCCGCCCGCAATGCCACCTTTTTGCGCCTGTGTTCCACCAAAAGCGTGACGATCAACGGACGCACCATGAGCAATCATAACCGGCTGCTGCGTGAGGTGGAGGGCTGTATCGGCATGAAAACCGGCTTTACCAAAGCGGCAGGCCGCACGCTGGTGTCCTGCGCCCGGCGTGACGGACGCTGTCTGGTGGCGGTCACGCTGCAGGACGGTAATGACTGGGCGGATCATGCAGCCCTGTACGACTACGGATTTACACAGTTTGCGGCTCTGCCCGGTGAAACAGCGTGGTTTGCTGTACCCGGCGGCGTGCGGAAAGAGTAGGAGAGAATGACGGAGCGCCTGCAAAAATTGATGGCGCGGTCGGGGCTGTGCTCCCGCCGCACGGCGGAGGATTGGCTGCGTGCCGGACGGGTTTGCGTCAACGGCGCGGTGGCTTCGCTGGGCGATAAGGCCGACCCTGACCACGACCGCATTGAGGTGGACGGCCGGCTGCTGCAGCCGGAGCGGGAGTATGTATATCTGATGCTCCACAAGCCCCGCGGCTATGTGACCACGCTGTCCGATGAATTTGGCCGCAGGACGGCGGCTGATTTGGTGGCAGACTGCGGCAGGCGCGTATTTCCCGTGGGCAGACTGGACATGGACTCGGAAGGCCTGCTGCTTTTTACCAACGACGGGGATTGGATGCAGGCACTGCTCCATCCCAAAAATGAAATCAATAAGGTCTATCTGGTCACCGTTACCGGCGCACTGGACCGTGCGCGGGAAAAGCTGATGGCGATCCGCTGTTTGGACGGCGAGAGGATACGACCGGCGCAGGTGGAGGAGGTTTCCCGCGAGAAGGGGAAATTGTGCCTGCGGATCACGATACATGAAGGCAAAAACCGACAGATTCGCCGTATGTGCGCGCAGGTCGGCCTGCGAGTGGAACGGCTGCAGCGTGTGCAGGAGCACACACTGCAATTAGGCAGCCTGCCGAGCGGAAAGTGGCGTTACTTAACGCAAGAGGAGCTGCAATCAGTAAAGGAAGCGATGAAAAGTGAGTAAGAGCGTACTGCATACCATTCAATCCCGAATGAACAGTTTTTCCAAGGGGCAAAAGCGAATTGCCGCCTATATTTTGGAAAACTATGACAAGGCCGCGTTTATGACAGCCAACAAGCTGGGCAAAACGGCTCAGGTCAGCGAATCCACCGTGGTGCGTTTCGCCACGGAATTGGGTTACGACGGGTATCCCACCATGCAAAAGGCGCTGCAGGAGATCATCCGCGGGAAGCTGACATCTATCCAGCGTATCCAGGCCTCTAATGACCAGATGACCGACCCGGATATTTTGGGAACGGTCATGCAGCGCGATATGAACAGTATCCACACCGCGATCATTCAAGCAGATCGCGCGGAGTTTAACCGTGTGGTGGACAAGCTGGTACACGCAGAGCATATTTATCTGTTGGGTGTTCGCTCCTCCTCGTTTTTGGCAGGCTACTTAAATTTCTATTTCCATTTGATCTTTAAGAATGTGACACTGGTGCAGAATTTCTCTGCCGGTGAGATTTTTGAACAGATGCTGCATATCGGCCCCGGCGATGTGCTGGTGGGTATCAGTTTTCCGCGTTATTCCAAGATGACGGAGAATGCGGTGCATTTCGCCTGTGACCGCGGTGCAGATGTGATCGCCATTACGGACAGCCAGATGTCGCCCCTGTACCAATTGGCCAGCGCATCCCTTCTGGTACGCAGTGATATGATTTCCATGGTGGACTCCATGGCCGCGCCGCTGAGCCTGCTCAATGCGTTGATCGTGGCCGTGGGGCGGCAGAAGAAAGAGGAAATTTCCAACACCTATTCGGAACTGGAAAAGGTTTGGTCCAGATATAATATTTTCGGCAAAACGGAAGATGAATAAAAAAGTAGTAGTGATCGGTGGCGGTGCGGCCGGCATGATGGCAGCCATATCGGCGGCGGAAAACGGCGCGGCCGTCACGCTGCTCGAGCCCAACGAGCGGTTGGGCAAAAAGCTGAATATTACGGGGAAAGGCCGCTGTAATGTGACCAATGACACGGACACGGAGGGCCTGATGGCGCATATCCCCCGTAACGGGAAGTTTCTTTACAG
>SAMEA3663207__coassemble_362_pt1 | contig 14890 bp, 12 predicted proteins | sample SAMEA3663207__metabat2_low_PE_007 | metagenome-assembled genome bin SAMEA3663207 (sample SAMEA3663207) | pig gut metagenome | biome: pig gut; feature: pig-associated habitat; material: faeces | place: China | collected 2013
AGGACTAAGAAAAAGTTCATTACATTAACCTCTGGTTTTGTGTGCTTTTGTGCGCATCGGTATTTAATAATTGCTCTGCATTGATAATTCCAAATTTCAGGTTTCAGATAATTGCTATATCCATTCGCCCATACCGTCAGAAGGTACTATTTTGCATACGCAAGCTCTCGTCGAGTTTTGCAATGAGCAGCTGATACAGTATATTTTGATACGTTTAGAATCGTTTCACCGTCGATTTGAAGGGCTGCAGGGCGATCAAATTCCACTTCGATCTCTTGTCCGCTATGCACATTCACAAATTCACTGTGTTTAATATGCTTACCCCTGAAAATGGACGGGAAAACCATAAGTGTTTTCAGTTTGCCAGAACCAAACATAACCATGGCAGAAACAAGTCCATCTTCGTTTAGGCGGTTCTGATTGGGGGTAGGCAGCATTCCACCCCCATAGAATCTCCCATTCATAGTTGGCGCAAGCCATACTTTTTTGTAATGATACTTTTTACCATCGACTGTAACAACGGCGTTTGCCGGTTTATAATGGAACAGCAAGCCCTTGACAGCAATAGATGTATAGTTTATCGGTTTATCAGAGTATGCCCGAATCTCATCGCCCTTTTCACAGCAGTATCCATCTATGCCGTATCCAATGCCATTAATGAAATAATACTTTTTACCTTTCACAGTGACCTGCGGTAAATTATTTATGTATGGATCAATACAGATTGGTTCCGGTTCTTTCCCTCCGGAAATGTCCCGCCAAAAGTCATTTCCGCTTCCTGCTGCGTAGTAATAAACGTGATGGTTACCAATGAATGGTTTTGCCTCATTATCCAAAGCTGAGGAACGTTACCGGATCGTATTAGATAATTACAGAAGCGGGAAAACACGTAAACACAACCGACCTCAAGATGAATTCTTCAGTTTCCAAGGAGAACTGATGGATATGTTTGCGTCTGCATGGCAAAACCGAATCCGGTTTGAGAACAAAACTAATGAATTACTGGAACGATATTTTTGAATGACTGCAAATTTCAAATTGAGAGACAACCTATATGTCATGTGAGGTGGTGGAATTATCCATCACCTCACTTTCTTTTATTCCACTGCGATTCCATCCTTGATATTTCTTCAGAGAGTATAATTAGGAAGATTTTCGGATTACTAATCCTTGATAATATGATAAGATTAATTCAAGTATAGAAGACATAAACTACTATTTGGAGGTGATGATATGATTCGTATTCTAAAGCATTTTGACTTATCGCAATATGAATTATGGCGCCATTTCCAAGTGTGGAGAGGCCGAATAAAAATCATTCATATGAGCGCATAAGCCATATTTTTGATTGTTGGTTTATGCGCTTTCTTTATTCTGGGAAAAGATAGGGTATGAGAGTAAACCAATAATTTGGTACGGAGGTTAGGTTATGTTTGGTGGAACGGGAGTGTTCATGGATGAACACTCCTCTTTCGCTCCATTTTCGCCTAAAGTGTATCATGAAACCGTCGTACTTGAAAATAACGATATATAAGACGGAAAAAGAGCATCCTCATACGAGGATGCTCTTTTTGACAAGTTGGGTTTTACTGCAGCAGGAGCAGGCTGAACACCAAGGTGAACAGTGCCACAGTCTCTATGATACCGATGACGATGAAGTAGTTGGCAGTACCCTTACCTGTTTCGCCCAATGCGTCAGCGGCGCAGGCAGCAGCCTTGCCCTGGAACAGAGCGCTCGTTGCGATGGCGATACCGGCTACGATGCCGACGAACATGGCCAGCGTGGGAGTGGCAGAGCCGCTTTCCACAGCAGAGCGGATGAAGTTCATCAGCAAGAAGCCGTAGATGGTCTGGGTCAGGGGAGCACCGGCAAAGGCGACCATGATAAAGGAGGCCGGCTTACCGTTAGCATAACATTTCTTCCATGCACCCACAGCGGACATGGAGGCGCAGCCGGCGCCGATTGCAGAACCGATGGCGGAAAGGCACAGGGCACAAGCCATACCAATGTATTGAATCTCCATAAAATCCTCCTGAAAATAAAATATTTATTCTTTATTTGTTGCGTTTACGGAACGGGTCATACGCGGTACCGGACCACTCCATACCGAGCTGTCCGGAGAACTCCAAAAGGTTCAGACGCACGCCATGCACCACCACGGACAAAAAGCCCATTACGATGTTCAAGGCGTGTCCGATAACCATGATGGCGATACCTGCGACCATCAGCGGGCCCTTGAAGCCAGCGGCCATATTATTGAAGCTCTGGGCAATGGCCAGCGAGGCCATACCCACGGCAAACAGACGAATGTAGCTCATCACGTTGCCGAATGCGCTGATGGTGTTGAGGAATACCGTGAAGGCATCGCCCACACCGGCCTTGAGGCCCTGCGCAAAGGTCTTGCCCGGCGCCATACCACCGAAGAGGACCACCAGCAAAAAGCCTGCGCCCACGATGGCACCAACGATGGGCAGGTTGACCTGCTGACCGATGACAAGATACAGCACCACGAAGTACAGCGAGCAGACAGACATCAGCCAGCCGAGATCCGCCAGCCAGCTCAGATTCTTCTCCATGAGCTTTCTGCGGATGTTCATGATACAGGCCAGTGCCAGTTGGATCGCACCGATGCTGAAGCAGAACTTCATGACATTGTTCTGCGCCACCGTGGCGGTGAGTCCGAAGTATTCGGGATAGTTGGCAAAGCCCGGCAGGACAAGCGCTTTCAGGAACGGCACCTTCATAGCGCCCTCCAGACCGAACCATGTGCCCGTTATACTGCCCCACACGATGGTGGCAACAGACAGTACAAAGAGGAGCAGCGTGGCGTTGGAGGTCTTCTTTGTCTTAATGGTGTAGCCGGCGGTACCCAGCAGGAACAGCAGTCCATAGCCCGCATCGCCGATGATCATGGCGAAGAACAGGGTAAAGAATGCCAGAAACCAGAACGAGATATCATACTCCCGATAGCCCGGCACCGTGCCGAGAATGGCAAATACCGGCTCGATCAGGCGGGAGATCTTGCTGTAACGCACCTTGGCGGGCACCTTCTCGTCGTCGGGATCCACGTCCTGCAGGGAGTAGGCCCAGTTGTGCGCCTTGGCGGTCTCCACAAAGGCGGACGTATCCGCTTCGGGAATATAGCCGGAGAGCCACACCAGACCGTTTTCGCTTTCCGCGGTGGCATTCACGGCGGAATACTCAGCGGCGTTTTTGGTTTTCAGCAGCTGGTCGGAATAACTTTTCAGACAGCCGGCGGCCTTGCAGAGAACGGCATCACAATCTGCCAGCTCCTTGTCGCAGTCAGCGGCCTCCTGCTCCCATTGGGAAATGCTTTTTTCCGGCAGGGTAAATTCCATCGCCGGAATCGTTTCGTCCAGCGTGCCCAAAACCGCCACGGTCTCCTGCTTTTCTACCGGTGCAAGACGGATATAACGGATATCCTCCCGTGCTTGCAGCGTCTGATAGGATTTTTTATCCAGTCGGTAGAAATGGAAATCAAATCCGCCTTGCCGCAGCTTTATGACATCTTCCGGATCAAAATCGCCCCAGGCGCGCTGCCGTTCAGCGGCAAGCAGGGCAGCGGTACGGGTATTGTTAAGCTCGGCCTTGCGCTGCAAGGTAGCATCCGTCTCCTGATAGAGCGATTCAAAGGCCTCATCGGAAAGAATCTCCGTTTCGCCGTTCTCCGGCATATAGTCCTTCAGCGCGAAGGACAGCCGCGTCAGGGTCTCAAAGCGCTCAATGAGCGCAGGATCGGCATCTTTTTTCTCCGCCAGATGCAGAATACCCAGATCACGGAGCGTGTCCAGCATTTCTGCGCGTCGGGAGGCCTGAGCCACGATGTAGACGACTTTCATTTTCTCAATCATGACTTACTCGCCTCCAATCGTTTCTTCTTGGCGATCTTACCGCGCACCACAGCGCTGGTCTGCTGGTCGCCAAGATAGATGCTGATCATACGAATATTTTCTTTTGCTTCGGGAATTTTCACTTTTTCGAACAGATTCACGCGCTGAGAAGTCAGCCGAAGCTCCTTGCCCAGAAGATCCACCTGGATTTTCAGTGTCTTCAGCAGGGCGTTCAGCCTTGCGATCTCGCGCATACGGACGAGTGCTTCGTCCACCCACAGGGGATAATCCGCTACGTCGTATGCTATATCGCAGAAGGTCAGCTCCTCGAACACCGGCACGGTGACGCCGGCGATGTTGGTGCTTCCGTAGATCACCTTGTCCGGCTTTACCAGATGCTCGATGCTTTTTTCTGCACCGAACAGGGTGTTTTCTGCGAACACGGCGACCCAATCGTCAAGATCCTTCACCATGGAGGCGTGCTCGGCCTTCTTCTTCTCGTAATCAGCCTCAATCTTCATGATCACCGACTGCAGCTGCTGTTTTTTCAGCTGCAGGGTGGGGAGATAGCGCTCAAATTGCTTCAGCTGATCCTTTTGTGTTTTCAGTTCGTTTTTCGTGAGTTTCACAGTAGCCATTGTTCCACCCACCTGTTCTTTACTGCAGCGGCTTGGGCCATCTCTCCTGAATCAGGCTGGAGGTCAGACCGGTTTCGTTGGGCTCAAAGCACTCGGCCAGAATTTCCCAACCCAGATCCAATGCTTCCTCCAAAGAGATGTTCACGCTCAGATCCATCAGCTTGGATTCAAAGAGCGCACCGTATTTCAGCAGCTTCTCGTCCCACTCGGACATCAAAAAGCCCATGGACTTCTTCTCAAGGCTTTCCTTGTAGGCGCTGTACAGCTTGATCATGCCGTCCATCAGACCGCGGTGATCGCTGCGTGTCTTGCCGTTGACGTTTTGCTTCAGACGGCTCAGAGAGCCGAAGGGCTCAATGTGGCCGTTCTTGAGATAGTACTGACCCTCGGTAATGTAGCCGGTGTTATCCGGTACGGGATGGGTCACGTCATCGCCGGGCATAGTGGTGACGGCCAGAATGGTCAGCGAGCCTGCGTTGACAAAGTCCACCGCCTTTTCATAGCGGGTAGCCAGGAAGCTGTAGAGGTCACCGGGGTAACCGCGGTTAGCGGGCACCTGCTCCATGGTGATGGCGGTTTCCTTATGAGCATCGGCAAAGTTGGTCATGTCAGTCAGCAGCACCAGCACACGCTTGCCGTCCAGTGCGAAGCTCTCGGCAACGGCCAGTGCCAGATCCGGCACCATCGTACATTCCACGGTGGGGTCGGAGGCAGTGTGGACAAACATGACCGTGTGGCCCATAGCGCCGTTTTTCTCCAGCGTATCGCGGAAGAAGAGGTAGTCATCGTATTTCAGGCCCATGCCGCCCAATACGATCACGTCCACCTCGGCCTGCATGGCGATGCGGGCCAGCAGCTCGTTATAGGGCTCGCCGGAGGCGGAGAAAATGGGCAGCTTCTGACTTTCCACCAGCGTGTTGAACACGTCGATCATGGGAATGCCGGTGCGGATCATCGTCTTGGGTACCACGCGGTTGGCGGGGTTAACGGAGGGGCCTGCAATGGGGATCATATTCTCAGAAAGAGAGGGGCCGTTGTCACGGGGTACGCCGGCGCCGTTGAATACGCGGCCCAGCAGATCATCGGAGTAAGAGATCATCATGGGCTTGCCCAAAAAACGGACAGAGTCGGTAGTGCTGACACCCTGGGTGCCGGAGAAAACAGACAGATACACCAGATCGCCGTCCAGCTTGATCACGTTGGCGTAGCTGTCGCCCACCATGGCAAGATCCTCGTTGCGGACGCCATTAGCACGGACGGTAATGACATTGCCGACGATAGATTCAATTTTCGTATAAACTTTCTTCATCCTCGCACCTCCTCAGTCAACGGCCTTTGCCGTATAAAAGTCCACGACGACCTTTTCCTGTGCGGCAAATTCCGGCGAGTTGAAAACGGTGTTATGCCAGTCAAGCAGCTCCTGACGCAGCTGGTTAAAGAACGCACGGATGTCCTTCTTGCTGCCGATCTGGTAGGAACGCATGAGAATATCATACATAATGGCAAATTCGTGGGTCTGCCGCTCCGGCTCGCAGGCGGCATCGATGGGAGCAAAGGAGTTCTGCTGCAGATACACAGCGTCCAGCAGCTCGCCCTTTTGATAGATCATGTAGTCCTCGTCAGAGGTACCTTCTTCGCCCACCACCTTCATCATCTGGTTGATCTCATTGCTGCGGATCAGGATGGCACGGGCCTCTTCCACCTTGTTATGATCCACGATGCCGTGGTACTTGGACCAGGAGTCCAGCGGGTGGATGGCAGGATACTTACGGGCGTCGGAACGCTCACGGCTCAGGCCGTGGAATGCACCTACCACCTTCAAGGTGGCTTGAGTCACGGGTTCTTCAAAGTTGCCGCCGGCGGGAGAAACGGTGCCGCCCACAGTGATAGAGGCGACACGGCCGTCATACAGACGCACCTTACCGGCACGCTCATAGAAGGAAGCAATGACGGATTCCAGATAGGCGGGGAAGGCCTCCTCACCGGGAATCTCCTCCAGACGGCCGCTCATCTCACGCATGGCCTGCGCCCAGCGGGAGGTGGAGTCAGCCAGCAGCAGGACGGACAGCCCCATCTGGCGGTAATATTCGGCAATGGTCATGCCGGTGTAAACAGAAGCCTCGCGGGATGCCACGGGCATGGAGGAGGTATTGCAGATGATGATGGTGCGTTCCATCAGGCTGCGGCCGGTACGGGGGTCGACCAGTTCAGGGAATTCCTTCAACACCTCTACCACTTCGCCGGCACGCTCACCGCAGGCGACAATAATGACCACGTCCACATCGGCGTTCTTTGCTTCCATGTGCTGCAGCACGGTCTTGCCGGCACCGAAGGGACCGGGCACGCAGAAGGTGCCGCCCTTGGCCACGGGCAGGAAGGTGTCGATGCAGCGGATCTTCGTGATCAGGGGTTCATCGGGACGCAGACGCTGATCGTAGCAGGTGATGGCCTTTTTCACAGGCCAGCTCTGCACCATGGTCAGCTCTTTTTCCACGCCCTTTTCATCGCGCACCACAGCCACGGTGCTGCGCACATTATAGGTGCCCTGCGGCACCACAGATACCACGGTCCAACTGCCCTTGCAGGAGAAGGGGATCATGATATGGTGGGTAAACAGACCTTCGGGTACGGTACCCACGGTGTCGCCGCACTGCAAAACGTCGCCGGCCTTTACAACGGGCGTAAATTCCCAGTCCTTATTGGGAATGGGATCGAGGTACACACCGCGCTCCAGGAAAACACCGCACTGCTCTGCCAGCTCCGGCAGCGGATTCTGCAGGCCGTCATAGATCTGAGTCAGCAGGCCCGGGCCAAGCTCCACGCTTAAAAGCTCACCGGTGAATTCCACCTTGTCGCCCACCTGAATGCCCGAGGTCACTTCATAGATCTGCATACTGGCAACGCCGTTTGCTATGCGGATGACCTCACCCTTCAGCTTTGTGTCGCCCACTAAAACGTAGCCGACTTCGTTTTTGCGGATGGAACCGTCCACGTGTACGGAAACAAGGTTACCGTTAACGCCGGTCACACTTCCGGTTGCGTAATCCATTTATATCACCGTCCTATTACATATTCATGATTTGCTGCTGCAGCCCGTCAACAATGCGGCCAAGCTCCGCTTTTCCTTCTTGCTGACGGAAAACCGTCTTGCGCTCCAGCAGCTTCAGCTTCATGGCGTAGCCCACCAGTGCACAGTCGTCAAAATAGTGCATATTCACCAGCTCGTCCAGCTTCTGAAACTGCAGGGTGAGCAGTATTTTTTCTGCTTCCAGTGGGTTTTTCTCGTTCATCACGGCGGTAATGATGCGCACCGCATCACTGTCGCGGTTGTTAGGCGCCTGACAGGGTCGCCCCAGCTTCTGATTGCGCTGATAGACCAGTTCTTCGTTCAGCGTGCCGTAAAATTTTGCCCACTGGGAAACCATCGGGCCCTCCGAGGAGGCCGCCGTCAGATTCTCCAGCATCTGATACCGTGCCGGAGACACATTGCCGCTGCACATCCGCAGGAATGCGTCATAGGAAAAAGGCATTTCGCCGTCTGCCTTCAGCATCGGCAGACTCGACATCAGGTAGTAGTAAGAAGACATTGCCATTCGCTCCTTAAAAACTCAGCTCAGGGAAGAAGGGCAGCAGCATTTTGGTCAGCTCCTCATCGGAGCAGTCAAAATAGCCGGAGCCGTCCTTAGCGGCCAGACGGAAGCCGTAACGCACATTGGGGGAGATGCGGATCTCCATGCCGCTGCGGATCTGTTCAGCCAGCTCGCCCTTCAGACCCTCAGTGACCTGCGCCACCTCTGCGGCATAATCGGCGGGATTTTCGTCTGCCATGGCGGCCTTGATCAGTGCAGCCAAGGTGTCACCCTGCACGGTCTTGGCAACATCGGCCTCCAGAAGATTTTCAAATTTGGCCTGTACGGCGTCCTTAAAAGAAAGCATGGCATCACGCTGTGCGTGTTCTGCACCGACCTTGGCACTATCTTTCATGAGGTCGATTTCTTTTTTGGACTTCGCCTCGATCCGTTCTGCTTCGGATTTCGCCTGAGCGATAATGGCGGCAGCCTTTTCGTTTGCCTCGGCAATAATACGATCAGCCTCGGCCTTTGCCACTTCGATTCCTTCCTTCTGGATAGAAGAAACCAATTCCTGGATCTGCAGTTCCATGCAACAATTCCTCCTCGGGTAAAAATATATGTAATGAACAAATTATACAGTATTGTGCCGTGATTGTCCAGTATTGTGCCGTGATTGTCTTATTTAGCTTTGATCTCATCCGTTCGATAAATAAACTGGACCTGTCCGTCCATACCATCGCTGATACTGGAGAAATTACGGTAGTTTTTCGATACGTCAACCGTTGCCCTCAGGCGTGCAACCACATTATCTAAATCACCGTCTATGAGATCGACGATTTTCTGGATGCCTTCTTCATTGAATTTCTTCAATCCGTCGCTTAACTGCATTGCCCCGTCTTTCAACTGAGATACGCCGTCTACTAATGCAGGAGTGCCGTTTTTCAGTTGAAGAATACCGTCATAAAGCGCTGCCGCGCCGTCCTTGAGCTGTGCCGTGCCGTTTTTTAGGTCAGCCGCTCCGGAAGCAAGAGTGGCGGCACCGTCTGCGGCGGAAGCCACACCTCCGGTATAGGTCAGCAGTCCGAGGTAAAACGCGTTATAACTGTCAAGCGAAGTTTTCAGAGCGATAATCGACTTTGCTCCTTCAGAGGCGGCGGTGAGCTTTGCCTGCACCTCGTCAGATGCCATGTTTTCAGATATTGCCTGCTTTACCTGCAATTCAACATTGTCCGAAATTGTTTTCTGTACGGCTTCGGTCTGCATCTGCGCATCCGTATTGGCTTTTACGGCTGCCTTGATTTCGTCACTTTCCATTTTAGCCGTGGTGTTTGTTTCGATTAACGCCTTTACATCATCCGTCTGCATCTGTGCTTCGATGGCAGAGGAAACGTCATTCTGTGTTTCTTGCGAGACCATCCCAGCAGAAACAGCAGCTTCATAATCGGATTTGCTCATTCCGGCAGCAGTCTGAATGACCTGCTCGGATACCTGCTCACGCACCGCAGCGGTTACGCCGGTCGAGACCTGTTCATGCACAGTTGCTGTGACCTGCGCTTCGACCTGTTCCCGCACGGCTGCAGTTACTTTTTGCTCAATCAGAGGACGATTTTCTTCTACAGCTGCGGTGACCTGCGCCAGAGCCTGATTGTATACTGCTGTTTCGTCAAGGGAGGCTATTACGCTGTTCAGAGTATCAGCATAGTTCTCAATCGTAAGCGTCGGAACAGAAATTCCTGCAGCGTTGATCTGGGCAGTAGCGGTAGAAAGAAGCGTGTCAAACACTTGCTTTGCACCACCGTTCAAAGAGGCATTGTTAGATGCAAGGGTGTTAAGCCCGGAAGAAAGGTCTGCTGCACCTTTCTGAAGCTGTGCTGCGCCTTCATCAAGGGATGCAGCTCCGTCTTTCAAGCTTTTTGCGCCGTTGGCAAGCGTTTCGATTCCGGTCACCAACTCCCCGGACTTGTCCAGCAACGTGCAGAGTCCGTCATAGAGGGCAGACGATCCATCCATCAGCTGCTGCATTCCGTCTGTCAATTCATTCAGAGATGAGGTCAGACCATCCGCAGAATCAACCTTTGTCGCATCCAGTTCATTAAAAATCTCGTTGGTTGCAATTGTCACGGTCATACCCAATTCAAAATCTGTTACATCGGCAGTAATCTCAACATAGTCGGGAATTTCGACTTTATCCTTGTCGATGCCGAGATTTTCCTGCAAACCCGGAAAAGCGATACCAATGACTGCCGTGCGGTCACCGTCATTCAGCAACTTTCCGTTTGATACCTCCACATTGCGGAAGGTATCGCTGTCTAAAAGCATTCCGGTCAGCATACCGAAGGGAACGTAGATTTTCTCGTTCTTGCCATCAATATTTACCGTTTCATACTGGCGGTTTTCGTAATCAAAACGGATCGTTACCTTGCCACTTTTTCCGGCAAGCTCATCCGCTGAAATTGACTTTCCGTCAAGCTTATAGGATACGGTCATCGCTACCGGTAATTCTTTTTCAATACTTCCCTGATAGTAGATATCGTTTCCCTCAGCATCCCAAACAGTCATATTGCTGCCGTCCAGAGTGTAGGTTTCGTTTCCCTTTACGTTTTCGATGTCGGAAAGAGCGGATTTGTCGGCAATGCTGTCTTCTTTCAAAGCGTTTTTGATCCAATCACTGACGATGATCTTTTGTACCGAGCCGTCAGCACCTGCAAGGACATATACAGTCTCGTCCTTGGATACTTCTTTTTCTTCCTCCGCCTTCATCGAAGTCGTTACTGCTTTTGCAGGTACTTCATTTTTCTCCCCTGCCAGTGCATATGCGGCGCCTGCACCGCCAAGCATAATTGCTGCACATAATGCGATTGCAGTGATTTTTGTTGATAGATTATTCATTATCGGATACCTCCATAGTGTTCTTTCCGGATTTGATTTTTGTCATGCCAAGCGTTGTCTTGCAGACAACCTTATCCAACAGCATGAACATCGCAGGCAGAATAAAGATAACAAGCAGCATACTGATGATCGAGCCACGCGCCATCAACAGGCACATAGAGCTGACGATCTCAATGTTGGAATACATCGCTACACCGAAAGTGGCAGCGAACATACCCATACCGGAAACGATGATAGACGGAATGGATGTGTACAGTGCTGTCCATACGGCAGTTTTCTTACCACTCCCTCCGATTCGCTCCGCCTTGTATCGGGTCGTCATCAGAATGGCATAGTCTACTGTTGCACCGAGCTGGATTGTACTGATGCAGATTGGTGTGATGAACGCCATGCTCTGACCGAGATAATGCGGAAGGCCGAGATTGATAAAGATACCCAGCTCGATGACTGAAATCAGGATAATTGGCAGTGTTAGGCTCTTTTCTACTAAAAGAATAATGAGGAAGATCGCCGCAATGGACACCGCTGTTACCACGGCGAAATCATGGTCGGTTGTTTCGATCATATCCTTGAGGCAGGGCGCTTCGCCGATAATCATGCCGGTGCTGTCATACTTTTTCAAAATACCGTTCAGCTGTGTAATCTGCTCGTTCACGGCGTCGCTTGCTGCAGGGTATTCTGAATTGATCAACAGTAGTTCCCATCGGTCACTCTCTACGATGGATTTCACCGTATCCGGCAGAATTTCCTGCGGAACACGGGAACCGATAACTGATTCGAGACCGAGAACGTATTTGACGCCGTCCACCTGCTCCATCTCGCTGATCATGCTCTTGACCGATTTTGCGGGAAGCTTTGCATCCACCAGCACCATATGTGTCGAGGCAATGTCAAAATCATTCTGGAGTTTGGAATTGGCAATCACAAAGTTCATTTCCTCAGGCAGGCACTTGCCCATGTCGTAATAAACTTCATCGTTTGCACGGTTATAGCCGTAATATGCGGGCGCAATCAGAAGTGCAAAAATCACAAGAAAAACAGGGAAAATTTTAATAACACCTTTTGCAAATTTACCCATCTGCGGGATGATCGAACGGTGCTTTGTTTTTTGAAGAGGCTTGTCGAGTACAAGAATCAGCGACGGCAGTACCGTCACACAGCCGAGAACGCCAAGCAGGACACCCTTTGCCATAACGATTCCGAGGTCACGTCCGAGCGTAAAACTCATAAAGCACAATGCAATAAAGCCTGCAATCGTTGTGATAGAGCTGCCGATGACGCTGGTCAATGTCTCTTTTATGGCAGCTGCCATGGCTTCTTTGTTATCGGAATACTTTTCTCGCTGCTCATTATAGCTGTGCCAAAGGAAGATTGAATAATCCATTGTGACGGCAAGCTGCAAAACGGCGGAAAGTGCTTTTGTTATGTAGGAAATTTCGCCAAGGAAATAGTTCGTACCGAGATTTAAGAGGATCATTGCTCCGATGGAAGCAAGAAAAACGAATGGAATCAGCCAGCTATCCAGAAACAGCAGCATGGAAACGCTGGCAAGAATTACTGCAAGTGCCACATAAATCGGTTCTTCCTGCTCGCACAGATCCTTTAAGTCCACAACGAGCGCCGTCATCCCAGAGACAAAGCACTGCTTTCCGCAGATACTGCGAATCTCCTTTACCGCATCCATTGTTACGCCATCCGATGTTCCGCTGTCAAAGAAAACTGCCATCATTGTAGAATGGTCGGTATTAAATTCACTGTAAACACTGTCTGGCAGAAGTTCCATAGGAACGGAAAGGTCAAATATGGAATCGTACCATAAGACCGTGTCCACATGATCAACACCCTCGACCTTTTCTTTCAGGGAAGCCACATCCTGTTTCGGCATATCGTCGAAAATAAGGAATGTAAATGCTCCCTTATTGAAATCCTCCAGAAGTTCATTCTGGCCAATGACTGTTTCCATATCTTCCGGCAGGTAGGTCAGCATATCATAGTTTACACGGGTTGCCGCCATACCGATGACCGATGGGATCATCAAAAGCACCGTCAGAATTAAAATCGGAATGCGGTATTTTACGACCGCCTTTGAAAACCGCATGTTATGAATCCTCCTCTGTTTCGTAATATTCCACATCAATCACATCCGGCATTTGATTGTTAACAATCTTCACCAAACTGATGGCTACGCTGAGATTTAATATACCTTCTGTGAGAAGTGATACGCCAAGAAGCGTCATAATCACACTGACGGCTTCTGACGGACGGAATGCAAGCACCAGACCCGCAAGACCGGTCAGAATTGACAAGGCCAATGTCAGCCACCATTCATGGACACCAAACTGTTTCGCATCAAAAGCAATTTTTGCTTTGAACAAACTGTCTGCAATCATACACACGCCGAATGAGATACAGATGAAATTCATGATATTTCCCGGTCTCAGCAGTGTAAGCAGCCCGAGAATGATCAAGAGTATTCCAAATTGAAAATCATATTGAAACGCAAGCCTGAACAGATCTTTTGAATAATAGCCTACAAGCTTAATGATACCGAATACCAGCATGGCAATACCGCAGAATATACCGATTGCTTTTGCGGATGGCACAGGCAAGATAATCATCGCAATACCGACGATACAGAAAATGGTGGAAACAATGATATATCCGTATTTTGCAATTTTCATCGGGAAAACAGAACGCAGTTTCATTTTCAAACCTCCCTTATTGCATAATAGGATACTCTGTAAAAGGCCAATTGAACACGGTCAACCAGTTTGATAATGTATGAAATCCAGACACAAAATAAAAAATGCATGAAAGTCGGACACAGAGGTTGTATATGCACAAAAAATAGGCACGGGGTTGTCCCGTGCCTAAAAAGCTTCATTTATACCTGGTTTTGCAGCATCTGTGCAATTTCCACCGCTAGATCTTTTTTCAAAAGGAAAATCCTGCGAATGGACTGTGCGTATGTCTCCGTCATTCCATTATTAAGCCAGTCAATAATCAGACCAAAACCTACACATTTGTAATAATTGATAACTGTCTGCTTATCCTCTGCCGGAATATTCTCTTGTGCCAGCGCCGTGTCAATATAACTGCGCACGAAGTATTCGCTGACCTCCATCAGATTTCGTTCAAATACTTCTCGGCTCACGGAGCGGTAGATATGCATAATCGCTCGTTTCCGTTGAGAGAAAAATTCAATTAGAGCATCAAAACACTCAACGATAGAGTTTACAGACGGATACTTTTGAATAATCGTTTCCGCTTGTTCTTTGACAATTTCCTCAATCAGAGCAGGTATATCCTGATAGTGATAATAAAAGGAGTTGCGGTTGATACCACATGTCTCTACGATATTTTTCACCGTAATATCGGAGAGCGGGTGTTCTTCCAAAAGGGCGATAAAGGTTTCCTTGATTGCCTTTTGCGTAAAATTAGCCATGCCGTTACACCTCTTCCACGTGGATTTCTACAATATCGGAAAGCCCACATTGCAAGGCTATACAGATTTTAGCAAGCGATTCAAGTGTGACGGATTCACCTTTCCCCATTTTTGTAATAACATTGGAAGACAGAGAAGATGCTTTTTGAAGATCTTTTTTCATCATATGTTTGTCAACCAGCAACTTCCATAGTCCGTCATAATTAATACGATATATTTTTTCCATGGTTTTATCTCCTACCGTCTTCTTTTGATCTTCTTTTTTATGAAATTATACCCCAAAATCACTCAAAAGTCAATGCGATTTGCTTGAAAGTCATATTTATTCGCTCAAAAGTCATATTTCTTCCGCGCGCTGATACAAGCAAGTCAGGCAAGGCAGGTTGCATATTGTATCTTAATTGTAAACACGCAGAAAACCACCTTGACAAATCAAATCTCAGAAGGCAATCCTCACTCAATATGCCAAGGAGAACGGATACCTTCATCCTGAG
>SAMEA3663207__coassemble_379_pt1 | contig 14380 bp, 14 predicted proteins | sample SAMEA3663207__metabat2_low_PE_007 | metagenome-assembled genome bin SAMEA3663207 (sample SAMEA3663207) | pig gut metagenome | biome: pig gut; feature: pig-associated habitat; material: faeces | place: China | collected 2013
GGCCACGTTGGAGGCCCGTGAACTGGTGTGCTATGCCTCCGGCAAGACCCGCGAGCAGTTGGCGCGGGACGGTCGGCTGTATGTGCCGCAGATGGTGGAGGAACAGGTGCGCCAATTGGTGCAGCGCCATCTGGACGGCGAGCCGGTGGCGTATCTGATCGGCGAGTGGGAGTTTTACGGCTTGCCGCTGGATATATCCGAAAGCGTGCTGATTCCCCGCGCGGATACCGAGGTGTTGGCGCAGCAGGCCATTGCCTATCTGCGTACGGTGGGGGAATGTCGCGTGCTGGACCTGTGCGCCGGCAGCGGCTGTGTGGGGTTGGCCATTGCCAGCCAGGTGAAGCACGCCCATGTGGTTTTAGGCGAGGTGAACGAGGGCGCGCTGCGGATCTGCCGCCAGAATGTGCGCCGCAACGGCCTGACGGGTCAGGTGATGCCCTTCCGGATGGACGCATTGGAAAAGCCGCCTGCGCAGATCGGTGAATTTGACTGCATCGTTTGCAATCCGCCCTACATTCCCACGGCGGATATTGCCGGCCTGGACGGCTCGGTCCGCGATTATGAGCCGCACTTGGCGCTGGACGGCGGCGCTGACGGCTTGGACTTCTACCGCAGCGTGTCCGACAAATGGCGCAGCGCCATGCACTCCGGCGCCTACCTGTTTTTTGAGGTGGGCATCGGTCAGGCGGATGAGGTGCTGCGGATCATGCGCAGTTACGGCTTTGGCGACATTGAGACGGTACCGGATACGGCGGGGATCCCCCGTGTGGTATACGGCCAGCTGTACGATGAGATTTAACTGACCGTAAAAACGGACACTTTTTTTGATAGAATCCATACAGTAAAGATAACAAGGAGGATATTCCTATGGCAGCGAAAAAGGACGGCATGGCAGCTCCCGTGATTTCCGATAAGAAAAAGGCGTTGGAGACCGCCATGCAGCAGATCGAAAAGATGTATGGTAAAGGCTCCATCATGCGCTACGGCGACGGCGGTGTGACGAATGTGGAATGTATTCCCACCGGCTCTCTGGCATTGGATCTGGCACTGGGTATCGGCGGCCTGCCCCGCGGCCGCGTCATCGAGATCTATGGCCCGGAATCCTCCGGCAAGACCACGCTGGCGCTGCATGTGCTGGCACAGGCCCAGAAACAGGGCGGTGAAGTCGCCTTCGTGGACGCCGAGCATGCGCTGGACCCCACCTATGCCCGCGCACTGGGCGTGAATGTGGAGGATATGCTGATCTCCCAGCCTGACACCGGTGAACAGGCGCTGGAAATCACCGAAGCGCTGGTGCGCTCCGGCGCCATTGATGTGGTGGTGGTAGACTCCGTGGCCGCGCTGGTGCCCCGGGCTGAGATCGAGGGCGAGATGGGCGACAGCTTTGTGGGCCTGCATGCCCGCTTGATGAGTCAGGCGCTGCGCAAGCTGACCGGTATCATCGCCAAAACCAACAGCATTGTCATTTTCATCAACCAGCTGCGTGAAAAGGTGGGCGTGATGTACGGCAATCCCGAGGTGACCACCGGCGGCCGTGCGCTGAAATTCTATGCCAGCGTGCGTATTGATGTGCGCCGTGTGGAGACCCTGAAGGCCGGCGGTGAGGTGATCGGCAACCGTACCCGGGCCAAGGTGGTCAAGAACAAGGTGGCGCCTCCCTTCCGTGAGGCCGAGTTTGATATTATGTACGGCGAGGGCATCAGCGCGCTGGGCGAAATGATTGACCTGGCAGTGAAGCTGGATTTGGTGCAGAAGAGCGGCTCCTGGTTCAGCATGGGCGAGAAGCGTTTGGGGCAGGGCCGTGACGCTGCCAAGCAGTATTTCAAGGACCACCCGGAGGAGGCCGCTGCGCTGGAAGCCGCCGTGCGCGAGAATTTCCCCAAGCTGATGGGCGCGCAGTCCAAGATTGCCGCCAAGGCAGCCGGCCGCGCAGTGGACGTGTCTGCTGACGACTTCGACGATGAAGATTGAGAAAATAGAAAAATCCAAGCACAAGCGCGAGCGCGTGTTGGTGTTTCTGGAGGGGGGCGACCTGCTCAGGATCACCGATGCGGAGCTTTTGCGCTTTGGCTTATTTGCGGGTATGGACTTGTCCGACGCACTTGTGCTGCAATTGCGCCGGGCGGCTGCCTATTCGGAAACCAAAATCCGCGCCGCGCATATGGCGTCATCGCGGATGATGTCCAAGCGGGAGCTGTGCCGGCGTCTGGAGCAAAAGGGTGCGGCCTCTGACGATGCAGCGCAGATCGCCGATCAGATGGAGGCGCTGGGCGCTGTGGACGATGAAGCCTACGCAGGTGTAATCGTGCGCCATTACGGCGGCATGGGATACGGCGCCATGCGTGTCAGGCAGGAACTGCAGCGCCGCGGCGTGCCGAAAGAGCTGTGGGACGCCGCCCTTTTACAGTTGCCCGATGCGCAGGACGCCATCGAACAATTTGTGCACAGCAAGTGTAAAGGCACGCCGCCTGACCGGGCGCGGCTGAAAAAACTGTCGGACGCGCTGCTGCGCCGCGGTTTTTCATGGAGTGATATTCGTCCCGTCCTCAACCGGCTGGGCGAAAACATAGAAGAATAACAGAGGTAACTATTGTGAAAGTTTCATTTATTTCACTGGGCTGCGATAAGAACCGGGTGAATACGGAGCAAATGATGGCGCTGTGTGTGGACGCGGGCATGACGCTGCAGGGCGATCCCGAGGGGTCGGATGTGGTGGTCATCAACACCTGCGGTTTTATCGACAGCGCCAAAAGCGAGGCCATCGACAATATCTTGCAGATGGGCGCGCTGAAAGAAGCGGGGCTGGTGGGCAGGATTCTGGTGACCGGCTGCCTGAGCCAGCGCTACAGTGAGGAGATCATGTCCGAGCTGCCCGAGGTGGACGGCATCATGGGCACCGCCAATTACGGCCGGATCGTGGAGGCGGTCAATGAGGTGATGCAGGGCAAGCCCTGCCGCCATTTTGCTGACATCAACGGCGCGGTGGAGGAATTGCCCCGCATTTTGACCACACCTGTGCACTATGCGTATCTGCGCATTGCCGAGGGCTGCAGCAATCGCTGCGCCTACTGCGTGATCCCGTCCCTGCGCGGCAAATACCGCAGCCGCCCCATGGAGGAAGTGCTGGCGGAGGCCAAGGCGCTGGCGGATGAGGGCGTGAAGGAATGTATCGTCATCGCCCAGGACATTACGCGCTACGGTGTGGATCTGTATAAGGAGCGGAAGCTGCCGGAGCTGCTGCGTGAGCTGTGCAAGCTGGATTTTCACTGGATTCGCCTGCACTATCTCTATCCCGACACGGTCAGCGATGAGCTGCTTGACACGATCGCGGGCGAGGAGAAGATCTGCAAGTATATCGACATGCCCATCCAGCACTGTAATGACACGGTGCTCAAGGCCATGAACCGCCGTGAAACCAAGGACGGTCTGCGCGCTCTCTATAAGAAGATGCGCGAAAAAATTCCCGGTCTGGTGCTGCGTACCAGCCTGATTACCGGCCTGCCCTATGAGGATGAGGCGGCATTCGACGAGCTGTGTGACTTTTTGCGTGAGGTGCAGATCCCCCGTGCCGGCGCGTTTCCCTACTCTCCCGAGGAGGGGACGCCTGCCGCCGCCATGCCCAACCGGGTGGACACAGCGGAAGCCCAACACCGTGCCGAGCTGGTGGCGGAGGTGCAGTCACGGGTGATGGACGCGTTTAACGAAAGCCGTCTGGGCGATGTGACAGAGGTGCTGTGCGACGGCTTTGATGAGCAGTCTATGCTGTTTGTGGGCCGCAGCTATGCCGAGTCGCCCGATATTGACGGACGTATCTATTTCAGTGCCGAGCGAGAGGTGAGGGCAGGCGAGTTTGTGCCTGTCCGTCTGACCGGCACCATGGACGGCGAGCCGGTAGGCGAACTTTACGAGGAGGAATGACCTATGCCTAAGACAACTGCGAACAAATTGACCATCGTCCGCGTGGTGATGATCCCGGTATTTTTGGCGATTTTATATTGGGGCTTTGCGGGCAGCCGCTATGTGGCGCTGGGCGTGTTTATCCTGGCCAGTTTGACCGACCTGCTGGACGGCTACATCGCCCGTCACTATAACCAGATTTCCGATTTCGGCAAATTCATGGACCCGCTGGCGGATAAATGCCTTGTGATGGCGGCGCTTTGCTGGTTCGTGGAGGAAGGTACCATGGCAGGTTGGGTGCTGGCTGTGGTGCTGCTGCGGGAATTTGCGGTGTCCGGTATGCGCCTGGTGGCGGTGGAAAAAGGCCGCGTGATCGCCGCCGGCTGGTCGGGCAAGATCAAAACTGCCAGCACCATGGTGTGCATCTGCCTGATCTTGTTCGGTATTCCCCATTGGCTGAATCTGGTGTGCCAGGGTATCATTCTGGTGACCACTGTCTACTCCGGCATTGAGTATTTTGTAAAGAACGGGGATGTGTTCAAGGAGTCTTGACACGACTTGCAATCCCTGCTAAAATAATAGGCAACCAAATAGCGCGTTGAACGGAAAGAGTATGCTTCCCCCCTTTGGATAGAGAGAGGCGGTCACCGGCTGAAAGCCGCCTTGCAAAGAGAAGCAGAAAGTGCGTCCGGGAGCGCGGGGGATGTCAGATGCCCTCCGGCGGGCCGCCGTCAACAGGCCAACCACGAGTGATAAACGAGAGTGGAACCGCGGAACAGGAACTTCGCCTCTCATGTCAATACGACATGGGAGGCTTTTTTTCGACCCAAGGTGATACAAAAAGTAATTTTGTGACAGAAAAATACAAATTGTAATAAGGAGAAGCGACATGTATCTGTATAATTCGGCAACCCATAAGAAAGAAGAATTTAAAACCCACACCCCCGGCCATGTGGAGATGTATACCTGCGGCCCCACCGTGTATCATTTTGCCCATATCGGCAACCTGCGCTCCTATATTATGGAGGATGTGCTGGAGAAGTATCTGCGCTTTGTCGGCTATGATGTCAACCGTGTTATGAACATCACCGATGTGGGCCATCTGACCTCCGATGCCGACGAGGGCGAGGATAAGATGCTCAAGGGCGCCAAGCGCGAGAAAAAGACGGTGATGGAGATCGCACAGTTCTATACCGATGCGTTCTTCGCCGACTGCGCCAAGCTGAATATCAAGACCCCCGATGTGGTGCAGCCTGCTACGGGCCTGATCGATGACTATATCCACATCGTCTCCAGCCTGATCGAGAAGGGCTTTGCCTATGTGGCCGGCGGCAATGTATATTTTGACACCTCCAAGCTGCAGCGCTACTACATCTTCAACGACCATAACGAGGAGGACTTGGCGGTGGGCGTCCGCGAGGGCGTGGAGGAGGACACCAACAAGCGCAATAAGAACGACTTCGTGCTGTGGTTCACCAAGTCCAAGTTTGAAGATCAGGCGCTGAAATGGGACTCTCCCTGGGGCGTCGGCTATCCCGGCTGGCACATTGAGTGCTCCGGTATCTCCATGAAGTTTAACGGCGAGTATCTGGACCTGCACTGCGGCGGCATTGACAATGCGTTCCCCCACCATACCAACGAGATCGCCCAGTCCGAGAGCTATTTGGGTCATACATGGTGCCCCCACTGGTTCCATGTGCTGCATCTGAACACCAACGACGGCAAGATGAGCAAGTCCAAGGGCGAGTTTTTGACCGTCTCCCTGCTGGAAGAAAAGGGCTATGATCCGATGGCCTACCGCTTCTTCTGCCTGCAGAGCCACTATCGCAAGGGACTGGTCTTCTCCTGGGAGAATCTGGACAATGCCACCGTGGCCTACAATAAGCTGCTTGCCAAGATCGCCGCTCTGAACCCGGCGGGCGAGGTGGATGCTGCCGCAGCCGACGAGCTGAAGGCAAAGTTTACCAAGGCCATGGATAACGATTTGAACACCTCCATGGGCGTCACCGTACTCTATGATATTCTCAAGGCCAAGACCAATGATGCCACCAAATGCCATGTCATCGGCGAAATAGACGGCGTGTTGGGTCTGAAGCTGTTGGAGAAGGCCGCAGAACTGCGCGAAAAGCAGGCAAAGCTGGCCGCACAGCCCGCCGTGTTCACCGTGGTGAGCGAGGACGGCGAGGAGAACGCCCAGGTGGAAGCGCTGATCCGTCAGCGCGCCGACGCCAAGAAGGCAAAGAACTTTGCCGAGGCTGACCGCATCCGCGATGAGCTGAAGGCACAGGGCATTGAAATCACCGATGTGGCCGGCGGCGCCAAGTGGAAGCGCATCTGAACGATCAATAATGAAAAGTACCGCCCTAAGGCGGTACTTTTTCATTCTATTCTTGACAGATATAACCAAAAAAGGTAATATATTGTCGAAAACTGACAAAATAACGGAGGAACGATCATGGATATTCAACTGGCAGTAGGCGAAAATATCCACCGCATCCGCAAATCCCAAAAACTGAGCATTGACCGTCTGGCGGAATTGTCGGGCGTATCCAAGAGCATGCTGGGTCAAATGGAACGCGGCACAGTCAATCCCACCATTTCTGTGCTTAGCAAGGTTGCCCAGGGATTGCATGTTCCTCTGGAGATGCTGACCGAGAAGCGTGAGGAGATGAACACGACGCTGTACCGCGGCGTGGATGTGCCGGGTCAGCGCCTGTGCGGCGGAAAGGTGATTCGCTATCCGCTGGTTCCTTTTGACACCGATTCCCGCAGTGAAAGCGCACAGTTTGACATTTTCATCAGCGGCAGCTATGAGGCGACGGATCTGATCCCCGGCACACGGGTCTATCTGACGGCGCTTTCCGGCCTGCTGGAGGTGGAAACGGACGGCCAGACTTTCCGAATGGAAAACCGCGACAGTCTGGTGTTCCCCGGCAGCCGTCCCTACCGCTATGTGAATAAAGGCAACAACACGGTGCGCCTGATCCAGCGCATCTATTACAAGAAATAACGAAGAACGCCATGAATTATCTCAGCTTTACTGCCTATATGCTCTCCACTGCCTTCACACCCGGCCCGAATAACATTGCCGGCATGTCAAACGCGGCACAACACGGATTGAAAAAAGGCTTTATTTTCAACCTGGGCATTTTCATCGGACAGGTGTCGGTGGTATTTGCCTGCGCAGCTTTTTGCAATGTTCTGTCATCGCTGCTGCCAAAGATCGAGCTGCCCATGCGGATCATCGGCGCGCTGTATATCCTGTGGCTGGCGTGGCATATTTTCCGCTCCGGCGGCGACTGGGACGAAATGCAGACCGAAGCGCGGTTCCTGCCGGGCTTGCTGCTGTGCTGGCTGAATCCGAAATACTACTTTTACTGCATCGTGTCCATGGAAACCTATGTGCTGCCCTATTACGGCGGCAATTGGGGCATGATCGCCCTGTTTGCGGGCATTCTGGCCGTGACCGGGTTTATGGCAACACTCTGCTGGTCGGTTTTCGGGTCGGTATTCCGTACCGTTTTTGTCAGGCACGGCAAAATCGTCAATACCGTATTGGCCCTGCTGCTTGTCTACTGCGCGGTAAGTATGTTCCTGTAAAATATAAACGAGGAAAGAATGAAGTTCTTTCCTCGTTTTTTCATTAGGTAAAAATAAGCTCCGTATGGGTGCAGATCTCGCGGATCTTGGCCTGCAGGCGCTTGAGGTCCTCAAAAGTCTCCGGCTTCTTATGGGGATCGCGCAGCAGCGCGGCGGGATGATAGAGCGCCGTCATCTGGATGCCGTCACGCTCAAAGAACTGGCCGTGCTCCTGGGTGATCTTGAAATCGGGCTTGATGATCTCCATGGCGCTGATACGGCCCAGACAGACGATGATCTTGGGCTGCATCAACTGCAATTGCCGCACGAGATAGCCGTGGCAGGCATCCTTTTCCGTGTTCAGCGGGTCGCGGTTTTGCGGCGGGCGGCACTTGACGGAATTGGTGATGTAAATACGGCTGCGGTCCAGTCCGATTATGGCCAGCATATCATCCAGCAGCTTGCCGGCACGTCCCACAAACGGCTCGCCCTGCAGATCCTCATTGGCGCCCGGCGCTTCGCCGATAAACAGCACCTCCGCATCCGGCGCTCCCACGCCGAAGACCACATTGGTGCGTGTTTCTGCCAGCGAACAGGCGCGGCAGTGCAGACATTCTTTTTTCAGTTCCTCCCACTCTCTCATGGCTTGCCCATCCTTTTTTTGTTTTTCAACAGTGTAACAGAAAAAAGTCGCTTTGACAACAGGGATGAATCCGTTTCTTTGGGAAACACTGAAAAAAGAGGAGGGCGAGGAATGTACTGGTTTTGGATTTTCATGTGGTACAGCTTCATCGGGTTTATCATCGAAAAGCTGTTTGCTGCGGCGTGCGACGCCGAGCATCGCGTGCGTAAATGCTTTCTTTTGCTGCCGCTATGTCCGGTATACGGCCTGTCACTGATCGCCGTTATGCACCTGCCTGCGGAATTGCGGGATACGCCGCTGCGTATGATGCTCTACGGCGGACTGACTGCCACGGCCGTGGAATATGCGGTTCATTTCTTTTACGAAAAGGCGCTGGGCGTCATGTTCTGGGACTACAGCAATACGAAAATGGACCTTAACCGCCGCGTGTGCGTGCCGTTTTCCATTGTATGGGGCGTACTTGTATGGGTGGCGCTGCGCTATGTGCAGCCGTGGATCGACGCCATGATCGCGCAGACTTCGCCATTCGCCACGCTGATGGCCGTGCTGCTGCTGATCACAGACAGCTTCTACAGCGCGCGGCTTTTGTATCTGCGGCGGGACATTGACCTGCTGGGAATCGGCAATCTCCTGCGGGATTTGCAGGCCTGATCAGATACAGCGCTTGAGCCAGGCATAAATATCGGCGTATACGCGATCCTTTTGCGCGCTCTCGTTAAGGAGCTCGTGGCGCAGGCCCTCGTAAAGCTGCAGCGTCACATCTTCCATGCCGCTTTCACGAAACGCGTTGTATGTATGCCTGACGCCCTTACCCATGCCGCCCACGGGATCGTCCTTGCCGGAGATCAGCAAAAGAGGGCATTTTTTGTCCATCTTCCGCAGGTTGGCAGGCTTTTGGTTGAAGCGGAAGCCCAGCAGCATCTCGCGGAACAGCCCCACGGTGGTATCCTGTCCGCAAAGGGGATCGGCCATATAGCGGTCCACATTGTCGGTATCGGCGGAAAGCCAGTCATAGCCGGTGCGCGTGGGGGCAAAGGCCCTGTTGTAAGCGCCGAAGGCAAGGCTTGTCACAAAATCGGAGACGGCGGCTTCGCCGCGCGTATGCGAGATCGCTTTGGCAATCAGCAGGCCGCCGGCAATGGTGGCTTCATTTTGCCAGCCGGTGCCCATGATAATGGCGCCGCGCACGGTGCCGCTGTAACGGATGAGGTAGGTGCGCGACAGAAACGAACCCATGCTGTGCCCCATCAGGAACAGTGGCGTGTGGGGAAATTGCGCCTTGATGCGCAGATGCAGGCGGTACATATCGTCCACCACGGTATCCCATGTGTTGCCTTGACCGAAATAGACCGGAACACCACTCTCGGGCAGGGAAAGACCGTGCCCCAGGTGGTCATGGCCGAATACGGCAACGCCCTGTTCGTTCAAAAAGCGCGCAAAACCGTCATAGCGTGCTATGTACTCGGCGACGCCGTGGGCGATCTGCAAAACCGCTGTGGGCTCACGGCCTTCAGGCAGCCAGGAGATGCCATGCAGCCTGGTCTTGCCGTCGGTGGAGAGAAAGGTAAAGTCCGTCATATTTGTCATGGCAATTCCGTCCTTTCTGTGTTATAATAAGTGACAATACTATATAAATGATAACATATTACTCCGTAAAAAGAAAGAGGGCGCACGATGGGAAGTTACATATTGGCGCTGGATCAGGGAACCACCAGCTCCCGCGCGATCGTATTTGATGAACAGGGATGTGTGGCCGGTTCGGCACAGTATCCCTTTACGCAGCATTATCCCCGGGCCGGCTGGGTGGAGCATGATGCCATGGAGATCTGGGAAACAGAGCGCCGGGCAGCGGCGGAGGCGATCAAAGCGGTTGACGCAGGCCATATTGCCGGTATCGGCGTGACCAATCAGCGCGAAACCACCGTTTTGTGGGACAAGACTACCGGCGAGCCGGTGTATCATGCCATTGTGTGGCAGTGCCGCCGTACGGCGCAGCTATGCGAGGAGCTGAAGCGGCAGGGCATGGCGGAGCGGATTCAATCCACCACGGGATTGCTGATCGACGCCTATTTCTCCGCCACCAAGATCCGCTGGATTCTGGATAACGTGCCCCATGCCCGTGAGCGTGCCGAAAAGGGGGAGCTGCTCTTCGGCACGGTGGAGAGCTGGCTGATCTGGCGTCTGACGGGGCAGCATGTAACCGACTATTCCAATGCCAGCCGCACCATGCTCTTTGACATTCACCGCCTGGTGTGGGATGAAGAGCTGTGCCGTATTCTGCACATCCCTATGGAGATCCTGCCCAGACCCGTGGGCAATTCGCAGGTGTACGGCTATGTAAAAGAGGGCATCGAGGGGCTGGAGGCTTTGGCCGGTGTGCCGGTTTGCGGCGCTGCAGGCGACCAGCAGGCGGCGTTGTTCGGCCAGACCTGCTTTGCGCCGGGCGATGCGAAAAATACCTACGGCACAGGCTGCTTTACGCTGATGAATCTGGGGGATGCGCCGGTGCGTTCCCGCGCAGGCCTTGTCAGCTCTGTGGCTTGGCATATCGACGGCAAGACCACCTATGCCCTGGAGGGCAGCGTGTTCAATGGCGGCAGCACCATCCAGTGGCTGCGTGATGAGCTGAAACTGGTGGACTCGGCGCCTGAGTGCGACCGCTTGGCGGAATCTGTCAGCGACAGCGGCGGCGTGCTGATCGTGCCTGCGTTCACCGGCCTCGGCGCGCCCTATTGGGATATGTATGCCCGGGGTGCCATCTTAGGCATCACACGGGGCACCAACCGCGCCCATATTGCACGGGCCGTGCTGGAGAGCATCGCCTATCAGGTGACGGATCTAATGCTTGCCATGCGCCAGGACGCCGGACGGGATATTACCTCCCTGCGTGTAGACGGCGGCGCCAGTGTCAGCGATGTGATGATGCAGATGCAGGCAGATCTGCTGCGTATTCCGGTGGATCGCCCCGCCATGGTGGAGACCACGGCCTTCGGTGCGGCGGCGCTGGCAGGCTTGAGCTGCGGTGTGTGGCATTCGCTGGAGGAGCTGAAGACGCTGCGCCGCTCTCAGCGGGTATTTGTGCCCCAGCGCGTACAGGCAGACTGCGATGCCGATTATCATCTGTGGAAGCGTGCCGTTTCCCGCGCGTCGGATTGGATTGAGCATTAAGCCTTGCAAGAAAGAAAAAAAAGGGGTATAATAGCACCGTTAAGTATTATTTTTTGAAAGGAGTTCATTGTTATGGCATTTTTTGAAGAACTGACAAAGAAGGCGCAGGTTCTCGCCGAGGTGGCGACAGAGAAGGCGAAGGTTGCCGCTGAGATCGCTACGGAAAAGGCAAAGGACGCCACGGACACGGCGAAGATTAATATTGAAATCCTGTCGGAACAGCGTGAGATGGAGAAGAATTATAAGGCCATCGGCCAGTGGTTCGTTTCCGAGTTTGAAGGTGAGATTCCCGATGCTGTGAAGGATGTGGTGGCCGCGGTTATGGCTTCCAAGGAAAAGATTGCCGCGCTGGAGGCTGCCAAGCCCAAGAAGGAAAGCTGTGAAGTCGATGCCGGCCTGAAGGTATGCCCTGTGTGCGGTGTTGCGTCTGACAGCAAGTTCTGCCCTGAGTGCGGCGCACCCATGGGTGAATAAGTACGCATACGGCAAAAATCCACCGAAAGTTTACTTTCGGTGGATTTTATGCTATGATGACAGGGACAAATGAGAAAAGGACGGGGGCAAGCATGACACTGTCGCAGATGAACTATATTCTGGAAATCTATCGCTGCGGTTCCATGAATAAGGCAGCGCAAAATCTCTTTATCTCGCAATCGGCCATCTCCAGTGCGATTCGGGAGACGGAGGAAGAGCTTGGCATCCGCATTTTCCTGCGCAGCAACCGCGGCATTGCGCTGACAGACGACGGACGGGAGCTGGTGACCCAGATCACGCCCATCGTGGAGCAAAGCCGCAAGATCACCCGTTATTATGGGGAGCGTCAGGCCTCCAACCGTGTGAAGCTCTCTATTGCCGCGCAGCGCTATCCCTTCTGCGCCAAGGCGTTTGTGGAATTTCTGCACCTTTTGAACGAGCCCCGCATTGAGGTGAGCTTAAAGGAAATGGAGATGTCCAGCGTGATCGACGAGGTGGCGCAGCAGATCAGCGATGTGGGCATTATCTTCGTGTCGGATATGACCGAGCACTATATCCAGCGTATTCTTACCGGCAAGAATCTGGAATTTCACCAGTTGGTGAAAATTCGCCCCCATGTCTTTATGCGAAAAGGACATCCACTGGCGTCGGAAAGCGCGGTCACACTGGAAAAGCTGCATCAGTATCCCTATGTGGTGTTTACGCAGAAGGACAGCAACCTGAATTTTGCCGAAGAAGCCGTAGTGGGCACCGGGGCCGACTTCAATCAGGTGGTCTATGTGAGTGACCGCGCCACGGCGTATAATGTGATGGCGCACACCAACTGTGTATCCACCGGCAGCGGCGTATTGCCCGAAGGCTATGGTGACGAACGGCTGCTGACGCTGCCGCTGGCGGATGCCGTGGATGATATGCGCCTTGGCTATATTAAGCTGCGTGGGATTCCGATGAGCGACATGGGCGCCCGGTTCGTGGAAATTCTGGAGCAGATCATGAGCGAGATCGGCGAAAAGGTGTAACGAAAGGTATGTATAAAAATGAGAGAAGCGGCCGCTTCTCTCATTTTTTCTTGGATAGATTCACCTTCCATGCCGTCATGTTGTAAAAAGGATTCGCAGCGGTAGGCGTAATGGCCTCCACCGCGCCGGAGGGCAGCAGGACGGAGATATTTTTAAAACACACCGGCAGGAACGGCACCTGATCGGCCAAATGCCGGCATAGGGTGTCCATGGCCTTGGCACGCTTGGTGTCATTGTCGGCGGTCAGGTAGGCAGAGAGCAGCTTGGCGGTGTTTTCGTTGCTGTAGCCGCCGTAGTTCAAGCTCCCGCCCGGCAGGACCAGCGAAGAAATATCCCAATCGGCCGTCAGCTTGACTTCGCCGTAGTACAAATCAAAATTACCGCTTTGCAGCGCGTACAGATATTGCTCCCAAGGCAGGACGGACACAGTGACTTTCAGATCATAACGGGAAAGGCTCTTGGCAATTTGCTGTGCCATGGACACCTTGTAGGCATTCTCCTCATTGACGAGCATCGTCACCGGGCGTGAGACGCCCTTGTTATAGCCTGCTGCGGCCATGGCTGAGGCAAAGTAGTCGGGGGAATAGCTGGTTTCAATATCCGTGGGATACAGGGCGCTTCGCGGCGAAAGGGGGAATTGCGCGGCATCGGCGTGACCCAATAAATACGCGTCGAGCATTCCCACGCGGTCAACACCCCGATGGATCGCCTGACGCAGCGCGGCGCTGTTGAACGGCTCGCGGGTGGTATTGAAGCCGATATACTGCATCACCGTAGAGGCGGCATCGGTATAGTTGCCGCTTCCCGACACGCTGGTGACATTGGTGCCGGTCAGATCCAGCGCCAACAGTTGAACCTCGTGGGCATAGAAGGAATAGACCATCGTATCCGTGTTGCGGCAGTCCAGCAGCTCAATCCGCTCCAGCGGCAGTGTTTTCTCCTGCCACCAGTGGCTGTTGACACCCAGATAGGTGCCGTCGTCCGTCTGCCAACAGTAGGGGCCGGTGCCGGTGGGAATCAATTCGCTCTCTGTGCCGGACTTGACAATGGGGATGTCCAGCCTTGCCGTGAAACAGCGGTTGTCCTGCGACAGCGAGATAGATACCGTGTCGCTGTCCTCGGCATACAGGCTGTTCACCATGGCCAACCGCGCCCGGTACCGCTCACTGCTGCGGGCGCGCTGCAGCGTGTCCGCCACATCGTAGGCGCTCAGACGGCTGCCGTCGCTAAAGCGGATGTCGCTGCGCACCTTTATGGTGTAGGTGAAGGTGTCCGCATCATAGGAGTAGCTCCGGGCCAGTACGTTTTGCACGGAGAACTGCTCGTCCAGGGCAAACAAGCCCTCGTACAGCAGCGTTCCCAGCGTTAACTGCGCACCGTCGGGGCAGGTGATGGGATCAAGGGTCTGATTACTGAAATAGGGCAGGGTGAAAGCCGTCAGTACCGGCGTTTCCTCCTCCTCTTTTTTTTCATAGTAATCGGTCAAGTCACGCAGGGGATCCTCTAATTCACTTGTGTCCCAATTGCCGCAGCCGGTCAATGCCAGCATCAACAGGGCAAGCAGCAGTGCGATCATGCGTCTTTTCATAAATGGCTCCTT
>SAMEA3663207__coassemble_416_pt1 | contig 13684 bp, 11 predicted proteins | sample SAMEA3663207__metabat2_low_PE_007 | metagenome-assembled genome bin SAMEA3663207 (sample SAMEA3663207) | pig gut metagenome | biome: pig gut; feature: pig-associated habitat; material: faeces | place: China | collected 2013
GCGCCTGGTTCCCACGGTGTGGGAAGCCACGGAAAGCGGCAGCTATATGATCCCCACTAATTAACAAATAAAAGGTGCGTTCCTGCGGGAACGCACCTTTTATTTGTTGTTTTTTTTCGTTTGAAACAGCGTCATCACGCCGGCAAGGAGCAGATAGACGCCAAACGGCTTGCGGAAAACGGCGGTATCCACCGAGGTGGCGATCCATGCGGCGGCAATGGCGGCGACCGTACCCAGGGGAATGGCTTGCCGCAGGACGTCTTTTTCCAGCAGACCGTTTTTCCTGTGCCAGATCAATCCCATGCCGGCGGTGGGCAGGAAGTAGAGCAGGTTGATACCCTGCGCGGTGGCCTGATCCACGCCCAGAAACAGCGTCATGCACAATAGAAGCAGTGTGCCGCCGCCCACACCCCACGCGGACAGGATACCCGTGCCGAATCCGATCAGCAGCGGCAGCAAAAAATGCATCACAGCAGATACCTCACGCCGCCGTACAGTAAAAATACCGCAAAAATACGCCGCAGCCACACTGTCGGCACACGCTTGAACAGCCTGCCGCCCAATAAACCGCCGATGAGACCGCCGATCAGATAGGGGAGCGCCGCCGTCAGATCAAGATGTGTGCGAAAGAGATAGACGGCGGCCGAGATCACGCAAAAGGGGAAAATGACGGCCACACAGTTGGCAAAGGCCTTCTTTTCCTCCACACCGCACCATTTTGTCAGCAGCGGCACCAGCGCCATACCCCCTCCGCCGCCGAACAGACCGTTGATACCGCCTGCCACGGCGCCGCTGATGCGCAGCTTCGCTTTGTTGTCCATTGCGCCACCTCCTATGTAGTGGGTTTTATTCGTCCGGCAGTATGTTTACCCGTGTGAAGGGTAAACATATTGCCGGACACAAAGAGGTTTCACCGAATTTTGCCGCTTTCTGCGGCAAAACAAAATGAAATCATTTTTGCAACGCGTCCGCGCGTCACAAAAAATACCCTGCGCCGCGCAAGCACCGAAAACAAACGGTCACGTTCATTAAGGCACCGCGCAGGCGCGTCGTTTGGTTAGCCCTGCTTCTTGAAGCTCTGGCAGTCGGTGCACTGGTCCATAGAGGGATGCTGCTCATGGGTGCCGACCTGAATGTCGGTCAGACCGCAGTAGTTCACATCCTGGCAGTGATGGGCGCAGCTGCTGACGGTGCACTTGATGGCAGCGTTCGGTGTGCAGTGGCAGCCGTCATTGGTACAAGTCTTGGTCATGGTATGGTTCCTCCCGTAAATAAAAAGTCAGGCATAAATGCCTGACTTTAGTGTATCCTGTTATGAAACGAGTATGCGCGCAGAAAAAATTTCAAATTTTATAGGTGGAGCAGACGGGAGGCAAAGGTGAAGTAGATCAGCAGACTGGTGGCGTCGACAATGGTGGAAATGAAGGGACTTGCCATCACCGCCGGGTCAAGACCGATTTTCTCCGCCAGAAGCGGCAGGCTGCAGCCGACGCATTTGGCAAAGACCACCACAAAGAGGATGGTCAGACACACCACCAGACAAACGATGGGCGTGACGGCCTCGTTGCCCAACAGCACGCGATCCACCAACTGCATTTTGAGGAAGTTGGCGGCCGCCAGACAGACACCGCACAGCAGCGATACGCGCAGTTCCTTCCAGATGACCTTCAGCGTGTCGGAGAAATCCACCTCATCCAGGCTCAAAGCACGGATAACGGCGGTGGAGGCCTGCGTGCCGGAGTTACCGCCTGTACCGGAGAGCATGGGGATGTACGCGTTGAGCACCAGACAGCCTGCCAGCGCATTTTCGTAGTGATTGAGGATCATGCCCGTAAAGGTGGCAGAGAGCATCAGGATCATCAGCCACGGCAGGCGGGCCCGCCATGTTTCCCATGCACCGGTGCGCAGATAGGGCTTGTCCGAGGGCAGCATAGCCGCCATCTTTTCAAAGTCCTCCGTGGTTTCTTCCTCGATGACGTCCATGGCGTCGTCAACCGTGACGATACCCACCAGACGCTGCTCCATATCCACAATGGGCATGGCCAGGAAGTCGTATTTACTCAGCGCCTGCGCCACATCTTCCTTATCATCCAGCGTTCTGGCCCAGATCACATTGGGGTCCATGATGTCCTCGATCAGATCGTCCTCCTCCGCCAACAGCAGATCGCGCACGGACAAAACGCCCAGCAGATGGCGCGTGGGATCGGTGACATACAGGATATTGATGGTTTCCAGCTCACCGCCGATGCGGCGAATACGCTTGAACGCGTCGGAAACGGTCATGTCCTTTTTCAGCGACAGGTACTCCACCGTCATGATCGAGCCGGCGGAATCCTCGGGATATTTCAGAATTTCGTTGATGGATTTGCGCAGCTCCGGTGTCGCCTTATCCAGAATGCGGATGACCACGCTGGCGGGCATTTCCTCCACGATGTCAACGGCGTCGTCCAAATACAGCTCGTCCAGCACTTCCTGCAGCTCGGTGTTGGAAAAGCCGTTAATCAGCATTTCCTGACTGTCGGCCTCCAGCTCCACGAACACCTCCACGGCCAGCTCCTTGGGCAGCAGGCGATACAGCAGCGGCATCTGCTCTGCACCGGCATCCTCCAGCAGCAGGGCGATGTCAGCAGGCTCCATGGGCAGGAACAGGTCACGCAGCTCGGCGTACCGTTTACTTCGTACCAACTCCTCGATTTTTTCCAGATATTGGTCCATTTTGCTTTCGTAATCAAACATGGCCTGTTCCTCCTTTCCTGTAAAAAAATAAATCCGCAAAAGACCGACAGCAGGCCCATTGCGGAAAAGCACTGAAAGATCACGCGCGCTGCGTGACCCAACCACCGTAACAAGCTTTAGCATCGCGGGGCGATGAAACTGCATTAGATGATACCTTGGTTTCGATATCGCCTGTTCAAACCCTCTCATGGTGTCTCCACCATTTCGCGGCAGCAGTCCGTATCCCTGCGGTAGCCTTACCTACCGGAATATGCAATTACACCATCATAGTACGGCAAAACAGCAAAAGTGTCAACCCCAAACAAATAATTTTAAGTGGGAAAATGATGGCAGCGGCATAAAAAGCAAAAATAACACTTGAATTTGCGGCGGGGATAGGGTATAATACCAAAGTCGATATGCCGGTGTGATGGAATTGGTAGACGTAGTGGACTCAAAATCCACCGCTGGCGACAGCGTACCGGTTCGAGTCCGGTCACCGGCACCATATCGAGTGTTCATAACCAACCTGAGAGTTGGGAGAGGACACTCGATTTATTTTTGTCTTAAATTTCGCTTTTCGTATGTACTTGAGCAAGGTTTTCGCCTTGCTCTTTTTATTTTAGGCGGTGAGTTGTTTTGGGATATACGCAACCGCCACGCCCTTGCGGGTTTCCTGTGTAAAATTGCTACGGTTTGGCACTTCGGGAATATCAATACAACCCACAAATTTGTAGTGAATAAGCAGTTGCTGAGTGCGGTTTTTACCTGTCCCTTTAACTTCGTACACATCAATTCTTTCAATCAATTCTCGAAGCAGCGGTGCGGTTAAGGTGTCCATTTGCATAAATTTTCGTATGGCTCGGATGAAATGCTCCTTGTTTTCCCGTATGCCATCAAGCTCGGATATTTCTCGGTGTAATGCGGATATTTTGGATTTTAACTCCATTCTCTCCACTTCATACTTGTGAGATAGCTCCATAAACCATTCGTCACTTACCTTGCCGGAGATATTATCCTCATACAACCGTTCGTAGAGATTTTCCACCGTTTTTTGCCTTGCGACAGACTTTTGCAGTTCGTTTTCTCTGTGCTTTTTCTGTGCAAGTAAATCCTTGTTTGTTTTGTCCGCAAGAAGTTCCGTAAAGGTTTCTTCATCATCTTTCAAAAACATAGCCATTTGCCGTAATTCAAGCATAACTACTTGTTCAATCGCATCTGCCCTTAAATAGTGTGTGGATTTGCAAGTGCCACGGTTTCCGTGGTAATTTCCACAAGAGAAAAAGGGAATATCCGTTTTATCGTGCTTAATATTAAACCACAGTTTTCTACCGCAATCCGCACAGTACAAAAGGTCGCAAAACATATTTCGCTCGTAGTTTTCGTCCTTTGGCTTTCTGCGACGAGTTTTACCTATCAGTTTTTGCACCTGTTCAAAGGTTTCTCGGTCAATAATCGGTTCGTGAACATCTTTGAACACCGCCCAATTTTCGGGATCGTTTTCAAGCCTTGTTTTGTTTTTAAAAGACTTTGAAAAGGTCTTAAAGTTAATTACATCACCGCAATATTCCTGCTGTGCAAGGATTTTCGATACCGTGCTTTTGCACCATTTATACGGATTAGCCTGTGTCTTTTTACCGCCACGGTTTAAGCCCTTGCTCTGCCAATATGCCATAGGCACAAGTATCTTTCGTTCCTGCAATATTCTTGCAATGGTTTCCGAACCTTTACCGTCTAAGGTCATTTTGAATATTTCCTTTACGATTTATGCGGCTTCGGGGTCTATGATCCACTTCTTTTTGTTTTCGGGAGATTTCATATACCCATACGGCGGTTGAGATAACGGTTCGCCCGAATTTCCTCGCAAGCGGTGGGAAGAACGCACCTTCTTTGAAATATCTCTCGCATACATCTCGTTGAGAATATTTTTGAAAGGTGCAATCTCGCTTTCGCCCTCGTCACTGTCTATGCCGTCATTTACGGCAATAAATCTAACATTGTGATCTGGAAAGTAACTGTCGGTGTAATTGCCCACCGAAACATAATCTCTACCTAAACGAGATAAGTCTTTGACCATTACGGTTGTAACAATACTTTTTTTCTGGGCAAAATTTTATCCCGCCTGTTTGAAGTAAACAGACGGGATAAGTAATTCTTTAAGTTATGAAATTTTAGTTTTCGGTTTCTTTTCTTTTTCTTCTGTAAGCAGTTGTACCGAGTAGTCCGCCGCCACTTACAAAGAGAAGTGCAAACCACATCCACATTTTACCGTTATCTCCGGTTGTTGGATTGTTCAATGCCTCCGATGCAGATTTTGCATTATCCAGTTTCTTCTTGGCATTCTTATCCAAGATGGACTGCTCATATTCTGAAAGAGCGTTGTATGCTTCATCTGCTTTCTTGATTGCATCGGCATCAGACTTAGCAATATTCTCCGGTAACTTGTTAATTAAATCTTCCACCTTTTCTACCTTATCAATGACTTCAAGAGCCTTTTCGATACGGTCGATTTCGTCCTGAATGCCTTTCTTTTCGTCATCTGTCAGATTATCTTTGTAATCATCCAGTGCTTTTTCAAGTTCATCTTTGGCTTTCTCAAGGTCAGATTTATCTTTGGTTTCCACATTTTCCGAAGTAATATCTTTTACCTTGTCGGTATTATCCGTTTCGGTAGAACCGATTGCTTCTTCGATTTTCTTGATAAGGTCTTCTGCTTTCTGCTTCTCATCTTCAAGTTCTGCTTTTTCCTCATCGGTCAAATCGTCGTTTTTCAGTTCTTCTTTGATATTTTTGATAACCGTTTCAATGGTTTCTTTGTCATCACTTTTTACATCATCCACGGTAATGTCTTTTATGGAATCTGTAATGTCCGCAATGACTTTCATTGTTACGGTGTACTCGGTTACATTGCCGGCTTTATCCATTACCTGGATGGCATAGGTTGTTTCAAGATTACCGTATAAAGCAAGTTTACCTTCGCTGTCGAGAGTTGCAGGCTCGCCGTTTACTGTAATGCTTTCAAAATTTTTGTCGGTAACGGTTATCACCTGTGTGGTGTGGTAAATGCTACCGTTTTCAATACCACTGATTGCAGGGCAAGTAGTGTCATACTCTGCACCGTCGGTAGAAATGTAAGTCACATTTCCTGCCTTGTCAGTAATGCGGATGAAATAAACAAATGTCTTTTCATCTTCTACCGTTACGCCTACACCGTCTATCGGCATTGCTGTCCAATCGGTGCTTGCCATTACCTCTTCTAAGGACATCGCCTTGTCTGAAACAGCGTATTCAATGCTCGCCACTCCGGAAAGTCCGTCATCGGCTTCTGCTTTTACGGTTACCTCATCTTTGTAGAACAGACCGAAAGTAATATGATTTACAAAAGTCTGCCAACTGCTTCGTCCCACAAATTCAACCTTGCCGGTAGTTCCCGTAGTTTCGGTGTTCTTATCTAACTTATAGGCTACGGTTACCTGTTCGGAAATAGCACCGGTTGATTTGTTGCGTACATAGAATTTCAAACTGCTGTCCGCACTCTCAACTGCGCCGATAAGAGTATTTTTCCAAGTTCCATCTGCGGTATTGGTAAGTGAAAGTTCGTAGCCGTCCTTTGCGGTAACGGTCAAATCTTCCTTTAACCAGCCTTTTGCATTCGGTATACTTGCGGTGTATTCCGTATCTTTTACCGGATTCCAGCCGTTTGTAATGTTTGCAGTAACACCCGTAGGTTGTGTTAAAGTGTAGTTCTTCAGCACATCTGCATCACCGCTTAAAGTAAAGTCGGTAAATGTAATGCCGATACCGTTTGCAACATTTATAGAATTGAAGGTCGGTGTGCCGTTTAAAAGGGTAATGCTGTCGTTATTTACAACATTGTTAAGTATAACCGACTTGATGCTTGCTGTATTCAGTCCGTCATACTGCTTATCATTTACAACAACGGTTACGGTAAGATTACGCTTTGTAATTTCGTATGCGTTTTCCCCTCCCGTAAAGGTAATGCTGTAATTATCATCTAACGCAGTACCCGTAATATCGTAAGTTCCGACACCTGCGGTCTTGCTTGCAATAGTGGAAAGACTATATACATTTGAATCACCGTTTACAATACCGTTGTCGGTTGAAGTGAGTGTTACGATATCATCACCGTAAATGCTCGTTTTTCCGTCAATAGCTACCGTAATTTTCTTTGCGGAAATCGTGAAATCCGCCGTAGCCGAAGCTGCTTTGTAATTTCCGTCTGCCGCAACCGTTACCCGGACAGTATAATTTCCTGCCTTCTTAGGAGCGGTTGTTTTGTACTCGCTGTCGTCCGCTCCCTGCGCCTTGTATTCCACCGTGACGATACCTTCCGTGTTGTTGCAGGTGTATTGTGGCGCACTGACGGGAGTGCCGTCATATGTCTTATCCGGCGTGCCGGTAATGGTTGCCGTGCCGGTTTGCCTTGTCACCGTCAGCTTCAGCGAGGTGATTTGCGGTTCTTCATTGATGTTCACCCCGTCGGCGGGATATTCCGCATATTGCTCGCCGCAGGGGTTGTAGATAATGTGCAGTGTATACTCACCCGCCGCCAGGGTATCCAAATACGCCGCCTTCAGGGCGATGGTGCCATCGGCCGAAACGGTGTATTGGGTGCTGTCAATCAGCACAGTGCCGTTGTAAATGTCTTTCACGGTATTTCCGTTCAAATTCACCTTAGCGGTGACATCCTGCGTTTCGGTTTTAGTAAAACCGATGCTGTGGGTGTCGGCAGTGGCATCGGTATACACCACCATACCGCCGTCGGCACTGACCACCATGATGTTTCCGGCTGCATCGCTCACCCGCACATATAAGTATTTTTTTCCTTGCTCGGTTACCGTTATATTGGCAGAGCCGTTTTTCAGCTTGAGAGCCGTCCATACGGAGGTATCATCCTTGACCGCCTGTTCCGTAGTAAAGGGTTTCTCAGTTACCAGATATTCAGCGGTATCAATGCCGCTGCCGCCATCATTGGCGACCACGGTGACATCGACCGTTTCTTTAAAGAACAAGCCAAAAGTAAGCTTGTTGAAAAACTGCTTCCAGCTCACCGTTTTTGCGGTAAGCGTCACATCCGGGGCGATGGTATCCGCCACTCCGGTCACCTCCACCGTCACATTGCCGGTGGGCACAAAGGTATAGCTTCCCTGCTCACGGATGGATGCGGTGATATCGCTGCCATTCACAGTGATCTTAAAGCTGTCGGTCTCGGTATAGCCGTTTTTCAGAGAATATCTGAGAGTGAGCTCCTCACCCCAAGCCAACTCCGTGCTATTGGCAGTGATTGTATAACCCTTTTGAGCGTCGCTTTCCGGCAGCGTGACCTGCATTTTCGGACCTTCTGACAGGGTGATAACAGTCGGTGCAGAGCTCTCAAAATTATAGTTATCCTTGTATCGCACATAGTAGGTCATCGGCTGAAGAGGATTGTTTATAGTGGAGGATTTCACCGAAGTGTAGGTTTTACCGCCGTCACTACTGATCTGCATATCGGTTGTCAGCCCCTCAATGTAGGCATCATTTTTGCCTTTGATGGTCTCGTTATGCCCTATCAGCGTAGGCGCCTCCTGTGCTCCACGCAAAACCCTGTATTCAGCGGTACTCGTGTTGGAAATTCTATAGTTGGAGGTGTTGAGGTACGCCTTTACGGTATATCTTCCCGCCAGCGTCGGCGGAGTGGTAACATAATTGTAAAGCGTATGGTCGTTTGAATTACCGTAATACTTCAGTATAACTGCCGTGGTGGTGTCTCCCTCCACCAAGCCATCATCTATGGTGGCGGTGGCAGGCGTAATGGTTCCGCCGTAGGTGCCGCCGTTGGGAGTGATAGTCACGCTGATCGGCTTAGGGTTTATGGTAACATTAATCTGATAGCTACATTTGGCATAGTGATTAGCTTCGGGTTTAAAATCTATCCAATAATATCCGCTGTCTGCCACATCAGTCGGCGCCTTTGTTCTCCACACCCATTCGCCCTTGCAGGAGGCGGAAATGCAGGCAAGCGAGGCATCGAAGGGCTTGCCGGTGTAGGTGGTATTGATGCCCTCCACCTGCAAGATCGGCGAAATTTGCTTGGCTTGAATTACCTTGCCGTTTTCAAAGGACATCACATAGCCGGACAAGTCAGAGGTAAAAAACGACCAACTTTCGGGAGTGCCGTCAGTAACATTTTCCTTGTCCTTGCTGTAGGTAGTCAGGGCGGTTTCGGTAACGCCGATGGTGCTGCCCTCACGCAGCACAGAATCGCTGCCGGCGGTCACGGTGATGCTTCCCGGATTGTCACAGTGGGCAATCACGTTGCCGCCGGTGTTCCCGGTGATTTTGATTGGACCCAAGACGGCATCGGTATTTCTGCTGCCTTTCGGTAGAGCAATGGCGGTATCCACCTCCTCGCCGTGCAGCGCCAGCGTGGAGTTTTTAAGAAGCTTTATACCGCCCTGCTTATTGCCGGTGATGGTGCCTCCATAGAGTTGTATTGTATGCTTCAAATCCTTAAAAGCCTCATAGGGTTGAACACTGACATATATGCCGGCGCCTTGATTATCGGAAATTGTGCCGCCGTAAATATTCAGTTCATTCCTAAATTTTGATCCAGCGAAGACATGAGAAAAGTCATACAACTCTTGATGTATGCCGTGAGATTGATTTCCGGTAATAAGGCCGCCGTACATATTAAGAGCACCGCCTCTGAGATAAACCGCCTCATAATTATTTCCGGTTATTTTGGTTTGAATTTTCTTTTCGCCGCTACCGTAGGCACAATCGTAAACATTAACAACACCCGCAGATTCACAATAAATGCCGTAGCAGGTTTTGGCATCGTCCATATCGATTTCAATACCGTACAGGTTCACGGCAGAATCCGCGCCTGCCACGCTAATAGCGGAAAAATGGCGTTCAATGTTAGTTTGGTTGGTACTGTCGTCGCTGGGGTGGGTGACACCGTAAATTTTGGTAGCATCCTTTCCGAGACCGGAGGTCAAGGTGACAGTACAGCTGTTAGCTACAATGATGGCGGAATAATAATGCTGGTACCAGTGCTGCAAGCCGGTCAGATCCACCTTGATATCATAGCCCTGAGTGATGATGGTGATATTGGCGCCCTTGGGAACAATCCACGGCTTGGTCACTGTAAAATCGCCCCCCATGATAAATGTATTGATAACCAGTGAGGGATCATTTTTGGCTTCAGCCTCAGCCTTACTGAGCTCATACGCCAAATTCAGCTCTTCAAAAGAGTAAATATAGCTTGAATACACATATTCTTTCTCTACATCCTTGCCGGTGTCCGGATTATATTCGTTGCGCGTACCCCGGCGAATCGAGGGATCCCAAGTAGCAACCTTTGGACTGGTGTGCCCCAGCATATCATGGTGCGCAAAGCTCCCACAGACACAGAGACTTGATGTAGCGGCATGCACCACCGGGAACAAGCCGCAGTCGGTCGACAAAAAGCCGAACGAAAGGCAAATCGCCAAAAAAAAGGCAAAAACACGTTTTTTCATAAAAAATATCTCCCTAAAAAATTTTGTTTTATTCTGTCCAAGTACCCGAACGTGCCGTCTGATGAGCTTCGGAAAAATCACTTTCAAAATAATTCTCCAACTGTTCAAACAATTGCCGAAGAACACTATCGGCAAGTTGGTTTAGATCAAGACTGCGAATAAATGCAAGTATCTGCTCGATTTCTTCCTCACCGACACGGTAAATTCGAAGAGAAGCGGTTAAAAACCGTTCGATTTTTCTGTAAAGCGGAAAATGCACGTCGCAAGGCTTTGCCATATACCCACGCATCAATGCCGCCGTTCCGATGTCAAGTTCGTAAAACTGACTTTCCTCATAATCGGGGAAACGGTCGCCGAAAATGGCTTTCAGTTCTTTCGCCGTGTTCTGATGGATATATTCCAGCGTGTCGGGCATTGTGTATGCCTCGGTGTAGATCTCCCTCAGATTTTCGTTTCGTTCGGTTAAGACGATCTGAATGGCTGTTTCCACAGCATAAGTATAAATAGGCGTAAGTGAAGCCTTCGATGATTGCTTTGCGGTATTAAACTGACCGGAAAACATAATACTGACCAGCTCGGCAATCAAGCCTTCCTTATTGCGAAAAAAGTTCTGCATACTGCTGACGGACACACCTGCCATATTTGCAATTTGCTTCATAGTGGTATCTCGGTAGCCCTGCTCCAAGAGTAGCTTTGCACTGACTGCAAGTATATGATTTTTAGTCGGTATACTGGATTTTCGTATTGCCAAATGCTTTCGTCTCCGTTTCTTAATTGGTATTTATACCAATTATATCAGATTTATTCCCGTTTTGCAATAGCTTTCAAAAAGTATGAAACTTTTTTGTAAACAGTTATTTTCGTTTTGAAATAAACGCTCCAATGTAACGCTTTTGGCACTTGCAAGGCTCAAATTTCAACCATATATAAATCAAAAAATCGGAGAGCAAGGTATTTGGTACTTGCCCTCCGCTTTTCCATATAATTGCGTTACATCTATGCGTATATGATTTCCTTATTTACAGTTTCCGTTACACGATTACGGATATTGTTCATCTTTTGTACCCACAACATTTGGTCGTTTGATTTAAGTTCTTCGGTTATATTTTCTTTTTCGGCAAGTTCTTTTACCAACCGAAAGAACATATCGTTCGCTTGTTTATCAATCTCAGCAATATGTGAATTGAGTTTACCGCTTGTTAGCAGATTATAATATAATACCTTGTGACTTTGTTTTAAGTATCTCAAATGTCGCTGTCCCCATAAGCCGATTTCAACTTTTTCTTCATCGTGTAGCGTAAGGCAGGGTATCAGATAATCGCCTTGTTGTGTGTATGTACCGTTCATCTGTTCAAATACTGTCTGTTTCATAATCTTAATCCTCTCTATAAATCATTTTGAATTTCTTTTGCTTGGCGTTTGCAAATTTGATTAACAATTCATCAACCGCATCGGTGTATTTGCCTTTTGAAATAAGACAGTTTCTCATTTTGTTCAAGCAGTTGATTATTACACGCTTTTCATAATCGTCCAATGCCAAATAATACTTTTCTTTCTTCATCAAATAGCCTCCTCGTATTTGCTGTTTACATTTTACGAAAAGACAATGAAAAAGACAAATGTGCGGACTTAAAATATGTGTGTTCGCACCGGATTTATAGTGTTTAAATTAGATTGGTTATGAATATTCGCACCACGTCGTCGCGGACTGCCTATCGTCCGCGACGGCGTTTTCTTTTTCAAAGCAAACGCCGTCTCTCACTCATTCCACCGCTCTTTCTTTCCGAATCACAACCGCTGCGCCGGGCTTTGCTTTGGATGCAGACCTGAAAGTAAGGGCGTCTATACTGTTGCGAAATAACAAGTCGGAGCAAAGTGAACTTTGCTCCGACATTTTTTTGTTTCTGCGGAATAAATGGCCGTCATCGCAAGCGATCGGCAGTCCGCGGCGACGTGGCAAGAGGCAGCAAAAAGATGCCGACGCAAAATGCTGATGTGGACTTGAACCGACAAAAGCAAATAGCCGGTGAAATATCGCTGACGCGATGGGGAAGCATCCTTTTGAATTATGAAATGTTCGGCTAACGCCGAATGTGAAATAAAAATTCGTTCCATCATATGCCGTTGGCATATTTCATACGCGAAGCGTATTTCACATTACGAGGTAATATTTCACTCGTTCCGTAAGGAACGAATTTTATTGAAAAAAGCACGCCGAAGCGTGCTTTTTTCGTGAATTAGTTTGATAATAATGATACGGATTCAAATGGTTTCAAAAGGTTTCACTTGAAAATGAAACTATAGGACAGAAAGTAAACCCATACCGATCAGTTAGACAAATTGGACTTTAGCTAACTCATCATATGTTATCACAACCAGTATGTTTTCCCAAATTTGAGAAATTGTATGATTCTTGACATGGGCATCAAAGCTTACATAAGCTATTCCCCAACAATCATATGATAAAACGATTCGACTTCTGCAGGCGATGTTAAAAACCACTCCGTTCCAGGTGCATTTTCAATCCAGCGATTTCGAAGTTTTAAAATATTATGTAATGCCGATTCAAGTTGAAATGAGTTTGAGCATTTCATAATTAGCGCGATATGAGGAAGTTCTGGATAACATGTTCCCGCTTGCCCGAAGATGCGCTGAAGCGGGTCTTTATCTGTTCTACCTATTTTACATTCCCAGATACTATGCCCGCAGGTTTCTGCATACTTTTTATATGTATCATAATAATAGACATACACTGAATTATCGCCGGAACCAATGGTCTTATCTACCGCATACTCAACTGTATTTGTAACTTCCTCTTCGATAATTTCAACTTCCTGGATTTCGTAGTTTAGTCGCCAAGTGCCATACCCTATATTAGATAAACCACTTGAGCTTAAGTTTTGGCAAGCTTTTTTAAACACAGCTACATATTCTTTCTTACCCAGAATTCCTCCGCCATCATGATGGTACTTTGTAATCTCCTCAATGGCGGTTGTTCTCTTAAACTGCTTTCCATCAAAAAGCAAAATGAGTAATTCGGCAAAAATATTAGGAGTCAATTCAATTCCTGCATATTTATATTCACTCATCGAATAATCACCTTCACTATTCTTTATAATAGTCAGACAAGTTCAAGTTTGTTAAATAGATTATATCAAATTGCCGTGTAAATATCAACCAATAAGGAAAAAGCACGATGGTTTCGTATCAAAACCATCGTGCTGATATGGTACGGGTAGTGGGACTCGAACCCACACGCCTCGCAGCACTGGAACCTAAATCCAGCGCGTCTGCCAATTCCGCCATACCCGCATGCAATAATTTATTTTACCACAACAAGGCGCCGTTCACAAGATGTAAATTGCGCCTTGTTTCCTTCTTTTTATCGCGAATCCTTCTTGTCGAACAGGCGTACTTGTGATATACTATATCATTAAGATAAA
>SAMEA3663207__coassemble_466_pt1 | contig 13031 bp, 14 predicted proteins | sample SAMEA3663207__metabat2_low_PE_007 | metagenome-assembled genome bin SAMEA3663207 (sample SAMEA3663207) | pig gut metagenome | biome: pig gut; feature: pig-associated habitat; material: faeces | place: China | collected 2013
TGAATAACTGCCTGTTAAAATACTACTGTCGAAAGACAGTCGTATTTTTTTCAATTTTCCTATTGACAAATTGCAAAAATGGGATATAATACTAATTGAGAATAGATATCAATAAGCGACAACAAGGAGCGACACCGATGCATGAGCGGCATACCGTACAAAAGAATATGATCTATGCCGCCCTGTGTGAGCTGAAAAATCACCCTACGGCCCATGAGGTGTATGAGCATGTGCGTACTGCGCATCCTACAATCAGTAAGGCGACGGTCTACCGTGTGCTCAACCGCATGGCAGAGCAGGGAACGATTTTGCGTATACCGGTGGCGGACGGCGCCTATCATTACGACCACCAAACGCACCCGCACTACCATGTCCACTGCGATGTGTGCGGCAGGATGGACGATGTGGAAATGCCGCCTTTGGGTGATTTGTGCGCTGCGGTGGAGGATCGCTGCGGCTATGAGCTGACAGATTATACCGTGCTGTTCCACGGATGCTGCGGCGACTGTCAAATGTGAACTGCCGCAAAGGAAACTTTGCGCATCAAATAGTAAAATGATAATGAAAAGGAGATTACGAAAATGAAATGGGTTTGCAGTGTATGCGGTTATGTGCATGAAGGTGATACGGCTCCGGCTGAGTGCCCCGTTTGCCATGTTGGCGCGGATAAGTTTATCCAGCAGTCCGAAGAGAAGAGCTGGGCGGCAGAGCATGTTGTGGGCGTAGGCAAGGTGTTCGGCAATGATGTGCCCGCCGAGGTGCAGGAAGAGATCATCGCAGGTCTGCGCGCCAACTTCGAGGGCGAGTGCACGGAAGTCGGTATGTATCTGGCGATGGCCCGTGTGGCACACCGGGAGGGTTATCCCGAAATCGGCATGTACTGGGAGAAGGCCGGTCTGGAGGAGGCTGAGCACGCTGCCAAGTTTGCCGAGCTGCTGGGCGAGGTTGTCACCGATTCCACCAAGAAGAATCTGGCTATGCGCGTGGATGCCGAGAACGGCGCTACCGCCGGTAAGTTCGAGCTGGCTAAGCTGGCCAAGAAGTACAATCTGGATGCGATCCATGATACCGTCCACGAGATGGCCCGCGACGAGGCCCGTCACGGCAAGGCTTTCGAGGGCCTGCTGAAGCGCTACTTCTAAGAATCATTTGCAGGGCGGAGGGATTCTCCGCCCTGCTTTCCCTGTGCAGGGGATACATATTTTCCGGCAATGACGGTAGATTTCCTGCCAATAGCTTGTAAAAAGGAGAAACAATATGAAACAGGAGATACAGGAGATCCTCGCTAAGGTAGACCATACCTTACTGGCGCAGAATGCCACCTGGTCTGAGATTCAAGCCATTTGTGACGACGGCATCCGCTATGGCTGCGCCAGCGTCTGTATTCCGGCTTCCTATGTGAAGCAGGCGGCGGCATATGCGGCGGGGAAAATCGCCATCTGCACGGTGATCGGCTTCCCCAACGGCTATTCGACCACCGCGGTAAAATGCTTTGAGGCGGCCGACGCGGTGAAGAACGGCGCCGATGAAATCGACATGGTCATCAACATCGGCTGGGTCAAGGACGGTCTGTACGATCAGGTTTTGGAGGAGATCCGCGCGGTGAAGGCGCACTGCGGCGGTAAGCTGCTGAAGGTGATTATCGAAACCTGCCTGCTGACGGACGAGGAAAAGATCGAAATGTGCCGCGTGGTCAGTGAATCCGGCGCCGAGTTTATCAAGACCTCCACCGGCTTTGGCGGCGGTGGCGCCACACGGGAGGACATTGCCCTGTTCAAGGCACATGTTTCGCCTCATGTGAAAATCAAGGCGGCCGGCGGTATTGCCGGTTTGGACGATGCCCGCGATTTTGTAGACCTGGGAGCTGACAGATTGGGGACCAGCCGCATTGTAAAAACCGTCAAAATGATGGAAAAATGACCAATATGTGTACGATATAAACAAATTATTCGCAGTGCTTGTCCTTGTGAAAAGGACGGGCACTGTCGCTTTGCAGGCAAAATTGGATAAAATTCACAAAAGACTTGCCTTTGCATAGTTCCTTTGCTATAATGCCCATAAGGGGATGTCCCTCAAAATTGAAAGGAAGGTATGAAGATTATGAAAAAGTTTTTATCCCTGCTCCTGGCTCTGGTGATGGCGCTTTCTCTGGTCGCCTGCGGTGGCGGCCAGACAGATGGAACCAATCCCGACAGCATCGCTGATGAGATGACCAGCGAAGACGGCAAGTATGAGATCGCTTTCGTGACCGACGTTGGCCAGTTGAAGGATAAGTCCTTTAACCAGGGTACTTACGACGGCGTGAAGCTGTTTGCTGCCAAGAACGAAAAGTCCTACAAGTATTATCAGCCTGCTAACGGCGCTGAGGCTACCGATGATGACCGCTATGACGCCATGAAGGCTGCCGTTGAGAACGGCGCCAAGGTCGTCGTTTGCGCCGGCTTTATGCAGGGCAACGCATTGGCAAAGGCTGCTGCCGAATTTACGGATGTCATGTTCGTATTCATCGACGGTTGGCCCTTGGGCATGGACAATGTGGCCGGTATCGTCTTCCATGAGGAGCAGTGCGGCTATCTGGCCGGCTATGCTGCCGTGATGGAAGGCTACACCAAGCTGGGCTTCTGCGGCGGTGGCGGCGGTACCAACGATGCTTGCTGCCGTTACGGTTACGGTTATGTGCAGGGCGCTGAGGCTGCTGCGGCTGTCAAGGGTGTGAATGTCGAAATGAACTACACCTGGCAGTATGGCGCCAACTTCCAGCCCTCTGCCGAGCTGCAGGCGCTGGCTTCCGGCTGGTATGAGAACGGCACTGAGGTCATCTTCTCCTGCGGCGGCTCCATCTTCGATTCCATCGCGGCTGCTGCATCCGCTAACGATGCCGCTGTGATCGGTGTGGACGTTGACCAGTCCTTCGCCTCCGATACCGTTATCACCTCTGCTCTGAAGGGTATTGGTGAGGCTGCGCAGATGGCGCTGACTGCTGCCTACGACGGCACCTTCGTTGAGAAGTTCGGCGGCGATAACTGCGCCAACCTGGGTGCTGCTGAGGGCGCTGTGGGTCTGCCCACCGCCACCTGGTCCCTGGAAAACTGGAGTGTGGAAGAGTACAACGATATGTTTGCCAAGATCGTGGACGGCACCATTACCATTGACGCCGACTTCAATAAACTGGCTTCCACCGAGCATGTTGCTTTGAACATCATCTGATTGATGCAGCATAAGAATAAAGAGGGCACAAGCCCTCTTTATTCTTTATACAAAAAAATGCGCCGGCAAAGCCCTGAGATTCGTACAAACCTTGCAATTTTGAGTGGAAACGGTTATAATTGTCTAAACTCTGTAAAGATGAAAATAATAGGAGAAAGAGGCAAATACGAGGAAAGCAGGTGACATGATGGAGAGTGTAACCCCGTATGTGATTGAAATGAATCACATCACCAAGGAGTTCCCCGGCATTAAGGCGAATGACGACATTACGCTGCGGCTTCGCAAAGGTGAGATCCACGCGCTCTTGGGCGAAAACGGCGCCGGAAAATCCACCTTAATGTCCGTTTTGTTCGGGCTTTATCAGCCTGAGATCGGCGAGATCCGCAAAAACGGACAGGTAGTGAAAATCAATGACCCCAATGATGCCACAGCTTTGGGCATCGGCATGGTGCACCAGCATTTTCAGTTGGTGGATGTGTTTACCGTGCTGGACAATATCATTTTGGGCGCAGAAAACACGAAGCTGGGCTTTATTCAAAAGAAAGAGGCTCGCGAAAAGGTGCAGGAGCTATCTGAGCGCTACGGCCTGAAGGTGGATGTGGATGCCAAAGTGGAGGACATTACCGTGGGTATGCAGCAGCGTGTGGAAATCCTGAAGATGCTCTACCGCGATAATGAGATTTTGATTTTTGATGAACCCACTGCCGTTCTGACACCCCAGGAGATCGACGAGCTGATGTCCATTATGAAAAACCTCAGTAAGGAGGGTAAATCCATCCTCTTTATCTCCCATAAGCTCAACGAGATCATGGAGGTGGCGGATCGTGTCACTGTTTTGCGTAAGGGCAAATATGTAGGTACTGTCAATACCGCCGATACCAACAAGCAGGAGCTGTCCAACATGATGGTGGGCCGTCCGGTGCAGTTGGAGGTGGTGAAGGACGAAGCCAAGCCGGCGGATACCGTGCTCAGCGTGCGTGATATGTGCGTGCCGTCGCACTTACATAAGAAAAACGCGGTGGAGCATGTCAGCTTTGATGTGCGTGCCGGCGAGATCGTCTGCATTGCCGGTATTGATGGCAACGGCCAGACGGAACTGATTCACGGCCTGACCGGACTTGATAAGGTGAGCGAGGGCACCATCATGCTGTGCGGCAAGGATATAACCCATCTGCCTATCAAGCAGCGGGGCGAAAATATGAGCCATATTCCCGAGGACCGCCATAAACACGGCCTGATTCTGGACTTCACGCTGGAACAGAACATGGTACTGCAGCGCTATCAGGAGCCGCGGTTCCAGAAGAACGGCTTCATTCGTTTTGATGCAGTGCGTGAGTATGCTGAACAACTGATTGAGCAGTACGATGTCCGCAGCGGACAGGGCCCCATTACGGTGGCACGCAGTATGTCCGGCGGCAACCAGCAAAAGGCGATCATTGCCCGCGAAGTGGACCGCGACAAGCCGCTGATCGTGGCGGTGCAGCCTACCCGCGGTCTGGATGTGGGCGCTATCGAGTATATCCACAGCCAACTGGTGGCTGAGCGCGACCGCGGCAAGGCGGTGCTGCTGGTGTCGCTGGAGCTGGACGAGGTCATGAGTCTGAGCGATCGTATTCTGGTGCTTTACGAGGGCGAGATTGTGGGCGAATTTGATCCCAAGAAGATTTCGGTGCAGGAGCTGGGTCTGTATATGGCAGGCGCCAAGCGCGAGGAGAAGGGAGGCGAGTCGGCATGAGAGAGAAGCTGTCAACACTCTACGGTAAGGACGGCACGAAAAAAGTCCTTTCCTCTTTGATCTCCATTGTGATCGGCTTGGTGATCGGCGCGATCGTTGTGTTCATTGTGGGCCTGATTACCCCGAAAATTTCGCTTTCCGGTGCATGGGACGGTGTGCGCATCATTTTTGCCGGTATTTTTACCACCGGACGAGGCAGCACCGGCGTATTGACATGGGGCTTTAATGCCGCCAACTGGGGCAATATGCTCTTCCGCGCCACGCCGCTGATTATGACGGGTCTGTCCGTGGCGGTGGCCTTCAAGACCGGCCTTTTCAACATCGGCGCACCCGGCCAGTACCTGATGGGTACGATGGTCACGCTGATGATCGCACTGGGTATTCCCTCTACCGCCGTTCCGGCCGGTGTGATCTGGGTTCTGGCATTTCTGGGCGGTATGCTGGCAGGCGCGCTGTGGGGCGCCATCCCCGGCCTGGTGAAGGCATTTCTGAACATTAACGAGGTGCTGGCGTGCATTATGACCAACTGGATCGCCGCCAATCTGGTCACCTGGATGTTCGATATCAGTAATTTCAAGAATGTGGTGGAAAATACCAAGTCGGGCTATATCTATAAGACCAGCTTCAACGGTGTGGCAACACCTAAACTGGGCTTGGATAAAATCTTCCCCGGCTCACAGGTCAATGCAGGTATTCTGATCGCCATAGTGCTTGCCGTGGCCATGTATATCATGATGAATAAGACCACGCTGGGCTATGAGCTGAAGGCCTGCGGCGCCAACCGCCACAGTGCGCGTTATGCGGGTATTCGCGATAAGCGTAATATCGTGCTGTCTATGGCCATTGCCGGTGCGCTGGCTGCAGCCGGTGCATCGCTGTATTACCTCGCCGGTAATACGGAGTTCTTCTGGTCCACCTACCAGTCTTTGCCTGCCACGGGCTTCAACGGTATTCCCGTGGCCCTGCTGGCATTGAACAATCCCATCGGCGTGGTCTTTGCCGCCGTGTTCATGGCTATGCTGGACATTGTGGGCTTGCAGCTGACCAACCTGACGGCCTACAACGAGTATATTACCGATGTGATCATTGCCGTCATCGTCTATCTGGCCGCCTTCTCGCTGGTCATCCGCATGTGGCTGACCGGCCGCAGGAAGAAAAAGGAGAATACGGCGGCGATTCCGCAGGAGGCAAAAATCACGGACCAAACACCGGATGCCCTTGTGCAGACGGAGGAAGGAGGCGAGGCAGAATGACATTTTTGATTCAACAGACCCTGATCTATGCGATCCCGTTGATGATCGTGGCGCTGGCGGGTGTGTTTGCCGAGCGCAGCGGTATCATCAACCTCGCCCTGGAAGGTATTATGATTTTCGGCGCCTTCATCGGCGTGATGTTTGTACGCATCATGCAGGCAAGCGGCGGCATCCTGGCGGCCAAAGCCGCCGGCGATTGGGTAACGCTGCAGGGCCTTGAACTGCTGGCTATGCTGGCGGCAGGCATTATGGGCGCCATTTTCTCACTGCTGCTGTCCTTCGCATCCATCAACCTGCGTGCCGACCAGACGATCGGCGGCACGGCGCTGAACATGATGGCACCGGCGCTGGTGCTGTTCCTGGTGCGCATCATTGCCAATCAGAACACCCTGCAAATGGCGACCGGCGACTCCGCCAGTTGGTTTATGATCAAAAAGTCCACCCTCGGCATTGATAAGAATACCGATCTCGGTTTCTTCGGTGAGACCTTCCTGAACAAAACCTATATCGCCACCTATATTTGCATTATCCTGTTTGTAGTGCTGTCGATCATTCTGTATAAGACGAAGTTCGGTCTGCGCCTGCGGGCCTGCGGTGAAAATCCGCAGGCGGCTGACTCGCTGGGCATCAATGTCTATAAAATGCGCTATGCCGGCACCACGATCTCCGGCTTCCTGGCAGGCATGGGCGGCTTTGTCTACGCCCTGACCACCGCCAACTGCACCGCCAACGGCGATGTGGCAGGCTTCGGCTTCCTGGCGCTGGCGGTGATGATCTTCGGCAACTGGAAACCGCTGAATATTGCCGGCGCATCGCTGCTGTTCGGCCTGTTCAAGTGCGTTGCGGCTGCCTATTCGTCCATTGATATTAACGGCGACGGCGTGTATTGGCTGGCGGAGATCGGCGTCAGCTCCCATCTGTACCGGATGCTGCCCTATATCATCACACTGGTGGTTCTGGCATTTACTTCCAAAAAATCCCGTGCACCCAAGGCGGAGGGTATCCCCTACGACAAGAGTCAACGGTAAGGAGCAACAAAAAAAGCGTGCCGAGGGGCACGCTTTTTTTGCGCTTTTTCACGCTTTTTATGGCAGGAGCAGGCTTACAGGCCACGCAGCGGCCATGGAAATGACTGCCTGCAGTGCTTTGCCGATGAAATACCGCTTCAGGGAAAGACCGCTTCCGCTCAGCACGGCTGCCGTCTGGCAATGCACGGACAGTCCGCCCCAGCCTAAGAGGCCGGCCGCCCATATGAAGCCCCGGCGGTCGTTTGCCAGACGCAGAATGCCGTTGGTCATTTCGACAATGCCCAATATGGCGCCGTGCTGTATGCCGGTGAAGCGGGAAAATAAGCGCAGTATGACCAGGAAAAACACCACAAAGGCGCAAATGTTGACCATACTCATGGCGCCGCCGCGCACGGCTTCGATCAACGCATCGGCCCACCGGGGCGTTTCCGTTTTTTCCGGACGGCCCATTTGGCGGGACTTTGACCGAAACAGCAGCCCCACCATGACCGCCGCACCTACATGGATGAGATACAGCCACGCGCCGACCCTCACGCTGCCGAAGCAGCCAAGGCCGGCGATGCCCAAGGTAAACGAGGGTCCGGCATTGTTGCAGAAAGCCAGCAGGCGCTCACACTCCTCGCGCTCACACTGCCCGCTGCGATACAGCTCGCCTGCCGTCCGCCCACCCACCGGATAACCGCCGATGATGCCCAGAAGAAAGGCCGTGCCGCCTGCGCCGGACACACCGAATAACCGTCGCATGATAGGCGCAAGGGACCGGCCCAGCACGGCGGCGCAGCCAAGATCGATAAACAGGGAGGATACCACAAAAAAAGGAAACAACGCAGGAATGACAGACTGCACGCAAAGCGCAAGCGCGTCGCGTACCGCCTGTGCGGCGTCGGCGGAGCAGAGCAGCAGCAGCGCCATAACGCCGAGAAGGCCAAGTGTCGGAAGGATACGCCGTCTCATGGATTTCACCTCGTCCCACTCTATGAGCGCAGCGTGATATTTCATGCAAGTTTTTCTTCCCTGCGGCATAGCTTTAAGGGAAAGGCGGTGGCGCAATGGGACGACTGGAAAAACGCAAACTGGCGCAGGCAGGTCAGGCGGCCATGGAAAAACTCGATCTGCCGGGCGAAATCGCTTTGGGTGTTCCGCGGGTGGAGCTGGTCGGCAACCGGGAATTTTATATGGACCGTCATAAGGGCGTACTGTCCTACAGCACGGAACTGGTGGAAATCGGCGGCGGCAGCGTGGCGGTGCGCCTGAGCGGCCATGACTTGCAGCTGCTGGCCATGACGGACGACGAGCTGCGCATTACCGGACGCATTGAAAAGGTGGAGTTGGTGGGATAATATGTATCGTTCGCTGTTCAATTTTTTGCAGGGCAACATCCTGCTGCAGATAGAAAGCCCCTATCCCGAGCGGGTAATCAATCTGTGCGGCGTCCACGGCATTACATTCTGGGACCTGCGGTGGATGGATGAGACCACCTTTACCCTGCGTACCACGCGTCAGAACGCGCGGCGGTTAAAGAAGGCAACAGCGTCTGTGGCCTGCACGGTCACCGCGGGACGCGAACGCGGCGTGCCCGGTTTTCTGCGCCGCTTTCGCAAGCGTTATGTGCTGCTTGCCGGAGCGGCGGTGTTCGGCGTTTTGCTGCTGTGCGGCCATATCTTTATTTGGGATTTTGAAGTGGAGGGCAACGAAACCATCCCTACGGAAACCATACTCCGCGCCTTGGAGGACTACGGCGTGCGCGTGGGCACATTGAGTCTGTCCATTGACCAGGAGGACCTGCGCAATCATGTGCTGCTGGAGCTGCATGATGTGTCGTGGATGGCGGTTAATGTACGCGGCTGCACGGCCCATGTGCAGGTGGTGGAGCGCCACCGGCTGCCGGCCATTGTCTGCGATGAGGAGCGCTCCAATGTGGTGGCGCGCCGCGCCGGATTGGTGACGCGTGTGGAAGCGCTGGGCGGCCACGCCCAGGTCATGGTGGGCACGGTGGTCACGGAGGGACAGTTACTCATATCCGGTGTGACGGATTTTGACGCGGTGGGCGTGCGTTTGAGCCACGGTATGGGCAAGGTCTGGGCCCGCACATGGTATGAATTGTCTGTCAGTGTGCCGCTGCAGGGGACGGAAAAGGTCAACGAGAGCCGGAAAATATCCCGTCTGGCCCTTGATTTTGGGAAACACCGCATAAAATTATACGGAAAGGGTAGCATTACAGGCGATGAATGTGATAAAATAATACGATACAAACTCTGGACCTTGCCCGGCGGCTATCGACTGCCCGTGACACTGGTGACAGAAACGGTGAGGCAGTATGATACCGCCGCCTATGAACGCACGGAGAAAGAGGCACAGCAGGAGGGCGAAGCGGCACTTTTGCAGGCCCTGCAGGAAATGCTGCCGCCGGAGGCCACGGTGGAGAATACGAAATTTTCCGTTTCGCGGCAAGGAGACGTGCTGCAGGTATTGCTCAGCGCGGAGTGTTTGGAACAAATCGGTGAAAGCGTGCCCATTGAGGTCGCGGAATAATACGAAGGAGGGAGCGCAGTTGGAACAGCGCATCGGGATCGAACGAATGGAGGAGGCCATCAATCTCTTTGGCTCTTTCGATGAGAATATCCGCCTGCTGGAATCGGAGCTGCAGGTCGTCGTCACCAACCGTGAGGGGGAAATCTGCATCTCCGGCGAGCCGGAGAACGTGATGCTGGGCACCAAGGCGGTGCAGGCGCTGCTGACGCTTTCGGCGAAAGGGGAAAGCATCAATGCTCAGCATGTGCGCTATGTGATCGGCCTGTGCCGCAGCGGTCAGTCTGAGCGCATTGCCGAGCTGACCCAGGATGTGATCTGCATCACCTCCAAGGGCCGTCCCGTCAAACCCAAGACCATCGGGCAAAAGCAGTATGTGGATGCCATCCTGCATCAGACGGTCACCATCGGTGTGGGTCCTGCCGGTACCGGCAAGACCTATCTGGCGGTGGCGGCCGCGGTGGCCGCGTTCCGCGATAAGCAGATCAACCGCATTATCCTGACCCGCCCGGCAGTGGAAGCCGGCGAGCGGCTGGGCTTTTTGCCCGGCGATCTGCAGAGTAAGGTGGACCCGTACCTGCGTCCGCTGTATGACGCCCTGTTTGATATGCTGGGCGCCGAGACCTATCAGAAGTATCTGGAGCGCGGCAATATCGAGGTGGCGCCCCTTGCCTATATGCGCGGCAGAACGCTGGATGACAGCTTTATCATTCTGGACGAGGCGCAAAACACCAGCCGCGAGCAGATGAAGATGTTCCTCACCCGTATGGGCTTTGGCTCCAAGGTGGTCATCACCGGCGATATTACCCAGATCGACCTGCCCGGCGACAAGCCCAGCGGCTTGAAGGAGGCCATGAAGGTACTCAAGGGTGTGGAAGGCGTGGGGATCTGCCAGCTGACGCAGGACGATGTGGTGCGCCATGTGATGGTGCAGCGCATCATCGAGGCCTATGCCAAGTACGAGGAGAACCGGGGAGGCGGCAGAAAATGACCCATCAGATTTCCGTCACCGGCAACCGCAAGGGCATCAACACCCCCGCCCTTGCCGCCCTGCTGCGCAGGAGCGTGAAAACGGCGCTGCAGAGCGAAGGTGTGACGCAGCCCTGCGAGGTGAATATCCTGCTTACCGACGACGAGGGCATTCATGAGATCAATCTGGCCATGCGCGGCGTGGACCGGCCTACGGATGTGCTGAGCTTCCCCATGTTTGACCTGGCGGAGGGCGAACATCCCGACGAGTGCGACCCCGAAACCGGCCGCGTGCCGCTGGGCGATATGTGTATTTCCGTGGAGCGCGCCCATGCCCAGGCCCGGGAGTACGGCCACAGCTTTGAGCGCGAGATCTGCTATCTGGCGGTCCACTCCACGCTGCACCTGCTGGGCTACGACCACATGGACGAGGGCGAGAGGAAGCGCCGGATGCGCGGCCGCGAAGAAGCGGTCATGTCCGTATTGAAGCTGGAAAAATGAATACAAAAGGCAATATTTTGCCAAAATACGACGGATAGTTATTGAAAATTGCTCAAAAGATAAAGAAAGTTGAGGATCACCTATGCACATCACAAAAACCGCCATGATTACCGTCTGCGGCCGGCCCAATGTGGGCAAGTCCAGCCTGACCAACGCTCTGGTGGGCGAGAAGATCGCCATTGTGTCCAACAAGCCTCAGACCACACGCAACCGCATTTACGGCGTGGTCAACCGCGGCGATACGCAGTTTGTGCTGCTGGATACGCCGGGTCTGCACAAGCCCCGCTCCCGTTTGGGCGACTATATGGTCAAGGTCGTGCGCGAAAGTCTGGCCGATGTGGAGGCCGCGCTGCTGCTTGTGGAGCCCATCGCCCATGTGGGTGAGCCGGAGAAGGTGCTGCTGCAGCGTATTGCGGAGGAGAAGATTCCCGCCATCCTCTGCATCAATAAAATTGATACCGTGGAGAAAAAGGACGACCTGCTGGCCGTTATCGCGGCCTACAGCGAAACCGGCGCCGCTTTTGACGCCATTATCCCCATCTCCGCCCGTACCGGTGACGGTCTGGAGGAGCTGATGGCGCAGCTTGCCAAGTACGCCCAGGAAGGCCCGCAGCTATTCCCTGACGGCATGACCACCGACCAGCCCGATGCGCAGGTCTGCGCCGAGATTGTGCGCGAGAAGATGCTGCGCTGTCTGGACAAGGAGATTCCTCACGGCACTGCGGTGGAGGTCACCCGTTTTACCGAGCGCGACAGCGGTATCATCGACCTGGATGTGACCATCTACTGCGAAAAGGCCAGCCACAAGGGGATCATCATCGGCAAGCACGGCGATATGATCAAGCGCATCAGCACACTGGCCCGCAAGGACATCGAGCGCTTTATGGGCACGCAGGTCTATATGGAAACCTGGGTGAAGGTGAAGGAAAACTGGCGGGATAATGTAAATTTTATTCGCTCACAGGGCTACAATGAGCAGTAATTATTACCACCCATAAATGCACCAATCGCCACGCAAAATAAGCGTGGGAGGTGGGATGCATGAACGAAAACAGCTACTGGGAATTATTCAGCCGGACAGGCGCGCCGGAGCTGTATATGCTCTATCGCGCGGCGCAGGAGGAAACATCATGCAAAACGGAAAACAAGTGACCTCCGGCATCGTGCTGCGATCGACGGACACCAAGGAAACGGACAAGATCCTTACGGTCCTCACCCCTGACCGGGGCAAGATCGCCGTCATTGCGCGCGGCGCACGGCGCAAGAACAGCCGTCTGGCGGCCTCCTGCCAACTGCTGGCCTACTCCGAGCTGACGGTCTATCAGCGCGGCAACTGGTGCTATTTGGATGAGGCCTGCACCATCGAATTATTTGACGGCGTGCGGCAGGACTTTGAACTGCTGTCGCTGGCCTCCTATTTTGCCGAGCTGACCGAATCGCTGACGGACGCCGATGATGCGTCGCCGGAGGTGCTTTCGCTGCTGCTCAACGCACTGTATGCCCTCGGCACGCTGCAAAAAGCCCCGCAGCTCGTCAAGCCGGCCTTTGAGCTGCGCCTGATGGCGCTCAGCGGCTTTGAGCCGCTGGCGGACGGCTGCGCCGTGTGCGGCAGGCCGGAGCCGGAGCAGCCCATGCTGGATGTGACGCAGGGTGTGGTGCATTGTGCCGGCTGCAAACAGATGGGCGGCCTGTCCCTGCCGCTGGGCGCCGGCGCACTGGCGGCGCTGCGCCATGTGCTCTACGGTGAGAGCAAGCGGCTGTACAGCTTCAGGCTGGACAAGTCGGCGCTCCATCAACTGGACCATGTGT
>SAMEA3663207__coassemble_569_pt1 | contig 11421 bp, 10 predicted proteins | sample SAMEA3663207__metabat2_low_PE_007 | metagenome-assembled genome bin SAMEA3663207 (sample SAMEA3663207) | pig gut metagenome | biome: pig gut; feature: pig-associated habitat; material: faeces | place: China | collected 2013
AGGGCAAACCCTGCAACGGCCATTTCATCGCCATCTTATCGGAGGACATTCGCCGGCAGGTACAGCGGCATAGGGTGTAGAGCGCTTCATTTCACCGTAAATTCCCTATAAATCTTGCATTTTTGACTCTCCTGTGGTATCATAAGTTGATTATTGCTTCGATAGCTGCAGGAGGGTCTTATGATCGATATACATTGTCATATTCTGCCCTTTGCGGATGATGGGGCGGACAGTATGGAGGACGCACTGGAGATGGCTCGCATGGCTGTTGACAGCGGTGTAGACGCCATGATTGCCACGCCCCATTTCCACATTTCGGATACCGAAGAACATAATGTCAAATCAGCCCGGCTGGCTCAGCATTTTCTCCAATTGCGGGAACGTGTTGAGCAGGCGGGCATTCCGCTGTCCCTTTATTTCGGAGCGGAGATTTTATGCACGATCGATGTGCCGGAATTGCTGAAAAACAATCAACCGGTCACACTGGCAGGCTCAAATTATCTGTTGGTGGAGTTCTTTTTTGACGAGGATCTGGCCTACATGGACGACATGCTCAGCGCCATTGCCGCGCAGGGCCTTACACCGGTCATTGCCCATCCCGAACGGTATGAGGCCGTGCAAAATACCCCGTATGTCATCGAGCGCTGGTTTGCCGACGGATATATCATTCAGGTCAATAAAGGCAGCATCCTCGGCCGCTTGGGGCGCCGTGCCGCCGCCACCGCCAACTGGATCTTAGCACGCGGACTTGCCCACACGGTCGCCAGCGATGCACACAGCAGCGTTGTCCGAACGCCCCGCATGGAGCAACTGCGCGACCATCTGGCCATGCACTATTCCCCCGACTATGCGCACATTCTTCTGGAGCACAATCCACTGTGTATCCTGAAAAATGAGCCCGTTTTATCCGCCGATTGAAGCGTATTTTTCCTGTTTTGCAAAGATGTCTGAGAAAAGGATCTAAAAAACTATGAGAATTTTAGAAAAAATCACCATCATTTTATTTGCCGCCGTTTTGCTGACATTCGGCATTACCCGTGCATACCTGCACTTCTTCGTTGATCGGACGGCGCCTGTCATCTCCTGCAGCAGCGAGGTGCTGGAAGCCCAAGTCAACGCATCAAGCGACATACTTCTGCAGGGTGTCACCGCCAGCGACAATATGGACGGCGACCTGACCGACCAGATTCTGGTAAAGGGTATTACGCCCCTGATTACTGACAACACCGCAAAAATCACCTATGTCGTTTTTGATTCCTCTGACAACATGGGCACCTGTACGCGGACGATCCGTTATACAAATTACGAAAAACCCCATTTTTCCCTGCACGAGCCGCTGATTTTTCCTGTGGGCAGTAATGTACCGGTGTTGGATCGCCTGACGGCGCAGGATACCATTGACGGTGATATTTCCGGCAGCATCCGCATCATCGCGCAAAATATCTCCTCCTCGTATGAGGGGGTATATAACATCACCGCTCAGGTGACGAACCGCCTGGGCGATGTGGAAACCCTGCCGCTCAAGGTTATCATCAGCAGCGCTTCGGCCGCCAAGCCCCTCATCACACTGACCGATTACATCGTTTATTTGGACAGAGGCAGCGACTTTGATCCCTATGACTACATCGAGGCCGTCACCGACCGGTCCGGTCAGCCGGTGAACGGGCGGAGTGTTCAGGTCGATTCGGCCGTGGACACGGCTGTGCCCGGTGTGTATGATGTTTCCTATCTCTATCAAACCTACACAGTATATCTCACTGTGGTCGTCAAGTAAGAGAGGTCAGTATATGGAAGATCGCATTTATCTGACGCGGCTGTCAGAGGTGGAACCCCTGTGCGTGCTGCGCTTGATTTTACGCAAGTTCTATCTGGTGATCCTTGCCGCCCTAATCGGCATCCTGGGCGCCTCGGTGGTGCTGTCTGCGGTGATTTCTCACGATTACAGCAGCACTGCCACGTTTGTCGTCACGGCTCGTTCCGGCAGCGGCGCCTATTACAGTAATGTTTCTGCCGCATCGGAAACCGCCGCCATTTATTCTGAACTGCTGCAAAGCGATATGATGCACGACGCCATTCGTGATTCCCTGGGCAGCGATGTCAACGGTACGGTCAGCGCTCAGCAGCAGGGCGAAACAAACCTGATTACCGTCACGGTTACCTCGCCTTCTGCCAAAGACGCCTTGCTGATCTCACAGGCCATTGTTGACAATTATGCAGAACTGTCGGATTATGTTTCCTCTACCGCTGTTCTCTCCGTGCTCAGCACATCATCCCTTGCCACGGCCGTCCACAATTATAACGCCTCGCGCGTGACTGCCGTTTCCGGCGCACTGTGTGCCGCTGCAATGTTGGCTATGCTGGCATGGCTCTCCGTTTCCTCCGGCACGATACAGACCGGTGAGGGCGCCCGGAACAATTTGGATGCCAAGATCATCGGTATCGTCCCCCATGAAAAGCAGTCGAAATCCCGTGCCGGTTTTGCAGCGAACAAGCTGACACCCCACGATCCCAGCAAGAACGGCGGCAAGCGTTTGCGCGGCAAGCGTTTGCGCGGCAATCTGAAAATTTCCTCGCCTGCCATCAGTTTCGCTTTTGCCGAGTCGATTTACCGCATTGCCGCCAAGTTTGAGCACGAACACGCCAAAGGCAGCCGGGTTTTCTTATTCTCCAGCGTGTCCGAAGCGGAAGGAAAATCCACTTTGGCCGCCAACACGGCCCTGTCGCTGGCGGAAAAGCATCTGCGTGTTTTGTTTATCGATCTGGACCTGCGCCGTCCGGTGCAAAGCGAAATGCTGGGACTTACCGTGAACAAAGAGCACGAATTGGGCGAATTGCTGGCCTCAGGCGCCTCGGCTGAGCACATTCTAAGCGCCGCACTGGTCGATGAGCAAACCGGTCTTCAGTCCCTGCTGAGCACGAAGTCTTACGCGGATATGATCGAGCTGATTTCCTCACCTCTGTTGAAGCAGGTCATTGATTTGGCTCGTGAGCGTTTTGATTATGTAATGATTGACTCCCCTCCGCTGGGTTATTTTGCCGACAGTGAACTGCTGTCCGACCTGTCTGACTGCTCTGTGCTGGTTGTACGGCAAGATACCGTTCCTGCACCGCATATCAATGATGCCATTGATGCACTGCGTGCCGGCAAGGCGGAATTTTTGGGCTGTATTCTCAATGATATGCGCCGCACACACGCTCACGGCACGGCCTATGGCTATGGAAAATACGGCTACGGCAAGTACGGCTACGGTCATAAGCACAGCCACATCACGGCAGAGAGCGAGGTGCAAAATGGAAAACATTAAATCCGAAGAGCTGATGCGCCTTGATCTTGTCGGTTTATTGCGTAAAATGGTACCCCTTGCGGGTAAATTCTGGGCGGTTATTCTTGCGCTCATTATTCTGGGCGGCGCCCTTGCCGGTTTTCGTGCCGTGCGCACATACAGACCCATGTACCGGTCGGAGACTGTATTCTCCGTCAGTGTCGGCTCCACTGACAGCCACGGCGTGCTCGGTTATAGCTACTACTATGACAATGCCGCTGCCCAACAGGCGGCTGAAACCTTCCCGTATCTGCTCTCCTCCGACCTGATGAGGGAGCTGATCTGTCAGGAACTGGGCAGCAGCTTTATCAACGGCAGCATCAGCGCTTCCTCTGTGGCGGAAACCAACTTCTTTGTACTGACGGTCACAAGCCCCAGCGCAGACGATGCGTATCAGATTACTCGCGCAGTGATGAATGTCTATCCGCAGGTAAGCCGTCCGGTTATCGGCGAGACCCAGCTTGTGGTCGCACGGGAGCCTGTCCGACCCGGTGCGCCGTACAATACACTTTCCTGGAAGCACAGCGCACTGAAGGGCGCCGCTTGCGGCCTGCTTATCGCCATGGTCATGCTGTGTATCATGGCGGCCATGCGGCGCACCGTCACCAATTCCGACGATGTAAAAAAGATGCTGAATCTGTCCTGTCTTGCGCGCATCCCCTTTGTCAAAAACAAGCAGCGCAGCAATGGCAAAAACAGCGGTACACTGGTCACACACCAGCCCTCCGAGTCCGCCTTTTGTGAATCCTTCCGCCTGCTGCGTCTGAAGCTGCTGCGTCAGATGAAGGACAAGGAGGAAAATGTTATTCTGTTTACCAGCTCCGTTCCCTCGGAGGGCAAGACCTCTCTGGCGGTGAACACTGCGTTGACACTGGCTAAGGACGGGAAAACCGTGTTGCTGATCGACGCCGACCTGCGCAGCCCCAGTGTCAAGCCTTTTTTGGGGATGGATAAGCCTTCCGTCGGCCTTGGCGAATGTCTGGCGAAGGGCTTGGAGGAAGTGCTTTTCCTGCGCTATCAAGACACTTCCCTCTATGTGTTTGCCGGTGACGATGCCATTGATAACCCCACGCCGCTGTTCCGGAAGGAAAATCTGCAAAAAATGATCCGATCTGTACGGCCGAAGTTCGATTATATCGTCATCGACACACCGCCCTGTGTTACAACGGCAGATGCCGCTGCGCTGTGTGTCTATGCTGATAAAGTGGTCTATGTGATTCGTGAGGATTACGCCATGCGTTCTCAGATCTTCGACGGTGTGCAGTCGCTGAGCGACAACGGCGCCCATATTGGCGGTTTTGTGCTCAATTGCTGCACCGGCTCCGTGCAGGGCTCCCGTTATGGCTACGGCTACGGCAAATACGGCTACGGCTACGGCAAATACGGCTACGGCTACGGCAAGTACGGCTACGGCTACGGCAAGAAAAAAGATCCTTCCTGACATCCTGTTTCTCTTCTTGATTTTTTGGCAAAGGCGGTTAAACAATGCTCCGTAAGGTGATTGAAAAAATTCGTGCCGGTATGCTGCGCGACATAATCAACGAAACCAAGTGGATCTACAGCTATACCTCCCGCTATAAAAAGGGGATCGTTGTATATATCCTTTTGGGTTTTGCCGTGACGGTACTCGGTCTGGCCGCAAGTGTGGCTTCCAAGTATCTGATCGATGCTGTTACCGGGCATCATAATTCGGTCATCCTGCGGATTGCCGCTGTCTATGCAGGCTTCTCGCTTGTCCGGATTGCGCTCAACGCCGTATCGCAGCGTGTGAATGCCAAGCTGAGCATCAAGACCTCCAATGAGATTCGCGCCGATGTATTTCGCCGTTTCCTGACGGTGGACTGGCAGATGTCTCTGGACTATCATTCCGGCGATCTGCTCAGCCGCGTCAGTGACGATGTAAACACCGTGGCCGGCAGCGTTTTGGGGTGGATTCCCAGCCTGATAATCGGATTGGCACAGTTTCTGGCAACGCTGACGGTTATTTTGGTCTACGACCCCATGATGGCACTGATTGCCCTGCTCAGCGCGCCTGTTACGGTCCTCCTGTCCCGCTTCTTTATTAAAAAAATGCGTACCTTCGGTCAGGAGGTGCGCCAATCTCAGGCAAAGCTGACAGCCTTTTACGAGGAATCCCTGCAAAACCTGCAGGCGATCAAGGCATTCTCGCTGCATGACACCTTTTCCTCCCGACTGGACGCCCTGCAGCAGCTTTATTGCCATGTCAGCTTGGATTACAACCTGTTTTCGGTGAAAACCCATCTTCTGATGTCCACGCTCGGCTTCGTGGTGTCCGGTACGTGCTTCGCCTGGGGTGTCTATCGTCTGTGGAGCGGCTATATCAGCTTCGGTACGATGACGCTGTTCATCCAACTGGCGGGTCTGGTGGCGTCGTCCTTTTCCTCGTTGGTTTCGCTGGTGCCCTCTGCCATTTCGGCCACGATTTCCGCAGGCCGGATCATGGCGATTCTGGACCTTCCCTGCGAGGACCTTTCCGCCGATGAGCAATCCCGTGCGCTGATAGAAAATGCCGTGCGCGACGGCGTGACTGTCCATGTGGACCATGTGCATTTTGCCTATCAGAACGGGCGACAGGTCTTCCGGGGCTTTGACCTGCATGCCAAAAGCGGTGAGATCATCGGCATTGTCAGTCCCTCCGGCGGCGGCAAAACGACGCTGATTCGTATGCTGTTGGGATTGATTACACCGTCGGAGGGCGAAGTTGCCCTGGAAAGCGGCGCGTATCGCGCACCGCTGTCCCCCTGTATGCGTCCGTTGATCTCCTATGTGGCGCAGGAAAAAGTGATTTTCTCCGGCACCGTTGCCGATACACTGCGTATGACCAGCCCCATGGCAACAGACGGGCAATTGGTCGATGCACTGCAGACAGCCTGCGCCTGGGACTTTGTATCGCAGCTCCCTGACGGCATACATACACCGTTGGGCGAACGGGGCAGCGGTCTGTCCGAGGGGCAGATCCAGCGTCTGGCAATTGCCCGCGCCCTGCTGAGCGACGCCCCGATCCTTCTGCTGGATGAGGCCACCTCCGCGCTTGACATCGATACAGAGCGCAGGGTGCTGGGCAACATGCTCTCTTCCGGCAAACGCCGCACGGTCATCGTCACCACCCATCGGCCCACGGTGCTGCTGTCCTGTACGCGCGTATACGCCATTACGGAGGGATGTGCCAAGCAGTTGACGCAAAAGGAAATTGACGACTTAACCGTTCATAAGGCATAAATGACAGCCATACTTCCCGCGGGAAGTATGGCTGTTCCTTTTTCACTCAATGATTTGTAATTCCTTCAAAAGCGCGGCGCGCTGCTGGCTCAGCCGCACGCTGTCACCGGCCGCGCTGTCACTGCGCCGTAGTAACTCCCGTCCGTATTTCCACAGCCGTTGGCACCACGCAGCCGGCAGGAGTGCCGGATGTTCGGCAAGATAGGAATACGTTTCCTGCAAGTCCTTACGCGGCGGAAACACCGTCTGCAGCAGCGAATAGCGTTTTCCCCTTCGTGCCGAGCGCACCTGCGCCAATGTAACGCTGCCGCTGTGTTTTCGGCTTAGTTCCTCACCGCCGTATACACCGCCGCAGAGGATGTCGGCCAACAGCTTTTCATAAGGTGTGCTTTCCTCCAGCAAGGCCATCGGAAGGCCCGCGCGGTCAGCATGGAAATCCAAACAGGCCTGTCCGATCTGAAAAACCGACACGGCAAATTTGCGGCAATGCACCCTTTCGCATTGGGCAAAAAGCCGCTGCCAATCCACGCTGTCGCCGTATGTTTCCGCCCATAGCACTATATCGCAAACCTGACGAATACCAAAGCCGCTGTGGATAAAGTGCTTAAACGCGTGCAGCAGCAGATACAGCAGGTGATCGTGGCCATTGAGCGTGCGAATCCCGGCGTCCTCCACATCCACGGTCATGGCACGGGATGCAGAGGCTGCGAAATAACCGTTACTATCGCCCATTTCGTACGCATCAGGCGGAAACGGGCTTTGGTGCAGCTCAATATACAGTCCGTCCCGGGAACGAAAACCACATTCATGAGCCGTCACATTCCCTTGCTGCGTCATACCGCACTGTATAAAGTAATGACAGCACTTTTCAAAGATTGATGGGTCCACCAGAAGATCCTCGTCCGATGAAGGGCGAAGGCTCGGTACGGGATATGTTTGACGGCAGGCAGCGCCTTTCATCACCAAGCAGGGCAATCCTGCCTGGGCCATCCCGTCATAGAGCTGCAAAAACAGTGCCGTACGCACAGTTTGAGAGGCGCTGATACGGATCGCGGCTTTTTTGATCTCCTTCTGCTGCTCCTGCGGCAATGCGTTAAACGCAGGGCAATCATATACCGCTTCCACTATGACAGGCAGCACATGCTGGCGCCATGCAAGATCCGTCAGTTCCTGCCAGACCTCTGCAGGCACCTGTTCCCAATTCACTTTTTTACCGCGTATCCCGGCACGCAGGGCCTCAATAAACAGATCCCAAAGCTCCATCGTTTCTCCTCTATGCAGACTGTCCTTTTTTGCTGTGCGATGCTATCATACCACATCGCGCAAAAAATGTATAGTTTTCACACATGACTTACCATATTTTTTTAAAAAATTGTCTTGCATTTGACGGATTATGTGTATATAATATAATTACTATTTGTGAAATGGAGGACTGCGCATGAAGAAGCTGTTTTCTATCCTGCTGATCGTTGTTATGATGTGCAGTATGCTTTCTATGACCGCTTTCGCCGATGCCGGCGCCGAGGTCGTCAGCCCCGAACACAACAATACCGATGTCGAGGCCGATCCCGTTTCTCCCCAGACCGGTTATGCAGCCACCATCGCAGGTGTAGCTGTTATCGCACTGGCTTGCGGCGCAGTTGCCGTCATTTCTGCCAAGAAAGCACGCGAATAACATGATAGCATCAGCCCCATAAATGATGTCAGTCGTTTATGGGGTCTTTTTTTGCTTTTTTAAGGAGAAACTATGAAGCGCAGTAAAAAGATTATTCTGATCAGTATTGCCGTTATCGCGGCGATTGCCTGCCTGCTTTGCTGCTTGTACCTGTTCCAGTATTTCCGCGGCAATTGGCTGAATAACAAGATAACCGGCGCAAACGGCATCTCAGGCACCGTCATACAGGACAAGCTGGAGCCCACCATGCGCATCCATGTGGACTTTGATGCACTTTTCGAGATGAATGAGGAGATTTACGCCTGGATCGAAGTGCCCGGCACCAACATCAACTATGCTGTGGTACAGAGTGCTTCCGACGATCTCTTTTATAACACGCACAGCGTGGATAAGTCCTACTTTTCCGGCGGCAGCATCTATTCCCAGCGCTATAATGCCAAAACATTCCGGGACCCGGTGACCGTACTGTACGGGCACAACCGGCAGTCGGGCACGATGTTCGCGCAGGTCAACGACTTTGCCGACAGCGCTGTGTTTGACGCCAATCGCTATATTTTCATCTACACCCCAGATAAAGTGTATCAATACGAGATTTTCGCGGCCTATCCCCACTCCAGCGAGCATTTGATGCTGTGCCACGATTTCACAAACGAGGCCGAGTTCAATGACTACTTTGCCTCCTTGGATCTGACCGCGATCGATTCGCACTATCGCAGCGAGCTGTTCCCCACATTCGGTGATAAGGTCATCACGCTCTCTACCTGCTATCGTCAGAATCGTATGCAGCGCTATCTGCTGCAGGGCGTGTTGATACAGGAATATGCCGTAGCCGCCGGGTAAGGAGTTTTTCATGGAAAAAGATACGCAAAGGAAAAAACATAAGAGGCTTATGATTGCCTTTTATGTGCTGATCGGTGTGGCCGCCGCTTTATGCTTAACCGTTTTCTTCATCTGGCTGCATGGCCGCAGCAGCATGAACAAGCCATCAGACAGTCCCAATCTGCCCGATGAGCAAAATCAAATCGTCACCTATAAGGGCAAGCAATACCGCTACAACGCGGGTATGCGCAGCATTTTGCTGCTGGGCATTGATGCCGACCGGAAGCCCTCCGCTCCCTATGAAGCGCAAAATCAGTCGGACCTGGTCGTTATTGCCGCGCTGGACACGGCCCACAATAAAATGACGCTTATTTCTCTCAATCGAGACACCATGTGCGACATGGAGATTCTTGATGACAACGGCAGCAGCCAGGGCGTTGCCAACGCTCAGCTTGCGCTGGCCTTCTCCTATGGCGACGGGCTGCATCGTAGTTGTCAACTGACCCGCGATGCCGTGTCCAATCTCTTTTACGGACTGCCGATTCAAGGTTATGCCGCCTACTATCTGGGCGGTATTGCCGACTTGAATGACGCAGTGGGCGGCGTCACCGTTACGGTATTGGACGACTATCCGTTTTCCCATATCAGCAGTTGCTGGAATATGTATCCCGGCGAGGAAGTCACTCTGACCGGCGAGCAGGCACGGCTTTACACGCAGGCTCGATTGGAGGATCGGGTGGATGCCAATCAACTGCGTATGGCACGGCAGAAGCAGTATATGCTCTCTTTGATCGCGCAGGTCAAGCAGTCGATCAGGGATAATCCCACGAAGGTTTTGTCATTGTATGATACACTTGACGATTATTTGTTAAGCGATCTGGACCTGGGCGCCATTTCCTATCTGGCCACACAGGCTGCCTCTATGGAGTTTTCCGGTGAGATCCGTACCATCGAGGGAAGCTCCGCGTTGGGTGCAGGTAACCATGCGGAATTTACACCGGATACTGCTTCGCTTTACGAATTGATGCTGGATGTATTCTATGAGGAGGTCACTTCCACCGAAGCGTCCTGAACAAACCACAAACCGGGAGGTGAGCAAATGGAGGCGACATCCGTACAGGAAGCACTGCCTAAAATACAGGCGATTTTGCGCAGCGGCAAATCATGCCGGCTGGTAGTGACCGGCAACAGCATGGTGCCTTTCCTGCGCCACGAAAAGGATGCTGTGATCCTCACCTCCTGTCACGCCGTACACCGCGGTGACATTCTCTTCTATTTTCGCTCTCCGGAAGTCTGCGTGCTGCATCGCGTATGCAAAGTTTGCCGTGACGGCACGCTTCTGCTGTGCGGTGATGCTCAGTCACAACGGGAACCGGTGGTGCCGCAGCAAGTCATCGCCAAGGTTTCCCAGGTGGAGCGCAACGGAAAATATGTGGATTGTCAGCGTTTTTCTCTGCGCGCCGCTGTATGGCTGTGGCAGATGCTGCGGCCTGTTCGTCCCTATTTGCTGCTGCTTTTGAGAAAACTGCATTTCCTCAGGATATAGCCGCACATACCCGACGCCATGTGTCGGGTATGTTTTTTCCCGGCCATCCGGCTGTCGAAATTTTTGCATTTTGCTATTCTCAAATAAAAATAACGGTGTTATAATGATAACCACATACTGCCGAAATGCAAGTCTGCTTTTGCATATGTCGCAGTCAGGAGGAGGAACCTTATGTTGATTTTAGTTCGCGGTGCCGGTGATCTGGCCAGCGGTATTGCCCTGCGCCTATGGCACTGCGGTTTTGATGTGGTCATGACGGATCTACCCCGTCCTACGGCGATTCGCCGTACCGTGGCGTTTTCCGACGCCATCGTGCATGGCGAAATGACGGTGGAGGATGTGACCGCCAGGCGCGCTGACAATGCCGCCCACGCCTTGGCGCTGCTGCAGCAGGGCTTCCTGCCCGTTTTGGCGGACAGCGAGTGCCTGTGCCGCGAAGCATTGCAGCCACAGGTATTGGTGGATGCCATTCTCGCCAAGCGTAATCTGGGCACCGCCATTACCGACGCGCCCATTGTCATCGGTGTCGGCCCCGGCTTTACCGCCGGAACGGATTGCCACGCCGTGGTGGAAACCATGCGCGGTCACACACTGGGCCGCGTGATTTACGAGGGCAGCGCTCTGCCGAACACCAATATTCCCGGTCTGATCGGCGGCTTTGCCGGTGAGCGGGTACTTCGCGCCCCTGCAGACGGCGTGTTCCGGTCCACTCATGCCATCGGTGACAGGGTCAAAAGCGGCGACATCGTGGGCTATGTGGCCGGCGAGCCTATGCGCTGCACCATCGACGGTGTGTTGCGCGGTCTGTTGGCCGACGG
>SAMEA3663207__coassemble_582_pt1 | contig 11189 bp, 9 predicted proteins | sample SAMEA3663207__metabat2_low_PE_007 | metagenome-assembled genome bin SAMEA3663207 (sample SAMEA3663207) | pig gut metagenome | biome: pig gut; feature: pig-associated habitat; material: faeces | place: China | collected 2013
GCCGCCCAGTCGGGGATCACCACATCGGCAAAGCGCGTACCGGAATCGGGATGCACTTCGTACACTTCCCGGTCATGCAGACGCCGTCCGTGGGACAGCCGTCCGGTCTCCAGATCGATATTGCACACCAAGCCGCCCTGACTGCCGTTGTCCACGGGGATCGTCCGGCTGGTGCCGATACGCTGTACGGCAAAAAACACCTTGAAACGCTTCGTTTTCGGGTCGCGCAGGGTGATGATGCGGATGGTGTTCACCGTCTTGTCATACAGCAGGTCCGCATAGGGATGCTGCTTCACAGTTTCCGACAGATACCAGTCCTTATGGCGCTCAAACAGCGCCGCCAGGTCCTGCGCGGTAATGGGCGCATCATCCTTATAAAATGCGCCGTCCGAATAGGTGATATGATGTACGCCGTTGCCCTTGCCCTTGCCGTAGGGCTTGATGAACGCGTCGCCGATCCCCCTGACGCGCTCCACGGCCTCGTCGGCCTCCAGCACAGCGCCGGAAAAATCGGAGATCACGCCCTTGCTGTTAATCAGGAAGATCTCCGGCATACGCACATAGCGGCCCAGCACCTCCGTGGCAATGATCTTGTTGTTGAGCATATAGTCAAAGGGCTCGTTGATATAGCGGGAGCGGTACCAGTCAAACTCCGAGAGATACTCCTTCCGCTTTTTCATGTCCAGATCGTACAGCATCCACTGGTCGCCCAGATAGCCGCCGAAGATGTTGGCCTTCAGCTTGGTCAGAAAAGGCACCTTGAAGTGGTCCTTTGCGAATATGATACGGCGCCAGTACAGCACAAAGAGCTTTGCTTTTTTGCTCAGATATCTTACCAATTCAAAAAAATCCATTTATTTCTTCTGCCTACTCTCTATAAATTGTTGATACTCCTCAATGCGGTTGAAGCCCTGGGTGCCGTCATCCAATGTGAGGAAGTAAGGTCCGATGGAAATTTTTTCAAAGGACTGGCCCGTAAAGGACTGGTACAACTGCCATCCGCGGCAGTCCTTCAACTGCCCCGCCATGTGCATCTCACGGACCCTATGCACATGGCGGCGCATCAGCTCACCGTCATGGGCGATCACCGCCACGATGGAACGGGAGGTGCCCACAAAATACATGGAATCCGTTTTGATCCGGCAGATCTGCGCCACGGCCCCGTCTGTATAGTAGGTATCGCCGTACATAAAACACACATCGTCCACGATCAGCTCCTCGGTGAAGCGGTCGATCTCATAGACATTGTTTTTCGGCTCATAGCGCACCGCGCCGTAATGGCCGTAGCGCGGGTCGTGGGAGGTAATAATCACCTCCGCCGCCGGGTCATTCTCTCTGATTTGGCGCACGGTGCGGCCCAGCAGGATTTCGTTGTCAATGGGCAGCAGATGCTTGGGGACTTCGTATGACTTTTCCCAACGGGACATCTTCCCGTCTGCCATAATCACATATCTCATGTCAGTTCAAATTCTCCTCAATCAAATCAACGACTTTCGCGGTGGATTTTCCCAGTTCCTCCGGCAGGAACTGCCTGCGGTACCACTCCAGATCCTCCATGGGGTAGGAATTTCCCTCGATCATCCCATAGATTTCTTCCGGCTTGCGGAAGGTAACGCGGGGCATGATCTCCGGCAGGTCGATGTTCAAGCCGTTCTCTTCTTTATACTGTTCATAGTCAAACAGGTAGTACAGTGTCTTTTTCCGCAGCGCCGCCGCCTCCAGCGCCAGGGAGGAATAGTCCGTGATAAAGTAGTCACAGATCTGCAGAAAGTCAAAGGTCTCGCCCTGACTGTAGCGCTGCATCTGTTCGTCAAGCTCACAGGTAAACCGCTGGTTGGGATGAAAGCGGCAGATCACGGCATATTTCTCCGGGTCAAACAGCGCCGTCAGCTCATAGGGCGGCGGCAGCACCTGCTTGCGGTAGGTGGGGCCGTAGAGCACGATGGTTTTTCCCTGCAGCTCCGGGTACTGCTCCAGCAGTTGCGCGGCTCCCTCGCTGCCCTCCAGCACCTCGTCCAGACGGGGCAGGCCGTAGTTGCGCAGCTTCTCCTCGCCAATGTCGAACGAGGCGCAATAGTACGGGTTCCAGGCCGGTCCGCCGGCGATGACATAGTCGTAATTGCGGTGCATCCGCACGGCGCGGGCCAGCTCGGCGCTGCGGCCCGAGGTCCGGTCCAGCGTCTGATAGCCGGACTGCTTGATCTTTCCGATGGAATGCCAAATTTGAATGACCGTCAATTCCTCCTTATGGTGCAAAAGAGAAACTGTCGGCCAGTAAGCATCTATGATACATACGCGGGAGGTGGCCATGTAGTACATACTGCGAAGCTGCGCCCAGGCGAAGCGAAGCACGCCGTCACGGAGACCGCGAAACTGATAGCAGATCATGACGGTTTTCACCGTCGGATCTCTTCTTTTCAATTCGTCCTCGATGCGCCGGAAATCCACCGTGACCGTGTTGGACTGTCTGCTGAAAAAGCAGACCTGATGTTTTACGGGGAACCGCTTCATCAGCCAATACAATCCACCGGCCAACCCAGTGGCAACAGAAATCAATATGTGCACTTTTTTTACACCGCCATATGTTTTTTTCAGCTTTAGATTTGCTTAATCATATCCTCATAGTAGGCAGCCGCCTCGTTCACGCCGCCGTCAAAGACGACTTTGCCGTGGCGCAGCACGATGCCGCGCTTGCAGAATGCCTTGGCCTCATTGACCGAATGGGTCACGAACAAAAAGGTCACGCCGCTCTCCATGATCTCGTTCACCTTGGCCCGGCACTTGGCGCGGAACCGCTGGTCACCCACGCTCAGCGCCTCGTCCACGATCAGGATGTCGGGGCGGATATTGGCGTTGATGGCGAAGCCCAGGCGGGCCTTCATACCGCTGGAATAGGTGCGGATGGGCTGGTCGATATAGCTGCCCAGATCCGCAAATTTGATGATGTCGCCCTCGATCCGCTTGATCTCCTCGGTTTTGATGCCCTGCACCTCACCGCGGAAATAGATATTCTCCCGTCCGGTCAGCTCCGAGTCGAAACCGGCGCCCAGCTCCAGCAGAGCGCTGACGCGGCCGTTGACACGGATCCGGCCCGTGGTGGGGAAGGCCACGCCGGTAATCATCTTCAAAATGGTGGATTTACCGGCGCCGTTGCGTCCGAACAGCGCCACCGCTTCACCGCGCCGGATGGTCAGCGATACATCGTTGATGGCGTGTTTCAGCTCCACCGATGTGTTCTTGCGCAAAAAGGTGCGCAGACGGGCCTTTTCACTTTTGCACAGGCGGTAGACCTTCGTTACATTTTTTAATTGAATGGCAATATCATTGCTCTGTGTCATCATGGCTGCTCTCCTTAGAGTACGTCCGGGATTTCCTTAACCAGCTTCTTATATGCCCACAGCGCCAGCAGGACCATCACGAAAAATACAATGCCGAAATTACGAAATTCGCGGGCGCGTTCCCAGAACCACACTTTGTTGATAAACGCATTTCTGTAGCCGTTCACGATAATGGTGATCGGATTGATATGGAGGATTCTTTTAAAGAAAACACTATTGATCGCTCCTGCGTCATACAGGATGCCGGACATCCAGAACAGCACCATCGTTGACGACTGCACCAGATGCATAAAGTCCTTGCTCAGCACGGAGATCATGCCCGCGAACAGGGACCACGCCGTGGAGAACAGGAACAGCATGAGGATATACAGCGGAAGCTGCAGCCAGTAGATATCCGGCGCATGACCGTTAAAGATGAAGAGCAGCATGACGATCAGCAGTACGGCAAAATGCGTGACCATCTGCGAGAGGTTGATGATCGTGGGGATGGTGGAGACCGGATAGCGGATCTTCGTGACCAGATAGCTGTACTTGCGGATGGAGCCGGCGCCGGCGGTAAATACCGCGGAGAAATAGAACCAGGGCGTAATACCGGCCAGCAGCCACAGGAAGTAGGAGTACTCGCCTACCGGCCTGCTCACACGCAGGCCGATGGAGAAGGCGAAGTAGTAAGTAGCGATGGTGATGGCAGGGCGGATCACGGCCCAGGCCCAGCCCAGGGCAGCGCCCTTATAGGTCTTGATCAGGTCGGCCTTTGCCAGTTTAAAGATCTGTTTTCTGTACTTATAGTGATCTTTTAAAATTTCTCTGATAACTTTCACGATAAACCTCGAAATCTATTGTCTTACGGCACAATGAAGCGCAGTCCCTTTCAAAGGATTGCGCTGTCATTTTGCGCCTTTTTGTGTCAGCGTAACCGGAATCGTCTTAATCAAGCACTGCAGATCAAGCTTAATGGAACGCTTGCGCGCATACTCGGCATCCACTTTTGCTTTGTCCTTATAATACAGGTCGTCCCGTCCCTGCACCTGCGCAAGGCCGGTAATGCCCGGGCGGCAGTCGAACACGCCGTACTGGGCACGCAGGGCATTGAGCTTGCGTTCCGTGGTGCAGACCGGACGGAAGCCCACAAAGGACATCTCGCCCCTGAGGACATTGAGCAGCTGAGGCAGTTCATCCAGGCTTGTCTTCCTGAGAAACGCGCCCAGCCGCGTAATATACCTGTCGGCATCGTTGAACTGGGAGGTCGGCATATCGTGGGGCGCCGACTGGTACATGGTGCGGAACTTATACACTTTAAAGGTTTTGCCGTACTGTCCCACGCGGGTTTGGGTAAACAAAGCCGGACCGGGCGAATCCAATCTGATCAAAAGCGCGATCAGCAGTAACGGCAGCAGCAAAATAATCAGCAAAAACAGGGAGAACAAGAAGTCAAAGCTGTATTTGATGCAAAGGAAAGCACGCAGTTTACGGTCTTTTTTCATTGCATTGCAGTTAGATTTATCATCTTTGGATTCGTTCATTTCAGGTACTCCTTGCTTTTCGACTAAAGGCGTCATCCTCGCCCTCCTCCCGAAACAGCGTTCCCGCAGATTGCCCGCAATAAGGTGGATCAACGGCCGGGTCTGTCTATCCGGCAAAACGCATGGATTTTACGATTTTCAGTATCATAAAACAAGATATGCATACTGCGCTCATTCTTGTGTATTATACTGCTTATTTCTATATAAATCAAGTGCAATTAACAATTCACCGCCTAATAATCCAACATTTTCATTTGTCGCGGTGTTGTTTCTGCAAGTAAATATTGCCTTGAAAATGACGCATTCATACCAAATTTTTCATATTATAATTTTATTTTCCGCCTTTTGTTATCACAAAAATTACCAAGTGTCAAATTCGCATATTCGCCCGCTTGCGGGAAAAGATATGTTTGCGATACCCAACGAGCGTATTGCTCAATCAAACGAAAGGAGATTTGGATCATGTCTAGCAAGAACAGCAACAAACTGAACATTCCCGAGGCTCGTGCCGCCATGGATAAGTTCAAGATGGAAGCTGCCAACGAAGTTGGCGTGAACCTGAAGGAAGGTTACAACGGCGACCTGACCTCCCGCGAGGCCGGTTCCGTCGGCGGCCAGATGGTCAAGAAAATGAGTACCGTACGAACTGCGAACTTTACACGCAAAGACAGGACTGCCATGGGACATGAGATAGAGGTTCGGTACATAGCGGGGATCATGGTTTGAATTGCTGGATTAACAGAATTGACGCAGGACAGCCCGCCGGTCAGATGATCGGTGGGCTGTCCTGTCACGCAACATCCTTATACCGTGTATACACATACTCGTATATTCTCTGACGATACCCAGAGATACTCAGTTCATCGTAGCACTCAGGGAGCTCGCTCCACAGAGTATCTCGAATAAGGTTGTCGATTGTAGCCTTTGTTTCCTGCTTGTCAGTCCAGTGGTCAAGCTCTGCGATTTTGACTTTGACTTTCTGGAGGAGGTCGACAGCCACCTGCTTAATTTTCTGAATGTCCTGTTTTGAGAGATTTTCAGAGAACAGCATATCGTATAATGACAGCTCTTCATCACTGGAGAATCCCTCACGGACATACCGCTGCTCCTCCTGATCCATATCTTTCACCAGTTGCATCAGTTCATCGAAGGTTTTCTCAATCGTTGCTCTGTCCTGCTGGCTGTTGTACTCCTCAATGATTTGCTGGTATCGCTCGTGATACTTGATACGGTCGGGATTGTTGAATAGCATGGCTTCAAGACGGACGCGAATGAGGTCCTCGAGGTCCTTCATCACCAGATTCTTTTTCTTCGCCTTGGCGAATTCACGCCGGAGCAGGTCAAAGTCAATTTGGCTGATATCAAACTGCCGGGACGGAACAATTCCCTCTGCCGCCTGTTCAACCTGAACATACTCGCTGATGATGTTGTTGATCTCCACCATCAGTTCCACATTGGAGACTGTTTTTCGCTTTTTCTTCAGCTCGCCATAGATAGCCGCAATGGCCTCATATCGTTTTCGAGAATCCAGTTCAATATCCTCACGATTGGTGTACTTCATCAGGCGGAGTAGCTCAGAGGCATAGGTCTGGAACGTCTTTTTCTCCTCAATCGTAGAGGATACTGCATTTGCTGCCGTTTGTAACAGTGCCAGTTTCTCGAAGTCCCGTGCCTGCACCAAATCCCGCAAAGAAATGCCGTAGCTGGCCAGAAACGCCCCCGCTGCGGCGATCGTTTCCAGAATACGAGCAATTAGCGTCTCCTTATCCACGGTAGGGTCAGCACTGCCGTTGCCATTCACATTCGCGGTATAGTCAGCCAACGCTTTCCGAAGCGCCTTGACGATGCCGATATAATCGACGATCAGGCCGTTACTTTTCCCTTCGGCCACACGGTTGGCGCGGGCAATGGTCTGCATGAGCGTGTGAGCTTTCAGCGGCTTATCCAGATACAAACAGGACAAGCACTTCACATCGAAACCGGTGAGCCACATGGCGCAGACAAAGACAATACGAAGCGGATTCTCTTTATCCTTGAACTCCTTGTCCAGTTCCCGCTTTTCCATCTTTTCACGGTGATATTTGATATCTAATCCCCATTTTTGGAAAGTCTGGATCTCATTCTGTTCCTGACTGATGACCACAGCCATTTCCGTTTCCTGCATCCATTGCAGTTTGCGTTCCAGCTCCTGGGCCTCTTGCTGCGTGGCGTGTTTGATCTGAATTTTCAGCGCTTCAATTTCAGCCGCCCAATATTTTTGGACCAAATCATACATGCGAACACAGGTCACCTTATTCAGGCAGACAAACATGGCTTTCCCGCTTGTCCACAGGTCGGAGTAATGTCCCGCAAAGTCACGGGCAATGGTTTCCAAACGGGGAGTTGCAGTCAGCAGATGAATTTCTTTTGCAAATTCCTGCTCCAGCTTGTCCTGCTGATCCACATCCAGGTCCGCCTGCTCAATGGCATCCAAGATCCGATCCGTGATCTCCGGGTTATCTTTCACATCCAGAATCTTCTCGCCGCGGTTTTCGTAGTACAGCGGCACGGTCGCGCCGTCTTCCACCGCCCGTTTGAAATCATACACCGATATGTAGCCGCCGAAGGTGCGCTCGGTGATGTTGTCATTGGACAGAAGCGGCGTTCCGGTAAAGCCGATTCGGGACGCTGTCGGCAGCAGGCGCACCATATTGTCCGCAAAAATGCCGTACTGGCTGCGGTGCGCCTCATCGGACATAATCAGAATGTCATGGTCGGGGTAGATTGGCTCCACATCCGTCTTGTTGAATTTCTGAATCAGCGTGAAGATAAAGCTGGGATTGCCCCGCAGCTTCTGCTCCAGATCTGCCCCGCTGGATGCGATGAACTGGCTGGCCTTTGTCTTGCCCAGCAACCCGCAGTTTTCAAAGGTATCACTGATTTGGGTGTTCAGCTCGTCCCGGTCGGTCAGGATGACAATGGTGGGCGAACCGGAGAACTTGCGGCGAATCTTCTGCGCCAGGAACACCATGGAGTAGCTCTTTCCGCTGCCCTGCGTATGCCAGAACACACCCAGCTTGCCGTTGTTCAGCTTGCGGGCCTCATAGGCTTTGACCGCCTCATTGACGCCGAGATACTGGTGGTTCCGGGCAAGGATTTTTGCTGTATGCCCACCCGAGTGGTCAAACAGGATGAAGTTTTCCAGCAAATCCAGAAAGTTTTCCTTTTTGCAGATGCCGCGCAGCATGGTTTCCAGCGCCACACTGCCCTGCTCCTGCTCGGACAGACGCTTCCACTCGTGGAAAAACTCATATTTGCTGCCCAGGGTACCCACCTTGGCCTCCACGCCGTTGGAGAGGATGAGAAAGGCGTTGTAGTAGAACAGGTGAGGAATGGTATCCTGATAGTCGGTGTAGTTATTGGTGTAGGCGTCCTGCACATCCACCGTGTTCTTTTTCAGCTCTATGAACAGCAGCGGGATGCCGTTGACAAAGCCGACGATATCCGTGCGGCGGCGATACAGATCGCCGTGGATCTTCAGCTCCTTGATGGCGAGGAAGTGGTTGTTGTCCGGATTCTGAAAATCAATGACAGCGGCGCGCTTTTCTTCCGTTTTGCCGTTGGGCTTTTTGACGGTGACCGGGATGCCGTCCCGGATCAGGAAATACTTTTCCTCGTTGATCTGCAGCAAGGAGGACGTGGACAGGCGGTGCTCCAGTTTGCGCTGGGCCTCATCGATCTGCACGGGGGTGATCCATGGATTCAGGCGCAGCAGAGCCTCCCGAAAGTACCGGGCCAACAGGATCTCCTTATAACTTTTGCGGCCAAAGGTGCCGTCCTCGCCCAGCTTCTCCGTGTTGTAGGCAAAGGCAACCTCCCAGCCCAGCTCCCGCTCCAGCAAATGCCCGGCGGATTCCTGAACGAGGATGTTTTCGGAGTAGTCGTAGCTCATGGTATCAACCTCCTTCACATCTATTTCGCATAGACACAATTAATTTATAATCCATTTTCTGATAGAATCTTTTTGAACAGTTGCTCGCCGCATTTCTTTATGCCGTGCTGGTTCAGCCCATCCATATATGCCGGGAGCATATGATATAGCTCATCCGGCGTAAACTCTGCCCACGGCTTGCTGCATGCTTGACCGCCGCTTTGATTAATCGCCCCTTGTATCTCCGACGATGCCAAATATTGCGCATTTCGGAGCGCAGCAATCATACCTTCATAAGTTGGAGCATTCATCTGATATTGGAGTGCCGACATCGCTCCTACAATCTGAAGCATCTCGGCTCTGTCTTTCATCTCGCTTGCCAGGTCTCTATTTTCCATCTTTACACCTCGATTTCTCTCTGTCTCAAGGGGCGAAGCTTACATTCCCAGTTTCATTTGCATAACCAGCGACAGAATGGCGATGGCCACATCTGCACCCTTGTCCAGCGCAAATGCGATAATAGGTCTGACCTTTTCCCACTTGGTTTTACGGGAAGACTTCTCCTTTGAGATTTCCTCCAGTTCGTTAATTTTCTCAAGGATTTCATCTGTCTGCTCGCGGCTCAAGGCAGTCATATCCTCGATTTGAGAACGCACCTGTTCGAATGTAACACTGACATTAACATTCGTTGTGACGCTGACATTGGTTGAAGGGGGCATCTGCGAAGATATAGCGTTGGCTCCATATCGAAATACTTCCAGTTTTGCTTTCGCCATTTTTAAGTTCTCGAGTATTTCGTTAGGATAGGCTTTCAACTTGTTGAAATATAAAACCTCCGAACTGTGTGAAGATTGCCACATGCCCTTATAAAAATCTGCTATACAGCTCTGGTATTTTCCGTCGATCTCTCGAAACAATTCCCAGCGTTGCATATCGGTACCAGATGTTATACTTTCATCAATTCTCTTAATGTCAGCCTCGATCATTTCGAGAAACTCTTTTTGAAATGCCATATTACACCTCGATTTCTCCGCTCATCAGCTTGGGGAGCAGACGGTCGCGGGCTTCTGCTAAGTAAATATTGGTTTTCTGTTTATTCTTGATTTCTTCCAGAATAGGCTTTCCTACCTGGTGAAACCGCTGCAATATTTCAGAATCTGGCATAACAAACGGCATTGCTTTAATTATCTTTGAATTGACTGCTTTAGATATTGCGGAGGTATTGCCTAACGAATCATACTCGAAGCACTTCAAGTACAGATATGTATATTCCCTCAGAAAACCGTCCGGTATTAAGAAGTGGGCAATAGCTTCGTTAGTGCAAGTGTTTGTTGTCGTGATGGAAACTCGCCCAACAGTCAGCTTAAAACTAACCAGGATAGTGTCAGCAGGAACCACTCTCACATTGTGCTTTGAAATTGCTTCAGCAGTAAGTCCTTCTGTCGAGTGAAATACATAGGTTCCGGAATTGCCCATATCGGAAATAGATATCCAGGGGGTTCCTTTATCTCCGTCTGTAAACCACTGTTTCTCTGCTCTCGGAGGAGTTTTCCCGATTGACATATTGAAGAATGTATCCGCACGGTCAACTTTCCACCCCTCCGGTACGCCGTCCACGATGGGGGTGGTTTCGTGGCCGGGAAAGCGCAGGTCTACGAACCATTCCTTATACAGCCGCTGCGCCGCTTCCTCCAACAGCTTGATCTGCTTCTGGTTGTTTTCAATCAGGTCATCATATCCAGCCAAAATTTCCACAATCCGCTTTTGGACTGGAGCAGGTGGACATGGAATCTCTAACCCCTTGAGTGATGCAATAGTCAATGCTTTCTGAGAAGAACCAATAGTGGTATTGTTCAAAACACTTTGTCCTTCGGAGGATTTTACCCAAAAGTACAAATATTTTGAATCTAACTCATCACTAAAATTGCGAAACCAAGTCAAATTACCATCTTTGAAATAGAAATAATCTTTTTCGCGAACGATATACGGAACACCGATGGTTCCCACGGAAGTAAGTAGCATATCACCCGGCTGTGGCACGACAAAGTGGTTTTTGATTTCATCGTATTTCTCTTGGCTGATAAACAGAGGTTCGCTGATTGCTTGCCCATTGGAACTCTCGATGATTTCCTTGGAACGGTAAAATGGAACGCCGGAATCAACATATTCGGAAAAGAAGATGCGTTTGCTGGAGGTTACCTCACAACAATCTCCAACTTTTACTTTTCCCCAACTCATAATCCCATCTCCTTCATATTTTTGGAGATAGTCTGCATCAGTTCGTTGGATTCTGCCTGCAATGTCAGCAGCTCCCGGTGAATCTCCGCCATCCGCTGGGCAAAATCCACGCCGTCATCTTCCACAGGCGCAACACCAACATAGGCAGAATGACCTTCTTGTAATCGCCTTTGTTGTAAG
>SAMEA3663207__coassemble_585_pt1 | contig 11147 bp, 8 predicted proteins | sample SAMEA3663207__metabat2_low_PE_007 | metagenome-assembled genome bin SAMEA3663207 (sample SAMEA3663207) | pig gut metagenome | biome: pig gut; feature: pig-associated habitat; material: faeces | place: China | collected 2013
CGACGCATCATGAAAACAGCGGTATGATATTCGGCCTGTGTAAGAAGCGGCAAACACTGGCAAGGTATTTACCCTGCGTGTCTTTGCTGGCCGTTTTATCATATTTCCTCCCTCATTTTTCCCGGAGAAGCACCCTGTCCAAAGCCGATATCGTCCTGTTTACGCTGGGCGGTATCAGCAATATATATGACCGCATCCGCCGCGGCAGTGTCACGGACTATATCCGTTTTCCCAAGCTGCCCGTGAAAAAGCTGGCGCGTTTGATATGGAATGTGGCGGATTTCATGATCCTGCTCGGTGCCTTGTTCACATGGATCGGCACATGGAAAGGCAAATAGAAAAACAATGCCTGTGAGGGATTTCCTCACAGGCATTGCTTTGTCTTATGCAAAGAAAGTAAATCTGGGATGCTCCCGATCCACCACGCCGGTTTCGACGGCAATACTGTCGCCGAAGAAGCGGTGCAGCAGCGTCACAAACTCCTCCATCGCCTTATGCACTTCCTCGGCATTCACATCGGAGAAGCCGTCAATGGGAAACAGCACGGCTTTGGTTTCCTCGGTGATTTTGCCGCGCTCACTCTGCCGCCATGTCCAGCGGCGGGTGCGCACTTCGCTGCCTGAGGCATAGATGGCCTCGCCCACATCGGGCGTTTCCTCCTCCGTTTCGCCGAAGGCGATAAAGGTATCGCCCTCCCGTGCCAAACGCACTTCCAATCCGTCGCTGATGGTATCCAGATCGTGTGCGCCGATGGGCAGATGGTATTTGATGGAGACGGCGTTGCCCAAATCCACAATGGGATTGATATGCGGGAAACCCTTGCCCTTGGCGATGCGTGTCAGCAGGGCTTCGATAGAGCACAAAAACTTGTTGGGATTAATATCCAAGGCGCGGAACGCCTCACGATAGGGCACGATGTCAGGCGTCTCCTTGGGCTTCTTTCCGGCAAAATACTGCTCGCAAACGGCAATATTCGCCTGCAGCATCTCCTCCAGCTCCGCGATGGGTTTGGTGTTGTCCAAACCGCGAACGGCCACAGCGCCAAAGTAAGCGTTGGGCATTTTGTCGAAGATTTCTTTTGCTACTTCATAGTACATAACCATCGCTCCTTTTTTATCGAAGCTCCAGCGTATCGCCCACGCATACCTCCTCCACCGGAATACGCGCATGGATCGCGGCCCTGGCATGGAAGGACGTACAGTGACACGGACACAGGTGCTTCGGATTTTCTTTTTTCAAATAGTCTGCGGTTTTTTTCACCCGGGGCGTCATCTCCAACAGGTGAAATCCGCCGATCACGCCGGCAATGCGCTCCTCACTGCACACTTTTTTGGCATAGTCAATGATGTTGCAGATACCGGCATGGCTGCAGCCGGTGATGATCCACAGGCCCTCCTCACCGCGATAGACCAAAGCCGAATCGTCCGCCAGATCATCCGGCTGCCAGCTTACGCCGTCAAAGCGCTCGCCGATGGGTTCTTTTCCCTCAAACGCCACGGTACGCGGAATCTCGCCCAAATAGGTCAGGCGCTCACTAAGCTGCACCGGCCGGCGGGATAATTGCAGCGTGAAGCGTCTCGCCAGCTCCTCCCGCGAAAGGGGCATACCGATCATCAAACCGTCACAGCGCTTTGGCTCCAATACACCGGGATGGGCACAAATGGTAACCGGCCGCTCTGTTTCGGGGAAGTAGATAATTCCCCGCGTATGGTCGTTATGGCCGTGGGAGAATACAATGGCCGTCAGCTTTGTCAGATCGATCCCCAGCTTTTCGGCATTGCGCAGGTACACATCGGAGTAGCCGGTATCGAACAAAACGCGCGTTTCGCCCTCCTCCAGATAGTAGCTCACACCCGGCTCGCCCAGAAAATAGGCGTCAATCCGTGTGGTATTATCTGTCAAAACCGTCAGTTTCATGATGCATTCTCCCTACCAACTGCTTTTATCTGCCCATTTCCCCCGCCAAATTTTCACACATTATAACGCAAATTATTTATCTGCGCAATAGTTTTTTATACTCGCAAGGTATTTGTATATAAAAAGATCTCTGTGCGGCTGGATGCCTGTCATGAAAACGGCTCTGTCAGCGCGGAATAGTTTCCGGCAGGAAAAACAAGGGTGTGAGCCCAACGGCTCACACCCTTTCTCTGCGTCATTGTCAAAACCTTAGTATTCGTAGCAGCTTCCGCCCACAAATTCACGCACGATCGAATTGTGAGGAACGAACGGCGTCTTCAGCGGCGGTACGCCGTTAACGACCTTCATCAGATCCGTCAGTCCGTGCTCGGCCAGGAACTCCTCCGTCAATTCCTCACGGAACTGGGGAATCTCATTGAGGTATTTGGCCAGAATACACGGTTCATAATCGTGAAATGTGTCGATATGAATGGCTGCATTATTCTTATGAGGCATGATATAGTTCACCTCACCCCGATCGACGCTCTCGGCACGGTTCACGGTGTCGCGCATGGAATGACCGCGCGTATTGAAGTCGCGGATCATACGGCGCGCCACACGCAGCTGCTCCGGCCGCACGATTTTGTCGTCATTGGTGATAATACGGGTACGCGGCGCCACATATATGCCGTTAGCCGCCTCGCGGATCTTATCAAAAATCAGCGGATTGAGCATATGGATACCCTCGGCAATGATGATGGCATCCTTATCGCCCTGCATTGTCCGGTATCCGCCGGTATTGCCGGTCTTGAAATCATACCAGGGCACCTCTGCTTCCTTACCCTCCGCCAACCGGCTGATGCAGGAGATCAGGAGCTCCACATTGACGCAGTAGGGCGATTCCCAGTCGGTAGCCTCAGGGGGCCGCTGATCCAGCGGCAGGAAGAAGTTATCCATGCTCAAAAGGCAGACCTTCACGCCCAGATTTTCCAAATACTCGCGCAGGCGCATGGCGGTCGTGGTTTTACCGGAACCGGAGGGGCCGGTCAGCGCCACAAAGGGCTTCTCTTTTTTACTGTTCAGAATCGTCGCAGCAGCGGCGCTGATCTTATCATGAAAGACCTCCTCACAGCGCAGCACAAACTGCGTTTCATTACGCATTGCATAGTTGATATTTTCCAAATCGATAACGCGCACGAACAATTTCCTCCTTATCGAAAATAAAAAACCTGCCAATAGTATAGCAGGTTTTTTTATTAATAGCAACAATTCAATTTGCAATACCGTGGTGGCAGGGTCTGGTTGCTTCCGTCAGCGCCAGCAGCTCATAGCCATTCGCCTTGGCATAGTTGATAATATCCTGCAGCGCATCAGCCGTGGTGGTTTTGTAGTTGGTATCGTGCATCAGCACCACATTGTTGCCCTCGCCCAAGAGGCCCTCTGTCACATTGCGGTAAATCTTCTCTCGCGCAATGTTGTTACCGTTTGCATCACCGCTGGAAATATTCCAATCGAAGTAGGCAAAGCCCTCCTGCTCCAGCCGTTTTGCCAACCGCGTCATGATGCCCCTATTATAATCAAGGCTTACGGTATTGGAGCTGCCGCCGGGGAAGCGCACCAATTTGGCGTCGTATCCAAAATCGGCCTTCAGCTTGTCCCGCAGGCGATATACATTTTTCATAAAGGCCTCGTCGCTGGCATAGATCGTGGCATAATCGTGGGAATAGCCGTGAATACCGATGGTATGTCCTTCCCTGATGGCGCGTTCGATGGTCGCCTTATCGGCTTTGGAGTAATTCAGAATAAAGAATGTGGCTTTGGCATTGTTATTCTTAAGAATGTCCAGAATACGCGGTGTTACTTTGGAAGAAGGGCCGTCATCAAAGGTCAGATAAAGCCGCTTGCTGCTGCCCACATTGTCAGAGAAGACGTTGACAACACGCGTAGCGACACCCACATTGCCTGCCCTGTCCGCAACCTTGTAGGTCACGGTGTAGGATCCGGTCTTTTCCGTATTGACCTGTCCGCTTACCGACACATGGTCTGTCAGATCACCGTCCAAATCATCTTTCGCCGTGTAGCCGCTATCCGAAAAGGAATCACCCACACTGATATATACATGTTCACTGCCTTTCAGTGTAATAACCGGCGCAACAATGTCCTTGATGGTCAGTTTACGCACAGCCGTGCTCTCATTCCCGGACCGGTCTTTCACATGGTAGGTCAGCGTGTATACATCGCCGCTATGCTCTTCCTTCACCGTTACGCCGCCGGTCAAGTCACCGTCATAGGCATCTGTTGCCTTATAGCCCGGCTCCTTGTATAACGCCCGGCTGGATACCGTCATTTCGGATTTCCCGTTCAGCTCCAAAGCCGGCGCTGTTGTGTCCGCAACCGTAACCAGACGTTGGGCGGAATAGGTGTGTTTTCCCTTCGTCACGGAGTAGGTAATCGTATATTCACCGATTTTATTGGTATCAACGGTTCCCTCTGTTACGATCTTGTCCGTCCAATCGTTTTTGCCTATACTGGCTGTGGCGCCTTTGTCCGTATAATCGGAAAACACTTCCAGATTGACTGTCTTGTCACCGATGAGTGTAATCTTCACCTGCGGCGAAAAAATAAAGCGTCCTTCTATCAGGCTCAAAGCTCCGATGATCAGGAGCGCCAACGCCATCACGCCGCCTGCCAAATAAGCAATTATCTTTTTGTTCATTTGTTTGCTCCCACCTTCTGTCTTTCCTCGTTGTCCATTATACTTTCTCCCCTCCCGAAAGCAACAACAGCCCTATGACAATAGGTTACAAAACAGTAAAAGGCCAGTCCCTTCGGACTGGCCTTCCATGCGATAAAATTCAGATGCGAATTGCCAAATTGTAAGCCGCCTTGGTGGCCTGCCACATATTACCGGGCTTTTCGGTATTGTAGCTATCACCGATGTTGTGGATTTCCGGGGCAATATGCGCCATCTGCGCAGACAGGAAGGGCCGATCCTCTCCCTTGTTGCCGATGGCCATAACCACCAGATCGGCCGGGATCTGCTCGATGTACTCCTCATTGGTCATCTTGGGTGCCAGGGGATTCTCCACATTCTTGGGAATGATGGGTGCCCAAGTGCAGTAAGGATCGGGCACCGCCTTGGAGCGGTTGCGTGCGATGACCACATGACCGTCCTCAAAGCGCGTCACGCGGGCGCAGTTAATCAATTCGCCGCCCTCGGCCTCGAAGTAGTGGATCAAATGACCGCGGTTGGCGGTGCAGGCGCCGTCCTCGAAGTGTTCCATCATCTCCACACAGGTGACCTTGCGCTGCTTCTCGGTTGCCAGCCAATACGCGGTTTCCAGACCCACGGCACCGCCGCCGACAACAACGATCTTCTTGTCGGTCTCAGCCAGTTCTTCGGGATGTGTCAGCAGCCAAGTGGCTTCAATATGGCGGGTTTCCTCCAGACCGGGGATGGGAGGCAGGCCTTCCTTGCTGCCGTTGGCAAACACAATTGCGTCATACTTCCCTTCCTTCAGCTTCTCGTTGGTCACTTCCGTCTTCAGCTTCACATTCACGCCCTTGGTTTTCTTGACCTGTGCGATCAGCCAATCCATGTAGTTGTGCAGCTCATACTTGCTCAGCGGTGCACCGGCAGCGTGCATCTTGCCGCCCATTTTGTCAGACTTTTCAAACACATCCACCTTGTGGCCACGCTGAGCAGCGGTAACGGCAAAGTTCAAGCCGGCGCAGCCTGCGCCCACAACGGCGATCTTCTTCGGCGTTTCCGCTTTGTTGGGGACGGCGGGCAGCAGTTCTTCAAAACCGGTACGGGGGTTGACGGCACACTGAGGATGGCCGCCCTCGACAAATTCATTGACGCAGCCCTCCTGACAGCCGATACAAGGACGAATTTCCTCCACTCTGCCTGCATACGCCTTATTGCACCAGTCGGGATCGGCCAGAACGGGACGACCCAGCATAATCATGTCTGCCTTACCGTCGCGCAGCGCCTTTTCCGCCAGGTCGGGATAACCCAGCTTACCCACGGCAACGATAGGCACATCCACGCCCACATTGGACTTTACGCCGCGAGCGGCAAAGTATTCCTTAGCCACCTTGGACACATCCAGGAAGCAGCCGGCAGGCATACCTGCAGGGGGATGCGGCAGCCACCAGTTATCGTAGCAGCCCAGGTCCACATCGAATATATCCACACCGGCCTTGACCAGGTTTTCCATGTAATGCAGGGTATCGGCGATGGAGCGTCCGTTCTTAAAGCCCTTCAGGCTCTTCACGGTGTTCATGCGCTCGCCGTATGTTTCGTTGAGCGCCAGACTCAGATCGATGCGGTACATAATGGGATAGTAAGGGCCGACCTTCTTGCGTATGGCCTTAATCAGTTCAATGCCGAAACGCTGCCAATCGGCATACTTACCGATCTTGCGGCGGTTGAATGCCGGGGAGGTCAGTTGATCCAGCAGATAGCCCTCATGGCCGTGCAGATACACGCCGTCCATCCCCATGACCTTGGCGTCCATGGAGGCCTGCGCGGCGTTCTTGATGATCTTGTCGCATTCCAAATCTGTCAGCGGACGGCAAGGCACATCAGGCAGATAGAAGTTGGGGTTGAACGACGCGGACACGGGTAGCTGGAACTTGGTCAGCAGGCACTGGGGATTACCCACACGGCCCAGACCGGGCGTCAACTGAATGAAGATACGGCTGCCGCGTGCATGCACACCCTGTGCCAGATCGCGCCAACCCATGAAGTTGGTACGGGTACCGTCGATACGGGGGAAGTAAGAGTAATTGCCCTTTTCCGTCACGGAGGCATCAATATGATGGCTGATAGGGACCAGGCCGGTGGTCAGCAGACCGATACCACCCTCAGCACGGGCAAAGAAATACTGCAGCATCTTGTCGTTGGGTCGACCGGTTTCCTCGGCCATCTGGCAGTTGCCCATAGGTGCCATCACCAAACGGTTCTTCACTGTCAGCTTGTTGATCTGAATGGGGGAAAACAGCTCATGATAGGGATAAAGCTCCTTGGTCATACGAGCCGTACCGCCCTCGCGGTTTTCACAATCCGTGCGGACCCAGTTGCCAAAGCTATTGACCAATTGTTGTACTAAAATATCCTTTTTCAAAAGATTGCCCTCACTTTCCGATTTTTTAAAAGCGGTCTGATGATTTGCTTTTTAAAGCATACCACATTTTCCTCTCATAATCAACAAAAAGTGCCGTAAAATACAAATTATTTTATTGCATATTGACCTATTTTATGCTAAGATGAAATAGATTAAATCATGTATTGATTGACAACACATTTTTCCGCTGTTACACGGATCAGAAAGGATGTGAAACGCTATGGAACGGCAGACCAAGATTCTGGCTGTGGCCGGCAAAGGCGGTGTGGGAAAAACATCCATTTCCTCGGCATTTGTCCGCTTGCTGACGGAAGCATATCCGGATGCGCGTATCCTCGCCATTGACGCCGACCCCGCTGTGGGCTTGAGTACCGCTTTGGGCGTAGAGGTTCGTGAAACACTGGATGATATCCGCAAAAGTATCGTTGCAAGTGTAGAAGACGGAGCGCCCCGCGAAGCCATCGAATTGCTGAGCGAAGCGCGATACCGCATTTTTGACACCATGGTAGAGCAGCAGAAGTTTTCCTTCCTGGCCATTGGCCGTCCGGAAAGCGCCGGCTGCTACTGCAAGGTCAACGCCTATTTGAAAGAAGTCATCAATCTTCTCAGCCACGATTTTGACTATGTCATCATCGACGGAGAGGCCGGCATTGAGCAGATCAATCGCCGCGTCATGGAGAAGGTCACCCATCTGATACTCATCACCGACCCCAGCCGCAAAGGCACGCAGGTAATCGACACCATCAAAAAGGTGGCCGACGAGCTGGTCATGTATGACCGCTGCGGTGCCATTGTCAATCGTATCGGCGATGTTGAAATGATCCCCTACATCCGTATTGAAGGCACGGAGGTCCTGTCGTATATCGGAAGCGACAATAAACATGCCGCCAATGATATACAGGGTCTGAGTGTTTTTGATTTGCCTGCCGATGCGCCTGTCATCGCAGGTGCCCGCGAAGCCCTGCAGAAGTTAGAGATTCTTTAAGATGTCAAAATATGAGGAGAGAGGTGTAATACTTGAGAGATCTGAAGCATTTGATCTACTTTGAAAATCTGCTGGAAAACGCCGACAACGAGCTGGTGGAAAAGGCAAAAGCCGATGGCAAGCTGGCCATTGGCTATACCTGCTTCCATATACCCGAGGTCCTGCTCAATGTTGACAATTGCTTCTCCGTGCGTCTGCGCGCACCGAGAACCGGCTCCATCGACATCGCCACCTATTACATGTCCAATTATACCTGCGAATTTGCCCGTGCTCTGACCGAGCGCGGTATTGAAGGCGGCTATAATTTCCTGGACGGTCTGGCCGGTGTGGATGCCTGCTCGATGATGAACCGCTTTTATGAGCACTTCGAGCTGCTGAAGATGAACGAAAAGCCCCACTTCTTCGTCACGCATACCGATATGCCCTATAAGATTGAGGACTATACCGTGCGTCAGTATGTCAAGCAGATGCGTATCCGCCTGCTGGACATCATGGAGAAGAGCTACGGCGTGGATACCTCCGATGCCGCCATCCGCAAAGCGGTGGCTGAGCATAATGAGGTTTGCCGCATCATCAGCGAGATCGGTGAGATGCGAAAGGCCGACAACCCCGTGATCACCGGTTATGAGTTCCACATACTGAATCTGGTTACCTATGCCTGCCCCAAGTATCTGATCCTCCCCTACCTGCGTGAAACGCTGGAAGAGCTGAAGACCCGCAAGAGCGATGAAAAGCCTGCATTCCGCGCAAGAGTTGCCGTAGTGGGCAGCGAGATTGACGATCCCAGCCTGACCAAGATGATCGAAGATGCCGGTGCTCTGGTGGTGGCTGACCGCTTCTGCTATGGTTCCACGCCCGGCCGCGAGGTTATTGAGCTGAATGATGACGAGCCTGCTTTGGATCAGATCTGCCGTCATTATATGGAGGTTTCCGAGTGCGCCCGTTACATCAGTGATGAGAAGGTTGCTCAGCGCCGTGCGACAGCCGACCGTCTGGCCCGTGAGTTCAAGGCCGACGGAATCATCTATGAGCAGATGAAGTATTGTGACTTCTGGGGCTTTGAGCGCGCTCTGGTCAGCCATGTGATGGCTGAGGAAAAGGGTTGGCCTGTGCTGAGTATCGACCGTCTGTATAATAACCGCGGTTCCGGCCAGCTTCGTACCCGTTTCCAGGCATTTGTGGAATCGCTTGAAATCAAACGCATCCAGAAGAACGGAGGTGTCAAGTAATGGGTAAGAGCAAATATCCCAATCCCAAATTCTTCCGTGCCAAAACCAATATGGATTGGAAGGCACAGGGCGAAAACCTGAAGGAAGTCGGCGGCATTATCGTCGATATGCTCAAGGAAACCGATTGGAAAGCCTTCGGCAAGAAGCAGCTTGACAATATCAAGGATGACGGCCGCCGTCTGGTGCGTGAGTTCAAAACCGTCAAGGCCATGAGCAGGGACGAGAGGATTGACCTGCTCAAGAACGGCGAAAAGCATCTGGGCTACCTGTATCGCAAGGGTGCCATGGCCACCGTCCGCCGTGAATGGAAGGGTCTGGAGAGCACTGCCATTGACTTCTTTGAATGGGTCAAGATGTGGGGTCTGCTGCTGGGCACTTTCTCCAAGGATCTGATTCCCGCATTGAATACCACCTTCTGGTATCGCTGGATGATCTCCTATATGTGCTGTGTGGGCTTCATGGATAAGAACACTCTGGGCCAGCGCGGTAAGGCTCTGCAGATGAGCCACCTGATGATCTACGACATTTTCCGTTATGTTGCCGAGAATCTGGTTCTCATGGCAAAGGCCGATAGGAAGAACGGCAACAGCGAAGAGCTGAACAAGAAGCTCGTCCTGTTCGATGAAATGACCATGGGCCAGATCATGGCGGGCTTCCCCGACCTGCTGGGTATCCCCTATCAGTTGATGCCTGTGTTCCTGGTATCTGAGATCGACCAGTTGACCTGCATCCCCTACATTGATGCTGTGGAATCCTACGGTCTGCCTGCCGACACCTGCCCCGTTCCCTCTTCCGAGTGCGGCGCACTGGTTATTGACGCTCTGCCCCACATGGGAAGCTGCTTTATCTCCAGCTCCATGCCCTGCGACGGCTCTGTGATGGCTTCCAGCTATATGTCCCGTCGTTTCCCCGACCTGCCCACCTTCCACCTGACCTTCCCTGTCCGCTACGAGTATGAGGAAACCGTGGAAGATGCTGCCGAGGACATCAAGGCCTGCATCAAGTTCATCGAAGATCAGACCGGCGCCAAGTGGAGTTGGGATGCTTACTTCGCCGCTATGAAGCGCTTCAACGAGGAGACCAAGTACGAGCTGGAGAAGTGGGAAGTCAATAAGACCGCCTATCCCCAGATCATCGGCCCCTGCTACGAGCTGTTCCGCAAATGGAATTACGAAATGGACGGCGGTATCGATCCTCGCGTCATGAAGACCTTCAAGAAGGTCAACAAGCTGATGCTGGAAGCATACGAAAATCGTGAAGAGGCATGGCGCGGCAAGATGAAATACCGCGGCATCGTGTGGTCCTGCCCCGCTCACTACTATGCCAACTTCTCCAACTGGCTGGCAAACTGCTGGGGTGTTGACATTTTGGTAGAGATGGAGTCTTTGAACTTTACCAAGCCCTTGGAAACCGAGGATAAGGAAAAGGCACTGATGGATCTGGCCCGCCTGTACGAGCGTATGGTCATGCGCCGTCACACCAACGGCGGTTACCACAATGTAGTTGACGAACTGTGGCGTCAGTGCGAGGCATGGAATGTCGAAATCATCATTATGTACCAGAATGTGGCTTGCAAGAATATGGCTACTCTGCAGGGCATTTTGGATGAGCAGTGCCGTGATAAGGGTTATCACATGATCTGGATTGAGCACGATCTGATGGATCCGCGTACCGTTTCCCGTAAGGATATGCGCGCTAAGGTCAACGAGTACATGAAGACCGTTATGCACGCCGAGCCTGTGGACGCTTCTCTGCTGGAGTTCGATGACGAGTCCTGCATGTAAGCATTTCTCTTAAAATTCACTACATAAAAATAAAGGAGTTTTATGACTATGAAATATTTTGGCGGTTGCGACGTAGGTTCCACCTACACGAAGGCAGTGATTCTGGACGAGAACGGCAAGA
>SAMEA3663207__coassemble_595_pt1 | contig 10941 bp, 9 predicted proteins | sample SAMEA3663207__metabat2_low_PE_007 | metagenome-assembled genome bin SAMEA3663207 (sample SAMEA3663207) | pig gut metagenome | biome: pig gut; feature: pig-associated habitat; material: faeces | place: China | collected 2013
ATAACTATTTTAAGTCCGATGCCCAGAATTTGTGGAACTACTGGCTGCAGGGCACTATTACAGATGGTATGTATGCAACAGGCGCCAATAAGAACTACTATAATGAGGTAAACGGCATTCACGAGCATCGTATGGCAGAAGCCATCAAGGGTTCTCCTGACGAGAAGTATACAATCATCCGTAAAAACCTGACAGGCTTTGAGACTGTGGACACAACACAGACCACCTACGATGAGAATATGTACACGGTTCCCGGCTTGGGCGCTACGATGTTCTCTATTGCGTTCTGCCCCAATGATGACGGTGCTACGAAAAAGGAATCCATGGTGGAAGTTATTCAGAGTATTGCCTCTGAGCAGACCGGTACGACCCCGTATTACTATGAGGTTGACTCTGCGAAGGAGCTTAGCTCCGCTTTTACCGCCATTGGCAATGAAATCGCTTATGCGGCCACCAATGCCCGCTTCGTGGATACCATGGGCGCCAACTATGATCTGCAGATGAAATCCTCGACCTATACGTTGAGTGATGGTACAAAAAAAACCATTACGCCGAAGATCATCGTTCAGGCATATGACATCTACACAAAGGCGGACGGCGTTGCAGACTCCGAAATCGGCAAGCGGAAAGGCACTTCCACAGTGCTGGAGACGGTGACATTTAAAGCAGATGGCACCGAGGCCTACTCCGATAAGAAGAGCGGCAATATTCTCATTAACGGCGTGATCTGCGCCAATACCTTCTGGTACAACACCACCGGTAATACAGTTTCCATTGATACCAACGGAGATGGAACGAATGATTATGATCTGGCGCCGGAGACCTTCTACTGGAAGATGGGCACCATCAACCAGACGGAGCTGGCATTGAGCTACTATGTCTATCTGACCGGCTCCATGGAGGGTACAAGAGAAGCCGGCTCCTATCCGACCAATGAGAGCGCCACACTGTACTACACCAACTGGCTGGGCAATGAAGCCAAAAAGGACACCGTATCCCCCGTGCTTGCATGGAAGAGCGCCAATGTGAGCTATGCCTTCTATCTGGTGAATGCAAACGGCGAGATCATCGTAAACAAGTCCACCGGCGCTACAGGCTCCTTTGCCAACAAGGTGGCCGTGACCAACCCGGTTGTTTACAGCGAGGTGCTTTTGAACAGCGCAGAGAATGTACAGGCCGATATTGCTGCATCCGGTGTTTTGCCGGAGGGCTATACGCTGTATGATAACAGTGCCGCTTACAATGTTCGGATTAACTCCAACAGCACCGGCGGCTGGACGATTACAAAGGGCAAGGATCCGGCAACAACCTATGTCACAGAGTACGGCGGCGATCCGACCACACAATTGGAAGCCACTGAAAACAGTTATGACTACACCCACACTGTCGTTTGGTTCGCTGTGACGTATACCGTTAAGGCTATTCCGGATGCGGTCGTCATCGACTATGGCCTGCCTGTGGATATCCATGTGCTGAAGAACGATATGTTCTACGACAAGGGCAAACTGATGTATGTCGGTGCAGAAAAAACGGACGGAGCTGTAACCGGTGACGCCAATGCAGCGTTTGCAACCACTGAGTTTACGGGTACCTACGGAACGGCAGTAGTAATGGCAAATGCGTCCGTGTCGGAAGACAGCGTAGTGCGCTACACGCCGTCCGATATGCAGATGGACGGTGTGGACAAATTCTCCTATGCTGTGGAGTATACCGGCGGTGAGAATCCAAGTTATTATTACGGAACCGTGACTGTAATCCCGGCGACTACCGTGTACTATGAGGATAGCTTCGTAACATTTGAGAATGCGAAGAATATTCCCGAGGGTAATACAACCGGCGTCTGGACCGTAGACGGAATAGAGCAGGCAGGAGCGGTACAGGATGAAGACCGTCCGGGCAGCTCCAGCCTGAGCGAGATTGACGCGAATAACGTCTATGGGTTCGACAGCCACTATACAAACTTTACCAGATACAGTCTGGGATCCGCACACAAGGTGACCGTAGATGCCACAACAGGTGCCAAGGCCAATGCACCGGAAGCAAACTTCACCTTTACCGGTACAGGCTTTGATGTTATCAGCCTGACGGATAATCAATCCGGTACGATTACTGTCGCGGTTAAGAACACTGTAACGGACGCTGTGAAGAACTATTCTGTTAATAACTATTTTGGCTATACCTATAGCAACGGTACATGGACTGCGACAAATAGCAGCGATCCCAATGCATTGTATCAGGTTCCCGTGATTAAAGTGGAGGGCCTTGATTATGGAACCTATGAGGTGACCATTAAAGTTGCTTACCTGAAATCGCTGGATCAGCACGGTACCGGTGAATGCAGCTTCTGGCTGGATGCCGTGCGCATCTATGACCCTGCGATGGACGATGAGACGGCAAACAAGGCCTATTCTGCGGATAAGGAGAGCAGACCGGACTATGCCGAGGTGAGGAACCTTCTGATTGACGGAAATGCATTTGCGGTTGATGGCGCATCAGTCACCGGCGCGGTGTTTATTGATGGCATTTCCAGTGGCGCCACGATCGAACAGTTTACTGCATTTGGCCCCAACAACGAGGCCTATTTGGCGAATAATCAGGCAATTGCCTTCCAGCTTGTGGCAAACAGAGTGCCTGAGAGCGTGCAGCTCGGCGCAAAGCTCGCTGTCGGCGATTCGGCCACACTGTATTTCAACGGCAAGGAGTTTAAGACTCTCTCCACGGCAACGGATATGTACTACGCACTCAGCGGCTTGAATTGGACAAAGGATGAAACGAACGATATCTATACCTCCGATGTGGTGGTGCTCCAGCATAAGGGTGGGAATGGTATCATTTCCCTGACCAATATCAAGATTACCGGCGGTGCGGCGTTCATTGAGACAAGCGCAGACCCCCTGAACGAGGTGAAGCTGGCGAAGGAGCCTGTTGTGATGGCTCTGGCGAGTCCCCAAATGGCGTCGCGTGCGCTGAAGATGGTTGCCGTATATGAGGAGTCGGCGCCGGAGATCCTCTCCGTCGTGGCGGATAGCGCGGAGGTCATGGTTGGCGATACGGTAAAACTCACCGTGACGACTAATGCCGATACAGACTACATTTTGGTCAACGCAGCAGCAGTGGAGACGTACACCGAGGATGAGGCCGGGAATCGCGTCTGGACCTACGAAGCCAAAGCCGAAGAGGCCGGCGAGGTCAGCTTCACTGTGACGGCTATGAGTGCCGACGGCCATGAAAGCGAAGAAAGTACCTGCACGGTAAATATCCAAAAACAGGAATCGAAGCCTGCACGTGGTATTTCTGCTATGATCAAGAAGGTCATGAATGCTTTTGACAAGTTTTTTGGCGCAATCTTCGGTTGGCGTCGATAACAGGAAGAGGTGATGAACGATGAAAAAAGTATATACGAAACCTCAGATAGCCTTTGAAAGCTTTCAACTGACATCTAATATTGCAGGTGATTGCAACACCAGACCGAACAGTACAAATGAAGCAACCTGTGGTTACAATGACAACGGCTGGATTGTTTTCCAAAACAGCGCGGTCTGCATTGATGTTCAGGTTGGCCCGGATGACAATTATAATGGACTCTGCTATCATGTTCCCACCGGTGATATGAGCGTATTTACCTCCTGAATCAACGCAAAAAGCCCTGCCCGCGGGCAGGGCTTTTTAATAGAGGAATTTGCCATGTATAAAAAAAATAAAATTATCATATGTATACTTGTTATAGCTATCGTGACTGCAGCAGTTATCTGCATACTTGTTTCAAGGCAAGGCGGTAAAAATGACGGAAGGAATCTTCTTTCGGAAAAAATACTGCTGGGTGAAGGCATTGAACTACAGGCGCTTAGCGATTATACGGGGCCGTATGTAGAAGACGGAAGCAATGAACCAATAAGTGGAGTGCTTGCAGCACGCTTTGTCAATAAGACAGATCGCGATTTGGAGTATGCGGTGATTTGTTTGAATATTGATGGTGAAAGCTATCTATTTTCGCTTAGCGCGATTCCTGCCGGTGCAAGTGTAGTCGCTTTGGAAACAGAGAAAAAAGCCGTGCCCGAGAAAATCACGGACATCCAAGCTGAACTTCATTATCAGGTGTTCTATACCCGGGAAATGGATCTCGCTGCAGATAAGCTTGCCATTAGCGGCGAAACAGGTTCGTTGCGTATAAAAAATATTTCCGACAGCACAATCGAAAACACAATTTATGTGTGTTATAAAAATGTTTCAGGCGATGCATACTTAGGCGGCATAGCTTATCGCGCCAAAATTGCCGGAGGAATAGCTCCGGGCGCAGAACAGAAAATCTCCGCAGCACATTTTGATAGTAACAGTAAAATCATTTTTGTTAGTTATGGAACATAAATACTACCGATTAGGCGATCTCGTTTTTTGCGTCAAGTCTCCCTTCCGTATTTTGGATAACTCTGTGTTTGAATGTGAAGAGTCTGCGCCGGACTATGAGATCAATATCAATGCGGATCCATCTTTTACCCCGGATAGTTCTTGCCGAAGTTATGGTAATGCACGGTTACAGGGTAAAACTATTTATCTCACATTGAGCCCTGCATATGCCAGGACACTTTCCGGTTTTTCATTATTCAACGCGTTTGACCTGATCGGACTGCTTTTAGAAAACTCTCGCTTTGTTTTGCACGCTTCTTTTGTTTTGCACAATGGTGAGGCAATATTGTTTACAGGAGCAAGCGGTATTGGAAAGTCTACGCAAGCAGAATTATGGAATCGTACTCGCGGAGCGGACATTGTAAATGGGGACCGGACATTAATCAGTTTCCTCGATGGAAAAGCTGTGGCGCATGGCTTTATTAACTGTGGATCTTCGGGTATATGCAAAAATATATCCGCGCCAATAAAGACGGTGGTTATCTTGAGCCAATCTACAAAAAATGCGGTATGGGAACCCGATGGGATAGAAGCGTTTAAAGCCCTTATATGCCAATGTGCATATGAAGTGACCTCACGTGGGCAAGTTGAAAAAATAGTAAGTCTTATAGCCGAATTTACTTCTAATGTTAAAATTTTGCGGTTGGATTGTACAAATACGCCGTCGGCAGTAGAATGTCTGGAGAGATACATATGAACGAAAAAAACAGGGTGCCTTCACTTGCGGAACCTTTGTGGGCAACATATATTCAACAAAAGGGCGCGACTTTGGGATTGCCGATCGCCGGAAATTTTGAGCTGACACCCCGGTGCAATTTTTCCTGTAAAATGTGCTATGTGCATCAGCAGGTGGCGAAAAGCGAAGAATTGAGTGCCGCAGAATGGATAGAACTTGGTAAACAAGCGCGTGACAGAGGTATGCTGTTCTTGCTCTTAACTGGCGGAGAACCGCTGATTCGAGAGGACTTTAAAGAAATATACCACGAGCTGAAACGATTAGGACTTATGGTCTCTATCAATACGAATGCATCACTTATTGATGACCACATGGTGGAATTTTTCAGAAATGACCCACCCACCCGCATGAACATAACGCTTTATGGCGGTAGTGATGAAACCTACGAAAGACTTTGCGGTGTGCGGATGTACAGCAGAGTCACTGAAAATATAAGAAAGCTCAATCGCGTTGGCATACCGATAAAAATTAATGCCTCGATTACACCATATAACGCAGATGATATTGAAAGCGTATTTGCATTTGCAAAAGGTGAAAATCTGAGGGTAAAAGCGACATCTTATATGTATCCGCCGGTAAGAATTAACGAATGTAAGTATGGATCGGCACCTGACAGATTTACAGCTGAACAGGCTGCGGAATACATGGTCAAATGCAAGGAGAACGACCTAACAAGAGAACAGCTTAGCCTACTTGCCAAAAGAATCAGTGTTGAAGATGAGCGCGAATGTACAGGACCGGAAGGAAATAAGATGCAGTGCCGTGCAGGTAAAACAGCTTTCTGGATTAAATGGAATGGCCATATGATCCCTTGCGGTATGTTTCCTCATAGCGGTTATTCGGTCGGAGAAATAGGATTTGACGCGGCATGGAAGAAGGTAAGGGAATACACTGATAGTATACGGTTGCCATCTCAGTGCACAAATTGTCCGAGTCGCATGAATTGCAGCGTATGTGCCGCAGCTTGCTATGCCGAAACCGGTAAATTTGATAAACGCCCCCAATATGTTTGCTGTATAACAAAAACCATGGAAAAGATTATTCAGGAAAAGTATGGCGAGGAGATAAGTGATGAAAATTAACGACAATTATATTCATCGTGAGATAGCGGGCGAACATGTCTTGGTACCGGTCGGTAACGAGAATTTAAGTAAAAACGGCCTCTTTATTCTCAATGAGCTTGGTGTCTTTCTTTGGAATCATATACCACAGGCAGAGGATGAAAGCCAACTGGTAAAATTGGTGCTTGATGAATACGAGGTAGACATCGAAACGGCCACAAAAGACGTGCATGAATTTTTGGATAAGCTAACAACGATCGGGATTGTTGCGCAATAAAAGGACGAGCCTGTAATGCGGAACTGATAAAACAGGACTGACAAGAACGGTTCTTTTATCCCCATGTAAGCAACATGAGATGTGTATAAAAAAGTCAATATGCAAACAAACCGTTGAAGCTAACAAGCTTCAACGGTTTGTTTTGCAGTAGGAAATATAAGGTTTCTGAAGCTGTTTTGCCGAAGGCAACAGAATTGCTGTGCCATGTGGAATTGCAGGTTGACAATTCGTTATCTGCATGCTAAAATAACGAACAGATTTTAGCAAAGGAGATACGATATGAAGAAGTTTTTAGCTGCATTGCTGGCTGTTTTGACGGTGTTCTCTCTGGTCGCTTGCGGCGCCGGCGGCAAGGATGACAATGGCCCTGCACAGCAGGACGGCTCCGTTGAGGTAAGCTATCCTCTGACCGTGACCGATATGGCCGGCCGCGAAGTGACGCTGAATGCCGAGCCTCAGAAAATCGTCAGCGGTTACTACATTTCCTCTTCCGCCTGCATCGCTCTGGGTCTGACCGACCGCATCGTGGCTGTGGAGGATAAGTCCGACAAGCGTCCCATCTACAAAATGGCCGCTCCCCAGTTGATCGATCTGCCCAATGTGGGTTCTGCCAAGGCATTCGATCTGGAAACCTGCCTGGCTGCTGAGCCGGATCTGGTGATCCTGCCCATGAAGCAGAAGGATACCGCTGCCGCTTTGGAAGAACTGGGGATTCCCGCGCTGCTGGTGCTGCCCGAGAGCCACAAGCAGATCATCGAGATGTTTACTCTGATCGGCAAGGCGACCAACTCCGTGGCAAAGGCCGATGCGCTCATTACCTATTACAACAACAAGCTGGCTGAGGTGGAGGGCCTGGTCGCTAAGCTGACCGATGCAGACAAGCCTGTGGTATTCATGGGCGGTACCGGCAGCTATCTGACCACCGCTCCCGCCGAAATGTATCAGGCTTCCCTGATCGCTGCTGCAGGCGGCATCAATGCCGGCAAGGACATTGAGGGCAATTCCTGGACCGAGATCAGCTATGAGCAGCTCCTGACCATGAATCCCGATGTTATTGTGATCCCCACCAACAACTTCGCTACCTCCGCTCCCGACTACACCGCGGAGGATGTGATGAACGACGCACAGTTGGCGGAAGTGACCGCTGTGAAGAACGGCGCCGTGTATCAGATGACCACCGGCTTTGAGGCGTGGGATTCTCCCGCCCCCTCCGGTATTCTGGGTACCCTGTGGATGCTGAAGACGCTGCATCCCGAGCTGTACGGCAACGATCAGTTTGTGGCCGATGTGCAGGACTTCTATCAGACCTTCTACGGCTTCACGCCCGATGCGAAGGCGCTGGCAGGCTAATCGTCCATGATAAAACAACGACAGGGCATTGCTTGACAGCGATGCCCTGTTTCCCCTATAATGGGGCAGGTACAGATAGAGAAATGGGAAACATCATGAAACGAAACGAAATGGACAAACGCGCCGTATGGTCGTATGCCCTTGTGGGCGCTATATTGATCGTGACGATGCTCTGCTCGTTTTGCGTGGGTAAGTACCCTATTTCGCTGCTTGAGATCAAAAAACTGATTTGCGGCGGCGAAGTGGCGGATATGACACGCAAGGTGTTTTATACCCTGCGTGTGCCCCGTACCTGTATGGCGATTCTCAGTGGTGCAGGTTTGGGCTTGGCCGGCGCGGTGTATCAGATCATTTTCAAAAACCCTTTGGCATCGCCGGATATTATCGGTATTTCCTCCGGCGCCAATCTGGGTGCCGCCGTTGCAATCGTCACAGTGGGCGGCTCCATGATCGGTGTGGCAAGCGGCGCTTTTATCGGCGGTTTGCTGGCTGTGCTGATGGTGGTGCTTTTGGTGCGCGCTACGCGCTCTACCTCCACCTCTACCTATGTTTTGGCGGGGATTATTATTGCCGCCGTGGCCAAAGCGTTTATCATGCTGCTGAAATACTATGCCGATTCCGAGTCCCAACTGGCAGCTATTGAATATTGGACCATGGGCTCGCTGGCGTCTGTTACCGCCGCAAAGGTGTTGTCCGTTTTGCCGTTTTGGCTGATCGGCTTTGCAGGGCTTCTGCTCCTGCGCCGTCAGGTGGAACTGATGTCGCTGAACGAGGAAGAATGCCGCGCGTTAGGTGTGCGGCTGCGGCCTGTTCGGCTGACGATATTGGCCCTGTCCACGCTGCTGGTGGCGTCGGTGATCTGCGTCACAGGTTTGATCTCCTTTGCCGGCTTGATCGCGCCCCACATCGCCGCCTTTATGATTAAGCGCCAAAACACCAAGACGATGATCCTCAGCGGCATGGTGGGCGGTGCGATCCTTTTGATTGCTGACATGTTGGCCCGTACCCTCTACGCGGCGGAAATACCGATCAGCATTTTGACCACCGTCATCGGTGTGCCGGTGCTGGTGTGGTTCATGTGCGTGAGAAAGGAGCGCCGCGTATGAGTGCTTTATTGTCTGTGGAGCATCTGTCCTGCGGTTATGGGCGGCAGGAGATCGTGCACGATGTGAGTTTGTCAGTGGAAAAGGGCGAATTTTGCGCGTTGCTCGGTCTGAACGGCTGCGGCAAGACCACATTGATCAAATCCATCTGCGGTTTGCTGCCCATTGAACAGGGACGCTGCTTTGTCGACGGAGAGGACTGCACCGATTTGAATGAACGGCAGCATGCCCTGCGAATGTCCTATATTCCCCAGCGCAGCAGTCCGCTTTTCGGCAAGTCTGTGCTGGATGTGGTGCTGATGGGCTACAATGCCCGACTGCACCTGCTGGAGTCACCCGGCGAGCTGTGCCGTTTGCAGGCGGCGGAGGCTTTAGACCGCTTGGGATTGCACGGCCTTGCCCGGCGTGACTATGCCACGCTGAGTGAGGGGCAAAAGCAACTGGTCATTTTGGCGCGCACATTAGTGCAGGATGCGCCGGTGATGCTGATGGACGAGCCTGACAGCGCGCTGGACTTTGTCAACCGCACCATGGTGCTGGACAAGGTGCGAAATGTGCTGCAATCGCAGGGCCGTGCCGGGCTGATCTCGCTCCACGATCCCAACTTTGCCATGGCGTACTGTGATCGACTGCTGCTGATGAAAAACGGCACCATCGGACAGGAGCTGACACTGAAAGATGCGTCGCGCGAGGAAGTAGCCTCAGCACTCTCGTGGATTTACGGCGAGATTTGCGTTTTGGAACACCAAGGCAGATTCGTTATGGTGCACGCATAGAGGAGGGACAACATTGGAACTGCAGGAATTGCTTTTGGAGCAGGCGTCCGGCCTTCAAAACGGACGGGACTTTGCCGTGGTGACCACGGTGGAAGCCAACGGCTTGGCACGCACCAGCGGTAAGATGCTGGTATACCCCGACGGAACGATCAGCGGTACCGTAGGCGGCGGTATGTGGGAACAGGCGGCGATCCGGGATGCGCTGGTATGCATAAAGGAACAAAAGAACGACGTAAAAACCTACGATTTTGGCGATGAACTGTCAAAGGCGGGAATCCGCTGCCAAGGTACGCTGCGCGTGTTTATCGAATACTGCGCCAATCGACAGACGCAGTTGGTGGTGGTGGGCGGCGGTCATGTGGGTCACGCCGTCATGCGCGCGGCAAAAGCCGTCGGCTTTGCCGTAACGCTGGTGGATACACGGGGCGAGACGGAGATCGGCAGCGCCATCCGCTTGGCGGACCGCTTTATCCGCATGGACAGCTTTGGCGATGTGGCGACGGCAGACCTGCCGAAGAACCCGTATTATGTGGTGTCTACTTACGGCCATCAGGTGGACGGCATGGCGCTCAAGGGGGTACTCTCCCGCGGTGATGCGGCCTACATCGGCATGCTGGGCAGCGAGAAAAAGGTGCACGCCATCTTCTCACAACTGGAGAAAGAGGGCATCGCGAAAGAGTCTCTGCAGCAGATCTACGCGCCTATCGGTCTTGATCTGGGCGGCGAAACGCCGGAGGAACTGGCGGTCGCCATTGTGGCGGAGATGCTGGCCGTGAAATACGGCCGTGAAGGGAAAAGCCTTTCCCGCTGACGGAATAAAAGAAATAAACGCCTTGACATCTTTTGAAGATGTCAAGGCGTTTTTATGCGTGTTTTACAGCACCGTCTCCACCCACGCCGCCACAGCGCGATCGTCGGGATGGCCGTTGAGGAGCTTGCCCTCCACGATGTCCGTGTCCGCCGACACGGACGGCTTCAGCTCCTCCGCCGTGCGGCCGAATCCGCTGCCGCCGGAGGTGGCAAACAGGATGATTTTCTTGCCGGAAAAGTCATAGGCCTCCAGGAATGTGTTGATGATCGTGGGGGCCACATACCACCAGATGGGAAACCCGATAAAAACGGTGTCGTAGGCGGCAATCTCCGCCGCGTGGTCTGCCATAGCGGGGCGAAAGCTCTTGTCAGCCATCTCGACGGAGCTGCGGGAATGGGGATCCGTCACCATCCAGATCGGCAG
>SAMEA3663207__coassemble_605_pt1 | contig 10862 bp, 4 predicted proteins | sample SAMEA3663207__metabat2_low_PE_007 | metagenome-assembled genome bin SAMEA3663207 (sample SAMEA3663207) | pig gut metagenome | biome: pig gut; feature: pig-associated habitat; material: faeces | place: China | collected 2013
ATCCGGACTGACTGCGGGATGCTTACCGTTTTCAGCCTACTCACCTTATAGAATGCGCAATACCGGATATTGACCAGCGTATCGGGCAGGACGACGGATGAGGTATAGGAGTGCCCTTTCCGGAAAACACTCTGATCAATACCCATAACAGGGCGACCGTCCACCATGCTCTTGATGATAACGTTTGCTTCTGATGTATTTTTATCTGTCAGGACGGCATGGTCTGTATAGACACGGTATGTCAGGCCTTCCTGTGTCGTCGTGTAAGCTTTGGCGATTGCGTCTTCATCCATCTCATAGAACCACGTGCCGAACAACGCATCGGAAAATCGCTCCAGCGCCATTCCACGGCTGCCCTTAAACAGCAACACATCCGCCGCAGTTACATTCTCCGAAAGCCATGTCTTTATCTCATCATAGTCCGCAGACCAAAACACTTTCTTATCACACAGGCTCTGCACAGTCCGTGCAATGATTCCGGCACTCTCTCCGTAGCATACTACAACATCCAAGTCGGATTCGGCTGCCATTTTACCGACGCTCTCGTGGATGACCTCATCCTTCTCTCCAGTTTCCCGGATGTCGCCAAGGATGGCAATTTTCCTGCCGCCTTTCTCCACAGGAATCATTGCAAAGGCGTTAAACGAACTCTGCATAGACTCAGCCGCCGCATTGTAGCAGTCCAAGAACATCTTTTGCCCACCGTAACGGACAAAGTTCTGCCGGATGCCCGTGGTACGGAATTTTGCAAGTCCCTGCACCACCTCTGCGTCGGTCATGCCAATGCTCTTTCCGGCTGCAAAGGCGGCAAGTGCGTCCAACACATTGTGCATGCCGAAACAAGCCAGCTTTACCGGTACTCGCTTGTCCTGATAGACCACATCAAACTGCATACCGGTCTCACCACCGACAATATTCACAGCACGATAGTCTGCTGACTCGTTCTCAATAGCGTAATAGAGAACTTTTTGCCGGCACTCTGCGTCACGCTGGAACGGGTCGTCTCCGTTCAGAATCAGAATGCCGTCATCGCTCATACCCTCTGTGACACTGAAGCAGGTTTCACGAATACGTTCCTGAGAGCCCAGCGCCTTCATGTGAGATGTACCAACGACAGTGATAATGGCCACCTGGGGCTGCACCATTTTAGAAATCATACCTGCAAGTCCATAGGGCGGCGTCTCCATGATTTCCTGCACATAAGCTTGATACTCCGGTGTCAACTGCTGAATGAGTTTTGCAGAATAAATCGCGCTGTTTGCATTGTGCAGATTGGAAAATGTCTTGTACTTGCTGGACACAACTGCATTGACCATCCCCGTTGTGCTGGTTTTTCCGATGCTACCCGTAATGCCCACAACAAATCCGGTAAACTGCCTGCGTATTGCAGCGATGATACTCTGATACGCTTCAAAAGGTTCCGGCACAATTAGGCACGGATAATCTTTGATTTGATGATCTGTAAGCAAAAGTTGTGCGCCCTTGCCGATCGCCTGATCTGCCAGCTTTATGCAATCTGCCGGCGAGGTGTATATGTATGGGTCAAAAGCACGGTTTCGAATAAGCGCAACGCAGCCCTTGCATGCATCACAGGCATATTCGAGCTTTGTGTATATCTCGTTCTTGGCAGGCTCAGGCAGCCCCAGCACACGACAGATGTTCTTTTTTGACAACACCCGGTCCCCTACGGTGTTGCAATTGGAGTCAAACAGCGCCGCCGTCTTTTTCAACGCCGCGCGTATTCCTTTCGCTATGGGCATGGTCTCTCCCTCCATAATAGCAGGCCGCAGCACTTCACCCCCCGTGCTGTGCAGCGGCAAAATCGGATACGACAGGCCGTACGCCTGATCGGGAATGAAGCAGGGGATGAACTCCTCCTCCGCCACGCGGACCGCCGCGCCGTCCTTCTCCAGCGTGAGCCGGAGTATGCCGGTGCTGCGGCTGATCGGCGAGATCTCGCTGGTGACAAAGTTACCCATGGAGTACACGCAGGGCACGATGCGCCCGTCCCGGGCAGTCACAAGATCGTGGGGTTGGATGGAATGGGTATGCGAGCCAACAATGTAGTCCGCGCCGCTGTCCGCCAGTTCCTGTACGATGCGGCGCATCGAGGCGCTGGGTGCGCTCTTGTACTCCGCGTCCGTGCCGTAGTGGATGTACACCAGTACAAACTCCGCGCCGGCCTCCCGGGCGGCCGCGATGTCTACCAGTGCCTTCTCCTGCGCGTATTCATTGATGAGAGTAGCCCGTCCCTGCACCGTCAGGCGGTCCAGGTTACGGTTGAACCATGTCGAATATGCCAGAAGCCCAAGCTTAATGCCATTGACATCCACCAGCGCGTAACGCCGATCTACTGTATGGGGAAATAGTCCCGTGTGCATCAGTTCCATCGAATCAATACGGGAAAGCGTCTCCCAAATGCCAGACACGCCGCAGTCTATGTTGTGGTTATTGGACAGCATCAGGAAGTCAAACCCCGCGTCCTTAATGGCAGCGAGAAAGGTCTCCGGCGCGTTGTTGTGGTACTTACCGTCGATTTTGTACTGCTCCCCTGTGTAAGGTGCCGAGTCGCATACCATTGTCTCCAGATTGCCAATGGTCAGATCAGAAGCGGCAAATACGGGGCGTACAAACTGAAATATGTCGTGAAAATCCGTTTGGCCGTTGATGTAGTGAGAGCGGTAGAGCTTCTCCTCCACCAGCATATCGCCCACACAGTTGATCACGGCGCGGCCGGTGGCCGGTGAGGTACGGCGATAAGAGCCGTCCGGCTGTGCAACATAGCGGGGTGGAGCATCGTGCTCCACCGGCTCATAGTGAGGTGCTTCCACCTCGTACAGCGCAATATCGTCCTGTTTATTACTTAGCATCATGGGATACCTCCTTATCTATTCTTCCGGGGTAGGCATTACTCACAGGGCACAGCAGATTATAGCCGAAGCCGTGGTTGCACTTGAGCACAAAGGGCAGCTATAGCGCCAATATGTGCAGAATGCAGGACATACTGCGCCAGCGCGGCAGGAAATGTTGTTTTGAAGTCCGGAGAACATTTTTATATCAGAAGCGGTGATGGCAGTCGGTAAATATCTTCTTCACCTTCTCCTGTCCCAGGCCCTCCAGCGAGCGGCCCTCGGCCCGCAGGTCGCGGCCAAAGCGGCAGAGGCAATCTCAATGAGGGCGGTACACACAGGCGGGGGCAGTCTCAGATAGCTCGACAGCTCCTCCAGCATCACTATTCCCTTGGACACATCTTCGGAGATTTAGTGGGAATCCACCACCGCGGGACCTTTCGCACGATACGGCGAGGCGGCATATTCCTGAAACACCGCATAGGTGCCAATAAAATCATCCAGACTATTGCGGTCCTTGCAGGCGTAAAAGTAGTTCAGCCGTTTGTCGCCAAAGCGCTCAAACACATTCATCTTCTCCTGATCCAGCGCATCGAGAATGCGGTAGACGCTGGATGTCCAGACCTCCCAGTACATGCAATAGTCTCTCCGGGGTTTTTCGATGCGGGGAATACTCGTCACCGCACCTACGGTGTGGACACGCAAGTTGGGATTATACAGCGTTGCCTCGATCACAGAGGGCAAAAACACATAGTGAAAGTCCATGGATGCCAGCATATCTCTGACACGCTCCACATTGGCGACGGGGTACACGCCCACCGGGTTGCACACATTGCGGAAGCCAACGCGCACCATGTTCTTGTCATTCACGCCGCAGTCAATGGTGGATCTTTCGCCTTCGATGATAGTCAAGTCATTATCAGGGCAGTGCTTGAGGAAATAGGCAGTAAAAAAAATAGCCCGGCGTAATAAGTACCACCTGCCATGACGCAGCAGCGGCGCAATATGCTCGATCAGTTCCTCGTGGACATTGGTCTGAGTGCTGATATAGGCCAGATCGACCTCTGAAACGGCGGAAAGGTCTGTGGTGGTGCGGTGAATACGGGTGGTACGCTCCCCTCTCCTGCCGGAGAGTAATCTGATTATCGCGGGAGAAAATATAGCTGAATGTCTCGTTGTGCATGGCATGAAAGGTCTTGATCCGTGTCACTTCATGCCCTTTAACGTGCACACCGATATCCGGGCGGCAAAAGCAGGGAACGGTCACATGGCCGAAAATACAAAAGACAAAGAAAATGTATAGCGTCAGCCCAAAGTAGATTAGCGTCTGTACTTTTTTGAAATTCCGCTTGACCAGTTCCTTAAAAAGGAAGCGGTAACGCGCATATTTTCTTCATGTATAACCTTCTATTCATGATATCATTTTATACAAGAAAAGTCAAGTTAAACGGAAAGACGGCAATGTTTTGCACGATTTTTCATATAGAATTACCATACTATGTTGGACAAGCCTGCAGCAGAGCAGAGAGGTGCAATACCATTCAATTACGGGCAAAAATAATGGGTACCCGGCTTTTACACCGAATACCCGTTATCCGTATCCATCCCGCCTGACAGATGCCTCAATTTAGCACATTTTATATTTCACCGTTGTGCAGGCACTGCCCTAATGACCGGAACTTTTTTTGTGTTAATCCTTCCATGAGGCGGGGTTCATCAGCATCAGAATGGGCATGATCTCCAGTCTGCCCAGCAGCATCAGCAGCGACAGGACCGCTTTACTGAACAAAGACAGTCCGGCAAAATTCGCCATGGGGCCAAGCAGACCTAAACCGGGGCCTACATTGCTCAAACAGGTCAGCGCAGCCACAAACGACTCGGTAAAGCCCAGATTATCCCAGGACACGACCAGCGTACCGCTGAGCAGGATCAGCAGATATGCCACCGTGTACGCCTGGGCAGAAGCTACAACATGTTCCTCCACCATCTGGCCGTCCACGGTAATCACGCTGACATGATTGGGATGGCTGATCCGCTGCAAGTCGCGGCGCAGACTCTTTACCAATATCTGAATACGGGAAATCTTAAAGCCGCCCGCTGTGGAGCCGGCACAGCCGCCGGCAAACATCAGAATGACCAGTATGGTTTGGGAAAAAGCCGGCCAAAGCGCAAAATCCTTCGTGGCATAGCCCGTAGTGGTCATGATCGTGACCACCTGAAAGGCGGCACCGCCGACGGATTCCCCCAGAGGCAGACCCGACTGGATACAGAGGTTCAAAGAGATCAGCAACGTCGCGGCCGCAATGACGGCCGTATAAAGGCGCAGCTCACTGTTGCGGAGCACATCCTTGATATGGCCGCGTACAATCCAGAAAACAAGGGAAAAATTGACACCTGCCAAAAATGTGAAAACAGTAATGATCCAAAGGATCGCAGGTGACGCGCTGTAGGCGGCAATACTGGTATTTTTAACGGAAAAGCCGCCTGTAGCGAGCGTGGTAAAGGCATGGTTGATGGCATCAAACCATCTCATACCCGCCAGACGCAGGGCAATGATCTCCAAAACCGTCAGGCCGGTATATATACCATACAGTATTTTCGCCGTTTCTCCCACCTTGGGTACCAGCTTGCTCTTGATGGGTCCGGGGCTCTCGGCGCGCATCAGATACACGGCACCGGCGCCCAATTTCGGCATCAATGCCAGAAAAAGCACCAGCACGCCCATACCGCCCATCCACTGTGTCAGCGAGCGCCAGAACAGTACACTCCGCGGCAGGTGTTCAATTTCCGTCAAAATCGTCGAGCCGGTGGTGGTCAGACCGGAAATCGTTTCAAACACCGCATCGATATAGTTTGGTATCGCATCCGTAAAAATATAGGGCAGCGCGCCCAACAATCCCAGCACCAGCCATGCGGCAGCTACCGCAAGATACCCCTCACGGCGATGCATCCGGCGCCGTTTCAGCGGCACACGCAAGCTCAGCCATCCTGCAGCAGCGCAGATACACGCGCTGTACAAAAAGGCCGTCCAAGTTCCCTCGCCGTAATACAAGGCAACTGCTAAGGGAAAAAGCATAAAGCCGGCTTCCACCAGCATGATATAGCCCAAAATATTGGCAATCAAGCGAAAATTCATAACATATCTCCAACAAAAAAATAGCACTGACCCATCCGTCAGCGCAAAAAAGGCGCAGGGACACCGCTGCCCCTACCGTCTCTCCTTCTCGCGTTGACGGGATTAGCTGACGGGTTCGGGTGAAGAAGCTCCCCTACCGCTAAAGCAGATACACCCCAAAAAACGGTTCTCCCGCTGTTCATACAAAAACATTGAACGCTTTGTGCACAAATTATACTCCCATGTGTAATTTATGTCAAGCAAGCCGATTTTTGGTATGCTCCCCATGGCACGCATTGTATTTTAACGAAATATCTTCTTGCCGGAATCGCTGCATTTTTATCAATTTAAAGCGAGGATGTGGGTTTTTGCTCGAAATCCGCCGTTTGACCGGGTTTATCCTTTAAAAAGTTATGCAAATTTTTTAACAAATTTTTCTTGGTATTTTTGATAATTTTCTCTTTTTTTGATAACTTTTTCGAAAATATTGACTTTCTCAGAATTTGTGCTATTCTATGTTAAATTAAAATACCTTTACTGTTATCATTTCATAGTGAAAGGCAAAAAAGGAGTTGACCGACATTGAGCAGACTTGATATCAAAACGCCCAGCCGTGCACAGACTGTGGTGGATAATCTGTATCGTGACGTCGAGCGGCGCATTGCCGCCAGTCCCCCGGGTCTGTGTCCGGTGGATATGTCGCTGAGCTTTTTGCAGCTTTGCCATGCACAGACCTGCGGCAAATGCGTGCCCTGCCGTATCGGCCTGGGGCAGTTGACGAAGCTGATTTCCCAGGTACTTGACGGTACCGCCTCCATGGAGACCATTGACATCATCGAAAAAACCGCCCGCAGTATCGTCAACACCGCCGACTGTGCCATCGGCCGCGACGCTGCACGCCTGGTGGTGGACGGTCTGGAGGGCTTCCGCGACGACTACGAAGAGCATGTCCTGCATCACCGGTGCCTGGCAGGTCTGCAGAATGCGGTGCCCTGCGTGTCGCTTTGCCCCGCCGGTGTGGATATCCCCGGCTACATGGCGCTGGTGGGCGAAGGCCGCTGCGCCGACGCCGTGCGCCTGATCCGCAAGGACAATCCCTTCCCCACCGCCTGCGCTTACATCTGCGAGCATCCCTGTGAGGCGCGCTGCCGCCGCAATATGATCGATGACGCCATCAACATCCGCGGCTTGAAGCGCTACGCGGTGGACCATGCAGGAGATGTACCGCAGCCCGCCTGCGCCGAGAGCACCGGTAAGTCCGTCGCCATCGTGGGCGGCGGCCCCAGCGGCTTGAGCTGCGCCTACTATCTGGCATTGATGGGCCACAAGGTGACCATCTATGAAGAGTGTAAAAAGCTGGGCGGCATGCTGCGCTACGGTATTCCCAGCTACCGCTTCCCCCGTGAGAAGCTGGATGCGGAGATCGAATCCATTCTGTCCCTCGGCATTGAGACCCGCACCGGCGTGACCGTGGGCAAGGACATTTGGGTGGAGAAGCTGCAGCAGGACTACGACTGCGTATACATTGCCATTGGCGCCCATCAGGATAAGAAGGTCGGCATTCCCGGCGAGGACAGCCGCAATGTGATGTCTGCCGTGGCGCTGCTGCGTGCCATCGGTGACAACCATATGCCCAACTTCAAGGGCAAGCAGGTGGTGGTCATCGGCGGCGGCAATGTAGCCATGGACGTGACACGCAGCTCCATCCGACTGGGTGCCAAGAAGGTCACCTGTGTCTATCGCCGCCGCATGGAGGATATGACCGCGCTGCCCGACGAAATCACGGGCGCTCTGGCAGAAGGTGCAGAGCTGATGACGCTGGCTGCGCCCGTCCGTATCGAGAGCGACGAGGACGGCGTGGCGAAGGCATTGTGGGTACAGCCCCAGTTGATCGGCGAGGCGGACAAGTCCGGCCGTCCCCGTCCCAACAAGGCAAATCTGGACGAAGTGCGCGTACCTGCCGACATTGTCATTGTGGCCATCGGTCAGGGCATTGAGATACAGGGCTTTGAGCAGGCAGGCGTGCCCATCAAGCGCGGCACATTCGTGGCGGGCCTCAGCGGTCAGGTGTCCGATATGGACAACGTGTTCGCCGGCGGCGACTGCGTAACCGGCCCCGCTACCGCCATTCGTGCCATCGCCGCCGGTAAGGTGGCTGCTGCCAACATTGACGAGCATCTGGGCTTCCATCATGAAATCAATGTGGATGTGGAAATCCCCACGCCCAAGCTGAACAACCGTTCGCCCCACGGACGGATCAATACTACCGAACGCGAAGCCTGCGAGCGCAAGCACGATTTCGACGACATCGAGTGCGGCTTGACCGAAGAGGGCGCCTGCACGGAAGCTTCCCGCTGTCTGCGCTGCGATCACTTCGGCTTCGGAGTCTTCAGAGGAGGTCGAGTGGAAAAATGGTAACACTGACAATTGATAAGAAAACAGTGCGCGTGCCGGAGGGCACCACCATTCTGGAGGCGGCCCGCTCTGCCAAGCTGAATATCCCCACGCTGTGCTATCTGAAAGAGCTGAACGAGATCGGCGCCTGCCGTATCTGCATGGTGGAGGTGGAAGGTCACGAACGCCTGGTGCCGTCGTGCAACAATGTGGTGGCCGAGGGCATGGTGGTACATACCAACTCTCCCCGTGTGCGTGAGGCCCGCCGTGTCAACCTGCGATTGCTGCTCAGCCAGCACGATGTTTGCTGTACCAAGTGTACCCGCAGCGGCAACTGCAAGCTGCAGGAGCTGTGCAACGACTATAACCTGCTGGGCGATCACTACATAAAGGACCTGCGCAGCACGCCGGATGATTTTTCCAACCCCGTGGTTCGCGTGGAAAACCGCTGCATCAAATGTATGCGCTGCGTACAGGTTTGCGAAAAGGTGCAGGGCATGGGGATCTGGGATCTGATGGGTACCGGCTCCCACACCACCATCGGCGTTGCCAAGACCCGCACCTTGGGCGAGTCCGACTGCACCTTCTGCGGCCAGTGCATCACCCACTGCCCCGTGGGCGGACTGCAGGAGCGCGATGATACCGGCAAGGTATTTGACGCACTGGCTGACCCCAAAAAAATCACCGTGGTGCAGGTGGCGCCTGCCGTGCGCAGCGCCTGGGCTGAGCACTTCCATCTGGACCCCAAGTTCGCCACGGCCCAGCGCATGGTGACCGCCCTGAAGCAGATGGGCTTTGACTATGTGTTCGACACCAATTTTGCCGCCGACCTGACCATTATGGAGGAGGGCAGTGAGTTTGTCCGGCGCTTCACCCATCGCGGCAAGTACAAGTGGCCCATGTTCACAAGCTGCTGCCCCGGCTGGGTGCGCTTCATCAAGGGACAGTTCCCCGCCTATGTGGAGCAGTTGTCTACCGCCAAGAGCCCTCAGGCCATGTTCGGCGCTGTGGCAAAGAGCTACTTCGCCAAAAAGATCGGCGCGGATCCCCACGACATCTTTGTGGTGTCCGTTATGCCCTGCACGGCCAAAAAGGCAGAGGCGGCTCTGCCCAATCTGAACGATGCCTGCGGCGAGGCCGATGTGGACGTGGTGCTGACCACCCGGGAGATCGTGCGTATGTTCCGCGGCGAACAGATCAATCCCGCCGTCCTGGACGAAACGCCCTTTGACAGCCCTCTCGGCACAGGTACCGGCGCAGCCGTCATTTTCGGCGCCACCGGCGGCGTGATGGATGCGGCGCTGCGCAGCGCCTACTATCTCATTACCGGCGAGAATCCCGATCCCGACGCCTTTACCGCCGTGCGCGGTATGGACGGCTGGAAGGAAGCTGTCTTTTCCATTCCCGGCGCAGGGGATGTGCGCGTGGCCGTTGTCAGCGGTCTGGGCAACACCCGTAAGCTAATGAACGCACTGGACGAGGGTACGGTGGACTACGACTTCGTGGAGGTCATGGCCTGTCCCGGCGGCTGTGCCGGCGGCGGCGGTCAGCCCATTCACGACGGTGTGGAAATGGCCGAGTGCCGGGGTGACGTGCTGTGGAATCTGGATAAAAACGACAAGCTGCGTTTTTCCCATGAAAACAGCGATGTACTGGCACTGTATCACGAGTATCTCAAGGAGCCTCTGAGCGAGAGAGCGCATCATTTGCTGCACACCGACCATCACGGCTGGAAAATGCCGAACGAAAAGTAAACATCCCGTATCTCCTGCGGCAGCCTGTTTGCTGCCGCAGGAGATTTTTCTTGCCTTTTTGGCAGAAAACAGTTTATAATGTATTATGTAAACATTTGAAAGGAGACTGCCCATGGACGAATATACGCCCCATCGAAGCAGACGGCGCAGACGGCGCAAACGCATCCTGCCGTGGATCCTGCTGCTGCTCCTGGTCGTTGCCCTTGTGTTGGTTGCCAAACGCTTCCTGCCGCAGAAATATTATACTGCCGAGGAGCTTGGCATTACACAACTGCAAAGCCCCAACGATGCCGACGGCGACGGCGTGGACGACTGGACGGACATGATGCTGGGCGCCCGGGAATACATCGGGACGAATCCGCATTATAAAAGCAAATATTATGCCGGCGGTTATCCCGATGACGGGCTTGGCGTATGCACCGATGTCGTATGGCAGGCTTTTCAGGCCGCAGGTTACACGCTGAAAGACCTTGTGGATGAAGACATTGCCGAACACTTCGACGCCTATCCGCACATTGACATTCCCGACGGCAACATTGATTTCCGGCGGGTCAACTCGCTGGACACCTTTTTCCGCCGTCATGCGCAGGTTTTGACCTGTGATACGGACGATCCCGAACAGTGGCAGCCGGGTGACATTGTGGTTTTCGGCGACCGAGCGCACATCGGCATTTGCTCCGATCGGCGTAACGCAGACGGCATCCCCTTCCTTATTCATCACGGCAATCCCATTGAAGATGCCGTGGAGCA
>SAMEA3663207__coassemble_606_pt1 | contig 10842 bp, 10 predicted proteins | sample SAMEA3663207__metabat2_low_PE_007 | metagenome-assembled genome bin SAMEA3663207 (sample SAMEA3663207) | pig gut metagenome | biome: pig gut; feature: pig-associated habitat; material: faeces | place: China | collected 2013
ATGGCAGCGGGAGAAGGATTCGAACCCTCACATACGGAGTCAGAGTCCGCTGTGCTACCATTACACAATCCCGCTGTGTTCCTGACGAACAAATACCATTATACTCACTTCCGAGAATTTGTCAACACCAAATTTCATTTTTTCCCAAAAAATGAGGGCCGGCTTCGTCCCCTTTCACGAAGCCGGCCGCTGCTGATTACATCTTTAAATCCAATGCCATAAAGTACTTGTACAGAGGCTTGTACAGGATGGCAAAAATGACCAGGCACAGGATCATGTCAATCCCCACATAGCTGCCGTTATAAGCGGCGGAGTACAGGTAGGGATTGAGGAACGTGGTGTTGAACAGCTCCACCGGCTCATAGATACGGTAGATGGTCACGCCGCTGATAAAATGTACGATGAAGCGCAGCACGCAGCCCACCACGGTGCCGATGAACACGCCGCCCTTCTTACGGGCAAACAGTCCGGCAAAGCCCAGCACGGCAAAGGCCACCAGATAGTCCAGCAGCATGCTGGCCCAGCCCCAGGCATAGGCGCCGTCGAAGATGAGCTGCAGCAGGCCGTAGGCAAAGGAGGCGATCAGGCCGTCCTTCAGGCCCCAGCGGGTGCAGTAGAACAGAATGGGCAGCATACCGATGCAGACGCTGCCGCCCTGGGGCAGCTCAAACAGCTTCAGATAGCTCAGCGCAGTGGCCAGCGCCACCATGATAGCGCCCTCACACAGGGCACGCAATTTCTCATGTTTCATGTTATAACTCCTTTTCACAAAAAAATACCACATGGCGAGCCATGCGGCGTCGCAATGCGGTACTTCAAAGGGGGCTGTATGATCGCATTCCTACGCCGGCATTACCCGGATCAGGTTCGAGGGATCGTGGCGGCGATACACCACATCTCAGCCGGCTTGCGCCAGCACCCCTTGGATTATCTGCATCATATCACGCATTTTCCCGCTTGTCAACAGAAAACGCTCTGTCCGGCAAAGACAGAGCGCTTTTTTGCGGGAATATCGGATGTATTGCAGGGAAACGCAGCGGACAGACGGTGCAAAGGCGCCGCCGATGCCCCATCACATCCACATGGCGAACAGCTTCATCACCGGGCCCATCACACGGTGCAGCCACGGACGGCGCTGCCACTCGGCATAGCTTAAGCGGCGGCTGCGCGCCATAATGTGGTCCATATCCTCCAGCAGCTCCTCTAAGCAGGGCGCGCCGTAGAGCACCGTGCCGCACTCAAAATGGAGCTGGAAGCTGCGATAGTCCATATTCACCGACCCGACGAAGGCCACTTCCCTGTCCACCAGCACGCTCTTGCCGTGCAGCAGACCCGGCTCGTAAATATAAATCTTCACCCCGTGGCACAGCAGCTCACCGAAATAGCACTCCGCCGCCATATAGGCAAACTTATGGTCGGGGATGCCCGGCACCATCAATCGCACATCCACGCCGCTTTCGGCAGCCATGCACAACGCATTCATCATCCCGTCACTGATGGCCAGATACGGCGTGGTGATATACACCATGTTTCTGGCGCCGTTGAGCAACTGCAAATAGGTGTCCTCCGCCACAGCCAGCGGGTTATTGTCCGGCCCGTCGGCAAACGACTGGCAGTAGCCCTGTGCCTCCCACCGGCCGTCAGGCCGGTAGTAGTCGTCCTCATGCTCCATGGCGCCGCCCATGCGCTGCCACATACGGATAAACTCGCGGCACAATCCCCATGCGCCCTCGCCCTCCAAACGCACGCCGCAGTCCTTCCAGTGGCCGAAACGCTCGATGATATTCGCGTATTCGTCGGCAATATTCACACCGCCGGTATAGGTCACATTGCCGTCAATGCAGGTGATCTTGCGGTGGTTGCGGTAGTTGAAATAGAGGCGGTTGACATAGTGATGGACGGGGTTGAACACCTGTATCTCCACACCTGCGCGCTTAAGCACCTCCAGCGGCTCTCCGTGCAGGCGCATCATGCTGCCGAAATCGTCAAAAATCAGCTTGACCTCCACACCCTGAGATGCCTTTTCCGTAAGGATCTTGCTTAAACGGTGCCAGATCTCACCCTCGGCCATGATATAATATTCCATGAAGATGAAACGCTCGGCCTTTGACATCTGCATGAGCATATCGTCAAGATAGGCTTCGCCGCTGGGGAAATATCGACTCTGCGTACGGTCGAACAGCGGAAAATCGTGGCCGTCCAGATAGGTGGCCAGCCGTGCCCATTGGGGCGTCTCACGGCGCAGCTTCTCGATATTGCTCCGGCTTTCATCCTGCTGCGCCGGTGACTGTCTGGGCGGCGGTACCTTCTTCAAATCCAGATATTTACTCTGGTGATCGCCGCTCCACAGCCAGTAGAGGATCAATCCCACCACCGGCAGGGCCAAAATCAGCACAATCCAGCCGGGTTTATAGGTGGAGCTGCCCGGACGGTTATACACGCGGATGGCGTACACGATGGCCAGCAGCTCCAGTGCCGTGTAGGCGATCACCACGTACTTTTCCAGCAAATGGCTCAGCAGGAACACCAGCGCGATCTGCGCCAGCAGCAGCACCACCGCCAGCACCAGACGCAGCGCCGCAGAGATACGCCGTTCCGTCTTTTGTTGTATGTTGTGTTTCTTCACGCCTCTGTTCCTCCTTCCCAACCGCACAGGGCTATCCGGTTTCGGATAGCCCTATTGTTTAGTGCTGCTTATGCAGCAAATCCTGCTGAATCGTCCAGAGCTTTTCGGACAGGTCCACATAATAGGTATGGGGATTGTCAAAACGCTTGACCTCATCCCAAAGGGTATCCACCTGTGCCTTGCAGTAATCGCGCACCTGCTCCAGGGGCGGGCAGTCATACACGCGCTTGCCGTTGATAAAGATAGGCACCAGCAGTTCTCTGGCGGTAAAATCGTACACCGTCTTCTTTTTCCAGGTGGCGTTGGGATCGAAAATCTCCAGATCATGGCTGTCGTCCACGGTTTCATCGTAAACGGTCATGTAGTCGGCAATGGCCTTGCCGGTATCGTTGCCGTACAGGCGGTAGATTTTCTTGAAGTGGGGCACGGTGATCTTCTCCACATTTTCGCTGACCTTGATCTTGGGAATGATCTCGCCGTCCTTCTCCACGGCCACCAGCTTATACACGCCGCCGAACACCGGCTCGCTCTTGGCGGTAATCATGCGCTCGCCCACGCCGAACATATCGATCTTCGCATCCTGCAGCAGCAGGTCCTGGATCAAATGCTCATCCAGCGAGTTGGAGGCGGAAATCTGACAGGTCTCCCAACCGGCCTCGTCCAGCATCTTGCGCGCTTTTTGGCTCAGATAGGCAATATCGCCTGAATCCAGACGGATGCCGCACTTGGTAATGCCCATGGGCTTGAGCACCTCGTTAAAGGCGCGAATGGCATTGGGCACGCCGGATTCCAGCGTGTTGTAGGTGTCCACCAGCAGCGTGGCGTTGGTGGGATAGATCCGGCAATAGGCTTTGAACGCCTCAAGCTCGCTGTCAAACATCTGCACCCAGGCATGGGCCATGGTGCCGCCGGCAGGTACGCCGTAGATCTCGTCGGAAATGGTGCAGGCCGTGCCGTGGCAGCCGCCTATGTACGCGGCGCGGGCGCCGATGATGGCCGCGTCTGCGCCCTGTGCCCGGCGGGAGCCGAACTCCAGCACCGTGCGGCCGCGGGCGGCACGGACAATGCGGTTGGCCTTGGTGGCGATCAGGCTCTGGTGATTGACGGTCAGGAGCGTAAAGGTTTCGATCAACTGGGCTTCAATGGCCGGAGCGCGCACCACCACCAGCGGCTCCCGGGGAAAGACGGGCGTGCCTTCGGGGATGGCGTAAATGTCGCCGGTAAAGCGGAAATCCTTCAAATAAGCCAAAAATTCCTCGCTGAACAGCTTGCGGCCGCGCAGGTAGGCAATGTCCTCGTCGGTAAAGTGCAGGTTCTCGATATAATCGATCAGCTGCTCCAGACCGGCGGCGATGGCAAAGCCGCCGCCATCGGGCACCTTGCGGAAAAAGACGTCAAAATAGGTAATGCGATCCTTATAGCCGATTTCAAAATAACCGTTGCCCATGGTCAGCTCATAAAAGTCGCAGAGCATGGTCATGTTCAGCTTTTCCTCTGTTTTCATCCTCAATACCTCAAAATTTTTATTTGGGTGTGCTCCGTCTATTATATGCCATTTTATCCCGTAAAGCAATCCTTTTCGCAGATTCTGCCTTTTTTGCGAAAAAAAGGACGACCGTTCAGGTCGTCCTTCAGGATATGTGGCAGGCAATCAGTCCTCGTCTTCTTCCTCATCGTCGGACAGGTCGGACAGATCGAACTCCAAACGCTCGCCGCAGTTGGGGCACACGACCTCGCCGGCTTCCAGCGTATCCTCGTCGAACACGATTTCCTCCTCGCAGACGGGACAGGTGGTTTCAAAATACTCCTCGTCGTCGTCCTCGTCCTCGTCGTCGTCCAGCTCGAACAGGCACTCTTCCACTTCGCTCAGATCGTCGCTGACGGCGTCCAGGCCCTCCTCCACATCGCACAGCTCGTCCTCAAGATCGAGCAGCGCCTCGGACATATCGTCCAGCACATCGATGATGGCGGCAATCAGCTTGCCCTCTTTGCTCTCGGTATCCAGATCCAGACCCTCGGCCAGACCCTTCAGATAAGCGACCTTCTCAGAAATTTCCATATATATGCTCCTTTCTGATCGTTACATATCGGTTTGTTCCTCTCCGCCCCAGGGCGGAAAATCCTTATGTCAGACGGATGATTACTTGGCGCGGCTCAGATACTCGCCGGTGCGGGTGTCAATGGTGATCTTGTCGCCGATGTTGATGAACAGAGGCACCTTCACCTCAGCGCCGGTCTCAACGGTAGCGGGCTTCAGGGTGTTGGTGGCGGTGTTGCCGGCCAGGCCCGGCTCGGTCTCGGTGACTTCCAGGTCCATGAAGTTGGGGCACTCCAGGCCGAACACGTTACCCTTGTAGCTGAGCACCTTGCACACGGTGTTCTCGGTCACGAAGCGGAACGCATCGCCCAGCAGGTCCTTGCCCAGAGGCACCATATCGTAGGTTTCCTGGTCCATGAAATAGTACAGATCGCCGTCGCTATAGCTGTAGGCCATATCCTTGCGCTCGATGAAGGCTTCCTCAAACTTCGCGGTGGGGTTAAAAGAAGTTTCGGTCACGGCGCCGGTGACGATGTTCTTCATCTTGGTGCGCACGAAAGCAGCGCCCTTGCCGGGCTTCACATGCTGAAATTCCACGACCTGCATGATCTTGCCTTCATACTCAAAGGTCTTACCGTTTCTGAAATCGCCGGCAGTAATAGTTGCCATAGTGTTTTCCTCCCGTATCTATGAGGAAATAGCCAATATTCCCTCGAATGTATATCATGTGCCCAAATGGCCTTGTATATTCTACATGATACAGCGCCGTTTGGCAAGTGTTTTGCCGCAAAATTTCCGTTAATCGGCAGAAAAATGCGTTTTGCGGCGGCAAAGCGCCTTAAAGGGCGCCTGCAGGGCATGGAGCACCTTTTGCCACGGCGTCACCGCGCCGCCCAACGGCTCCACCATCAGCGCCGTCACGCCGCTCAACTGCGCGCCCAGCACATCGGTCAGCAGCTTATCGCCCAGCATGGCGGTTTCATCCGCACTGACGCCCGCCTTTGCCATGGCCTGCATAAATCCCCGCATGGACGGCTTACCGGCGTGGCCCACGTAGGTGATGCCCAGCTTGCCGCAAAAACGCTCCACTCTTGCGCTGCGGCGGTTGTTGGACAGGATCATCACCTCAATACCGGCCGCCTTCATGCCCTCGATCCACGAAAAGATATCCGCATCCGGCTCGGGCACACATTTGGGCGCCAGGGTGAAATCCAGATCACTGAGCAGCAGGCGGATGCCGCGCTCACGCAAAAAAGAGGGCGTCACTTCGTCATAACGCTGAAACAGCCGGTCCGGCACCATCAATATACGCATAGTAACCCCTCCTTTCACATAGGGTATTTAGAGCATTTTATCATTCTTTCCGTAGAATTACAAGGGGGGTTGCGTCCCATGCAGCTGTATCTGGCCGTTACGCCTGACGATTTAGCCCGCGCCAAGACCCACACACCGTATCTGGCCCATGTGGCCTATCGCATCGGCAGCGATGGGCATTTACTGCGCGCCGCGCTGCCGTCCCGGCTGCGGGGCGGGCTGGCGGTGCTGTCCGACCGGGAGGCCCACTCCGGCTTGTGGGGGGAAGCGCTGGTACAGGAGCTGGTGCAGGAGTGCCTGCAGCGCAGCTATGCCGGCGTGATGCTGGATTTTGAGGGCGCGGCAGCGCCGCAGCGCGGCAGCTTCGTGCGTTCTCTGGACGAGGCGCTGCACCGCTGTCACAGGCGGCTGCTGACCGCCGAGGAGGACGCGGCACACACGGTGTATGCCTCCGTGCTCATCAACACGGCGCTCTCCGGCGGGTCCCTGTCGGCCCGTCTGGAGCAGGCGCAGGCCCGGTTCGGCGCCTCCCGCCTGGTACTGGACCTGCAGCGTCTGATGATGGACTTTCCCCTGCCCTGTCCCAGCGGCGAGGGCGATGTACTGCCCCTTGATACGCTGCAGCGCTTGCAGCAAGGGCGGTCTGTCTTTTTCTCCGAGGAGCTCTGCGCCCGGTACTTCACCTATCGCCGGGGCAGCGCCACCCGGTTCGTGCTGTTCGATGACGGCGACACGCTGCAGCGCAAGATCCAGTTGGGGCAAAGGCTGGGTATTCGGGAGGGCTGCTTCATGTACCCGGAGGTGGCGGATATTTTAGGGGAGCTGTATAAAAATAAGAGCTGAACCGATCGGTTCAGCTCTTTTGAGACAAATCAATAATATCTCTTGTTGCGGTTCTTACGAGCGGCCTCGGACTTCTTGCGGCGCTTGACGCTGGGGCTTTCATAGCACTCTCTCTTGCGCACCTCGGCCAGGACGCCGGCCTTTGCACAGCTTCTCTTGAAACGCTTCAGAGCGCTATCCAAGGACTCGCCTTCCTTGACATGTACTTCGGACATCTATTTTCCCTCCCTCCGATGTATCCGGCTCAATCCAGGATACTCTTTAAGAGTCATTGGACATGACTTTAACAGATAGCATTATACAAACAATGCGTATCCTTGTCAAGCGATTTTTTATAATTTCCCCGCAAAAAGGGGAGATTCCTGCGAATCTCCCCTTTTTATTACCTTACGGTCTTTTACTTGGCAGGCTTCACGATCAGGTTGACCAGCTTGTTCTTGACCAGAATGGTCTTGACCACCTGCATGCCCTCGGTGGCCTTCTTCACCTTCTCGACCTCCAGCGCGGCGGCCACGACGGCCTCCTGCTCGCTGTCGGTGGGCATATGGACGGTGCCCTTGAGCTTGCCGTTGACCTGTACGGCCATCTCCACAGAGGCGTCCACGGTCTTGGCCTCGTCATAGGCAGGCCAATCCATCTGCATGGCCATCTTGCCCGTTTCGGCGGCATAGCCGGTCAGCTCCCACATTTCCTCCACCATGTGCGGCGCAAAGGGAGAGAGCATCAGCATCAGCATCTCCAGATCGCCCTTGCTCAGGCCGTTGGCGTAGAACTCGTTGACCATGGCCATCAGCGCGGCGATGGCGGTGTTCATCTTCAGCTCGTCGATGTCGGCGGTGACCTTCTTGATGGTCTTATGCACGATGGCTTCGTTCTTGGCGGAGAGTTCCTTATCGTCGCTTGCCAGCTCCATCAGGTTCCAGCAGCGGTCCAGGAAGCGCTTGGAGCCCTTCACGGCCTCGTTGGACCAGGAAACGGCCTTTTCAAAGTCGCCGATGAACATGATATGCAGGCGCATGGTGTCCGCGCCGTACTGCTCCACGATGTCGTTGGGATTGACCACATTGCCGCGGGACTTGGACATCTTCTCGCCGCCCTCGCCCAGAATCATGCCGTGGCTGGTGCGCTTGGCGTAAGGCTCCTTGGTGTGCACAACGCCGATGTCATAGAGGAACTTATGCCAGAAGCGGCTGTAGAGCAGGTGCAGGGTGGTATGCTCCATACCGCCGTTGTACCAATCCACGGGGCCCCAGTATGCCTCGGCCTCCTTGGACACCAGCTCCTTGTCGTTGTGGGGATCCATGTAGCGCAGGAAGTACCAGCTGGAGCCTGCCCACTGGGGCATGGTGTCGGTTTCGCGCTTAGCCGGGCCGCCGCAGCAGGGGCAGGTGGTGTTGACCCAATCGGTCATCTTGCTCAGGGGGCTTTCGCCGTCATCGGTGGGCTCATAGCTCTCCACATTGGGCAGCTCCAGCGGCAGCTCGGATTCGGGAATGGCCACCCAGCCGCACTTTTCGCAGTTGACCAGGGGGATCGGCTCACCCCAATAGCGCTGGCGGGAGAACACCCAGTCGCGCAGCTTGAAGTTGACCTTCTCCTTGCCGAAGCCCTGCTCCACCGCATACTTCTTCATGGCGGGGATGGCCTCTGCCACCGTCATGCCGTTGAGGAAGCCGGAGTTGACCATGATGGCCTTATCGCTCTTGGCCACAAAGGCCTCCTTGGTCACATCGCCGCCGGAAACCACCTCGATGATGGGCAGGCCGAACTTGGTGGCGAAGTCCCAGTCGCGCTGGTCGTGGCCGGGAACGCCCATGACGATGCCGGTGCCGTAGCCCATAAGGACATAGTCGGACACGAACATGGGCAGCACAGCGCCGGTGACGGGATTGATGATCTCAATCCCCTCCAGGCGCACGCCGGTCTTATCCTTGTTCAGCTCACCGCGCTCAAAGTCGGACTTATGCGCGGCGGCGTCCTGATAGGCCGCCACCTGCTCCCAGTTGGCAATCAGGGGCTTCCACTTTTTCAGCAGGGGATGCTCGGGCGAGATGACCATATAGGTGGTGCCGAACAGGGTGTCGGCACGGGTGGTATACACGGTGATGTCGTCTCCGGTGTTGGTCTTGAAGGTCAGCTCCGTACCGGTGGAGCGGCCGATCCAGTTCTTCTGCTGGATCTTCACGCGCTCAATATAGTCCAGCTCGTCCAGATCGTCAATCAGGCGGTCGGCATACTCGGTGATCTTCAGCATCCACTGGCTCTTCTCCTTGCGCACCACCTCGCTGCCGCAGCGCTCGCATACGCCGTTGACCACTTCTTCGTTGGCCAGCACGCACTTGCAGCTTGTGCACCAGTTCACGGGCATGGTGGACTTATACGCCAGGCCCTTCTTGAAAAGCTGCAGGAAGATCCACTGGGTCCACTTGTAGTATTGGGGGTCGGTGGTGTCCACGCAGCGGTCCCAGTCGAAGCCGTAGCCCAGCATCTTGAGCTGACGGGTGAAATTCTCCACATTCTTCCTGGTGATGACGGCGGGATGGATGTGGTTTTTGATGGCGTAGTTCTCCGTAGGCAGGCCGAAGGCGTCAAAGCCGATGGGGAAGAGCACATTGTAGCCCTCCATGCGCTTTTTGCGGGTGATGATATCCATGGCGGTGAAGGGGCGGGGATGACCCACATGCAGACCCTGACCGGAGGGATAGGGGAACTCGATCAAGCCGTAGAACTTGGGCTTGTCGCTGCCGGTAACGGCGGCGTAGGGCTTGGACTTTTCCCAATTGGCTTGCCATTTCTTTTCAATGGCAGCAAAATCGTATTGCATACTCGCTTCTCCTTTTATGGTAAAAATTTTATGATCGATGGTGATTATCTCTTTGTGCCGGGCTGAGACAGGCGCAGAGGACAGCGCGGCATCAAGTGAAAAGCCCCTGACCGAAGTACTTCGGTCAGGGGCGTCAATACAAATTCACGCGGTACCACCCTGATTCAGGCGCCAAGCGCCTATCTCAGTTCCTCTCAAGCACAAGAGGCGCCGCCTGTAACGGAGGGCATCCGTCCCACCCTGTTCAGATGGGCAACTCCGGGGCCAGTACAGAAAAGCACCTCCGTCGGCTTGCACCAACCGCCGATTCTCTTAGGGCAGGCGTTGCTTTTCCTTTTTCCCTTCATCGTCTTTCACAAGATTGCATCCATTGTAAATTTTTTGCACGCGTTTGTCAAGGTTTTTATTCCTTTTCGTCGACAATGCCGGTCAAATCCACGCTCTTGCCGTCACGCCACAGCCGCTCCAGGCCGTAGAACTCCCGTGCCTCGGCGTTGAACACATGAACGGCGATACAGCCGTAGTCCAGCAGCACCCATGTGCCGCCGCGATAGCCCTCGCGGTGCAAAGGCTCCTCGCCCGCCTCCTCGGTGAGCACCTTCTCCACATTGTCAACCAGCGCATTGATCTGCGTATTGCTCGAGCCGGTGGCCAGAACGAAGTAATCCGCCAGCGTGGTCAGGTCACTGATCTCCAGCACCTGAATCTCCTTACCCTTTTTATCAGACAGCGCACGGGCTGCCAGCATGGCCAGTTCTTTGGGTGTTTTCATCATGCATCCTCCCTGTTTTCCAAATATTCTTTCGCCTCCACCGTGCGGTAGTGTACGGGATTGCCCCGCTCGGTCATTTCCTCGATGCTGTCCTGCAGGCCCATCAGCAGCCCCATGTCCAGATCCGTATGCACGGCGTCGCGCAGATCGTCCACGCCGTCAAACACCCGGTTGGGCTCCACGTAATCGGCCATGTAGATGACCTTTTCCAGCACCGTCATATCCGCCTTGCCGGTGGTATGCCAGTATATGGCGTTGTAAATGTCGTCGTCCACGCCGAACAGGTCCCGCGCCACCGCAGCGCCGGTCTTGGCGTGGAGCAGCTTCAGCGTTTGGCGCTCCAGCGGGTCCGGCACAATGCCGTAATGCGCGCACAGGGCCAACTGCTCGTCCCTGTTCAGCTTCTTGGTGCAGTCGTGCAGCAG
>SAMEA3663207__coassemble_664_pt1 | contig 10165 bp, 9 predicted proteins | sample SAMEA3663207__metabat2_low_PE_007 | metagenome-assembled genome bin SAMEA3663207 (sample SAMEA3663207) | pig gut metagenome | biome: pig gut; feature: pig-associated habitat; material: faeces | place: China | collected 2013
GCTGTTGGATCTGGTGCTGTCGGCGGTGGCATTGCTGCTGCTTTCACCGGTAATACTGCTCGTCGCCATATTGGTGCGCTGTAATCTGGGCGCGCCGGTTATTTTCTGTCAGGAACGCCCCGGCAAGGACGAGGAAATCTTTAAATTATATAAATTCCGCAGCATGACGGATGCTTGTGACGCATACGGGGAGTTGCTGCCGGACGAACTGCGCTTGACGCGATTCGGCCGGTTCCTGCGAAGCACCAGTTTGGACGAGCTGCCGGAGTTGTGGAATATTTTCAAGGGCGATATGTCCATTGTGGGCCCCCGGCCGTTGTTGGTGAAATACTTACCGCTGTATAATGAGGAACAGAGACACCGCCATGATGTCACGCCCGGCCTCACCGGTTGGGCACAGGTGCATGGTCGGAATCTCTGTTCGTGGGAAGAAAAGTTTGATTATGACATTTGGTACGTCGATCATGTCAGCTTTATCCTGGATTTGCAAATCATTTTCCTGACCGTCAAGTCGGTACTAAAACGGGAAGGTATTTCTTCGGAAGATTCTGCAACGATGGAAGAATTTACGGGTACAAAGGAGTATATCAATGTCTGAGCAAGTAATGGTTATTGGCGGAAGCGGACACGCCAAGGTTATAATTGATGCCATCTTGTCCAGTGGTGATCAAGTTATTGGCATTTTGGACGATGGCATTCCTGTCGGATCACAGATATTAGGCATTCCTGTTTTGGGTGTTATTGCCGACTACATTCATTATCCTAACTGCCGTTATATCATTGCCATCGGCAACAACTCCGTCCGTCGCCGAATTGCTGAAGCTCTCCCTGTCCAGTGGCATACAGTTATACATCCTACGGCTTTTGTATCCCGTTTTGCTCGAATCGGTGCAGGTTCCGCTATAATGCCACACGCCGCTGTCAATGCTTGCTCAAACATAGGTAAGCATTGCATTATCAATACAGGAGCTATTGTTGAGCACGAAAACCTGATTTCCGATTTTACACATCTTTCTCCGGGAGCAACATTGTCAGGCGCTGTCACCGTGGGCGAATGTACGCATATCGGCACGGGCGCTGTGGTACGCAACAACATCACAATTGCTGCAAACTGTGTAATTGGTGCAGGTGCTGCGGTAGTGAATAACCTTACGGAACCGGGAACCTATGTTGGCATTCCCGCAAAGGTGCTTAAATGAAAATTTTGTTTTTGGCGAATCACCATTTAGGATTGTGTTTATTTCGGTATGAATTGATTGCAGAACTTTTAAAAAAACATATCGTATTTCTTTCCCTTCCAGATGGGGAAATGGTGGGTCCTTTAGAGGAAATGGGTGCAAAGTTTATTGACACGCCTCTCGACCGCCGCGGCATCAATCCGCTGACGGATGTGAAGCTGTTTCGGCAATACCGCAGGTTGCTGCGGCAAATTCAGCCGGATATGGTCATCACCTACACCATCAAGCCCAATGTGTACGGCGGTCTCGCCTGTCGCCTGGCCGGCATCCCTTACGCAGCGAACATCACCGGACTCGGCACGGCGTTTCAAAAGCCCGGCGTATTGCGCGCGGTCGCTTCATTTCTGTATAAAATCGCATTAAAACGCGCAAAAGTCGTCTTTTTTGAAAACGGTGAAAATCAGCAAACGCTGCTTGACGCGCACATTGTGAAGGCATCCCAGTGCTGTCTGCTCAGCGGCGCCGGCGTCAATTTGGAGCACTATGCCTTCGCGGAGTACCCATCAGATCATTGGGAAACGCGCTTTCTTTTCACCGGTCGCATCATGCGGGAAAAAGGCGTGGATGAGCTGTTTGCCGCCATGGAGCGCTTGCGTGCCGAGGGTGTGCCATGCACCTTGGACATATTGGGCAGCTACGAGGAGGACTATCAAGAAAAAATAGGGCGGTTTGAGGCAGCCGGCTGGCTGCACTACCACGGCTATCAGCAGGATGTACGGCCGTTCATCAGAAACTGCCACTGCTTTGTCCTCCCCTCCTGGCACGAGGGCATGGCCAATACAAATTTGGAATGTGCCGCCATGGGGCGTCCACTCATTACCAGCCGCATCCACGGCTGCATGGAAGCGGTCATCGAGGGTGAAAGCGGCCTGCTGTGCCAAGCGCAAAATGCGGACAGTCTGTACGAAGCGATGCGGGCATTTATCGGTCTTTCCTATGAAAAAAAGATGGCCATGGGCATCGCCGGTCGGCGCCATATGGAAGATGTGTTTGACAAAAAGAAGGTCGTAGAGGCGACACTGGAAGGTTTAAGTTTATGAGCAACCCGCTAATCAGCATAATTGTACCGGTTTATAAAGTTGAACCCTATCTGTCACAATGTATCGATAGTTTGACTTGCCAAACCTATTCCCATTTGGAAATCATTCTGGTGGATGACGGCTCGCCCGATAACTGCGGAAAAATTTGCGATAAATATGCTGCAGCAGATGACCGCATTAAGGTAATTCACCAAGCCAATCGCGGTTTGTCAGCTGCAAGAAATACAGGGATGCAGCATGTTACCGGCACCTATATTATGTTCGTAGATAGTGACGACTGGATCGATGCAGAAACGTGTGAAGCAGCTGTTCATTCTATTGAACAAAATGATGCTGATCTTGTTATGTGGTCCTATGTGAAAGAATTTGGCAGAACATCTATCGAAAAACTAATGTTTTGGGATGATAATACTGTTTTTCGGAAAGATGAAGTTAAACATTCCATTCACAGAAGGTTATGTGGCCTTTGGAGGGAAGAACTCCGGCATCCAGAATATGCTAACGCAATAGAAACGGCATGGGGCAAGCTTTATCGTTCAAGTATTCTTTTGGGTAATAAAATAGAGTTCATCGATACAAGAGAAATTGGCACAGAAGATGCACTTTTTAATCTTTACGCAACTGAGTTCGTAAACAAGGCCGTATATATAAAAAAATGCTTTAATCACTACCGCAAGACAAATTCCACCTCGCTGACTTCCACCTATAAAAGCCAACTTTTTACACAGTGGCAGCATCTTTTTGACCTGATGGAAACGTACATTGCTGCGCATGATTTGCCGGTGGACTATACCGAAGCCCTGTATAACCGCATTGCCTTGAGCCTGATTGGGCTTGGGTTAAATATTATGTCAGCCGATGTTTCTGCAAGGCGAAAAATGCAGCTAATCCGTGAAATACTGTCTGCAGAACGGTATCGGGAGGCATACAAGCGTTTGAAGTATCAATATCTTCCCCTTCACTGGAAGGTATTCTTTATTTGTGCGAAATTCCGCTTTTCAGGTGGCGTATACTCCCTGCTATTAGCGATTCAGCGCATCATTTCGAAGTAGAGGAATCTTGAATGGTCATTCATTTTTCAATTTTGGCAGTAATACTGTTTGTAAGTCTGCTGTGCGAGCGCCGAATGCGTACATTCGCTGTAGCTTGTGTCAATAACGGCGACAGATTTAAGACGCGCAGTTGGCCGTGGCTGCTCGTCTTCGGCTACCTTGCCTTTTTGGCAGCCATGCGCACAAACGCCAATGATACATCGGCATATATCCATACCTTTCAAAATTTGGAGCCTACATGGGACGCATTCCGTGCGCAGGTTTCCTCTGCCGGCTCAGGCAAAGACTGGGCTTTTGGTGCGGTCAGCATACTCTTTAAGATTCTGATCTCCGATGACTATCACCTGTGGTTGGCCATGTATGCCGCCATTGAATCGCTGCTTTTCGTCTACATTCTTCGCCGATACGCGGTTTCTCTTCTTGACTGCTGTTTTTTCCTGTTTTGCAGCAGTTTATACTACAATTACTTCTCCATGATGCGGCAATGGTTTGCTGTGGTGATCCTTTTTGCGGCATCGCAATTGATTAAAGAAAAAAAATTCCTTAAATATTTGCTCCTCTGCCTGCTTGTTGCACAATTTCACGCTTCAGCGTATTTCATGATTATTGTCTATTTCCTTGCCAATGGCAAACCGTGGTCAGTTAAACACGTCATTCTTATCGCAATTTTTGCAATTTGTATGCTTTTCCTGAATCCTATCCTTAATGGCATGGAGGAGGTTCTAACTGATACCGCCTATGATTACGCTATCGAAGCCATGAATTCCAATGAGGGTTCTTCCCTAATTCGCGCCTTTATTGCGGCCGTTCCCGTTTTATTGGCTTTTCTGCACAGATATGAGATAAAGGGGTCCATGATAAATATCTGTGTCAATATGTCGCTGCTGAATCTGTTGTTAAATATTTTAGCTTCATTTACCAGTGGATTGTATATTATTCGTTTTGCCACATATATGAGCGTATTTAACTTGATTCTTTATCCATATCTGCTGAATGTGGCAATAAAGGGCAACAATCGAAAAATCCTCAAACCCGCCTTTTATATTATTTACCTGATTTTATATATTTATCAAATGAAACACCAAGGCGCTTTCTTCTATGGCAGTGATATTCTCGGCGTATTTGCATAAAAGCAGCAGGAAAGGATGGTGAAAGTCCATGCCGCCTATAAGGATTCTCAACTTATTTACCATTATGAACCGTGGTGGAGCTGAAACCATGGTCATGAACTATTATAGAAATATGGATCGCTCGAAAGTACAATTTGACTTCGTGGTGCATCGGCAGGAGCGGGGTGCATACGACGACGAAATCGAATTGCTTGGCGGTAAAATCTATCGCATGCCTGCCATTCGGCCTTGGACAGCAACTCAGTATCGGAAAATAATTCGTGCATTTTACGCACAGCATCCTGAATATCAAATCATTCATTCCCACATGTCTGAATTGGGCTATTATGATTTTATTGAAGCTGAGCGATCAGGTATCCCCGTCCGCATTTGTCATGCACATAACAGGCCGCATGGCATAGATTTGAAATCTCCTGTCCGTTGGTATTATAAGACTATGATGATGCCGCATATTACCCATATGTTTATGTGTGGTGAAGAATCCGGCGAATGGTTGTTCGGCAAGAAAAACAGAAATTCTTTTATTCAGTTGAATAATGCGATCGAGGCAAGTCAGTATCGATATAACGAAGAAACGCGTGAATGGATTCGCAAACAGTTAGGACTGTCCGATCAATTGGTTGTCGGTCATGTGGGCAGATTCAATCCGCAAAAAAATCATCCTTTCATTATCGATGTGTTTGAGGCGGTACACAGGCAGTGGCCGGATTCTGTTTTGCTTCTTGTTGGCGATGACTCCTGCGACGGCGGTAAACAGATCCATCATAAAGTCAAATCACTTGGATTAGAAAATAATGTGAAATTCCTCGGAACTCGCTCAGATGTGTCAGATTTGCTGCAGGCGATGGATGTGTTTCTTTTTCCATCACTGTTTGAGGGGTTTGGTATCGCCGCTCTCGAATCGCAAGCCGCAGGATTACCTACAATCGTATCTGAACGAATTCCACAAGAGTGTCAGATTACAGATTTAATTCAATCACAATCTTTAACCTCTCCTCCGGAAATATGGGCGCAAAAAGTGATAGAAGCCGCCCACACAGACCGCGTGGACACATATGACGAAATCGCGGCCGCCGGATTTGACATTGCCGAAAACGCCAAATGGCTGCAAAACTATTATCTTGAACATTGGAAAGCGACTGATTAAAATGCCAACCCTGACCATCTTTACCCCTGCCTATAATCGGGCACATACCCTGCCCCGCACATATGAATCCCTGCTCCGTCAGAATTGTAAGGATTTTCTCTGGCTCATTGTGGACGACGGCTCAACGGACAACACGCGTGACCTTGTTAAACAGTGGCAAACCCTCGATAACGGCTTTGAAATCCGCTATATTTATAAGGAAAACGGCGGTATGCACACGGCGCACAATACGGCTTACGAAAACATTGACACAGAACTGAACACCTGTATTGATTCAGACGACTGTCTGGCAGATGGCGCGGTAGAGAAAATCCTGCGCAAGTGGACAGAGGTCAAGGACAAGGGCTATGCCGGCATCGTAGCCTTAGATGCTGATATGAATACGGGCGAAATAATCGGTCGGGGATTCCCTGCCGATATGGCAGAGACGACGCTGTCCGGCTATTATGCCCATGGCGGCAAGGGCGACAAAAAGCTGATTTACCGCACAGATCTTATTCATTGCACACCACCCTACCCTGTGTTTGATGGTGAGAAATATGTTTCGTTAGCGTACAAATACTTATTGTTAGACCAACAATATCAATTGGCAGTTCTCAATGAGGTTGTCTGTCTTGTGGAATACCAGCCGGATGGCTCCAGTAGGAATATGCTGCGTCAGTATTTGAAAAATCCGAAAGGTTTTGCCTTTTGGCGAACAGTCAAAATGCAGTATCCCGATAATGTTAAGCGCTTGTTTATAGACTGTATTCACTACTGTTCCAGCAGTATGATTGCACACAACCGCCACTTTATCCGCGAATCTCCGAAAAAGCTGTTAACGATACTGGCACTGCCTTTTGGCGCGCTGCTGACTGCGTATATCAGGAGGAAGGGAAAGGTATGATCCCTAAGAAAATTCATTACTGCTGGTTTGGCCGCGGTGAAAAGCCAAAGCTGGCGCAAAAGTGCATTGCCAGTTGGCACAAATATTGCCCCGACTACGAGATCCTCGAGTGGAACGAGGATAATTTCAATTTGGATGCTAATTCTTATACACGCTGGTGCTATGACAACAGAAAATATGCATTTCTCAGTGACTATGCCAGGCTGCTGATTATAGGAGATTACGGCGGCTTCTATTTTGATACAGATGTAGAGTTAGTAAAGTCACTGGATCCGTTGCGCCAACACGCTGCTGTTTTTGGCTTTGAAAATGATGAATTTGTCAACACAGGTGAGGGATTCGGCGCAGAACCGGGGAATCCTGTAGTATTAGCAATGTTGAACGAATACACACCTCTGTTGGACGGAACACACGGCGTAATTGGCTGTCCCCGGCTCAATACGCAAGCTCTGCTGCGGCTTGGTCTTGTCGCCAACGGCAATTATCAAGAAGTCTCAGGTGCTGTGATTTACCCCGCAGATTATTTTAATCCCTATGATGATCCTACGGGCAAATTAATCAGAACGGAAAATACCTATTCCATTCACTGGTATGGTAAAAGCTGGATGAAAAAGAGCGCAGTATTACGAAGCAAACTGACTCGCCCTCTCCACAGGTTTTTGGGAACGTCTCTTTTTAGACGAGGTAAATGAAATGGATGTAAATTTTGAAACCATGAATGTTATGTTTTCCAGTGACGATAATTACGCTCAGCACATGGGCGCAGCTATTTTCTCCTTGCTGGAGCATAACAAGGATTTCCCGCATATTCGCATTTTCCTCATTGAAAATGGGATTACCTCAGCAAATCGTAAAAAACTGGAACAGATAGTATATGGTTTCAAGAATACTTCGCTTCACTGGGTATCGTTTGCCGAGTGGAAAAATCAACTGAAACTTGATCTTGCCTGGCCGATTTCTTTGAGTGCATATGCCCGCCTATTTGTCGCAAGCATGGTACCGGAGGATATTTCCCGCATTCTCTATCTGGACTGTGATATGATCATCTGCGATTCTCTGCAGGAGCTTTGGAATACCGACCTGCAGGAGAAAACCCTGGGTGCAGTACAGGACTTCATCAATGATCAGACGAAAGCATCTGTGGGCGTTTTGCCACAGGGAAAATACTTCAATTCCGGAATGCTTCTGATCGATGTGGAGCAGTGGAGAAAGCAAGGCGTCGAGCAGGCCTGTCTGAAGTTTATCGCAGAGCATGGCGGCAATGTGACCCACCACGATCAGGGTGTATTGAACGGCGTCCTGAAAAATGACTGCGCAATCTTGCCGATTCGTTATAATTTGATGACGATCCATTATATTTTTGATCGCAGACGCTTAAACAAGTATTTCCAGGATCATGCGGCATTCTATACGACAGAAGAAATTGCTGAAGCTAAAAATAAACCGGCTATTTTGCACTTTACCCCCAGTTTTACCAGTCGCCCATGGGTGAAGGATTGCAAGCATCCATACCGCGATCAATATTGGGATGTATTGAAAAAAACCCCGTGGCACGGTGCTGAAGCTGAGCGAAACAAAGCAAAGTGGTATGTGAAGCTGATTAATTGGAGATACAGAAATTTACCGTATTAAAAGTGGAGAGCAAACTATGATTAGTGTCATTATACCTGTTCACAATGTTGAGAAGTATCTTGATAGGTGTATCCAGTCTGTGCTGAACAACACTTATAAGGATTTAGAGATTATTCTGGTGGAGAACGGCTCGACCGATCATTCATTGGCAATTTGCAAAAAATATGAGGAGCAATATGTTAATACAAAAGTAATTGTTGCAGATTGTGCCGGTATTTCCCATGCAAGGAATCTGGGATTGGCGTATGCTACAGGGGATTTTATTTCATTTGTAGATGCAGACGACTATGTCAGCCCTTACCTGTATGAAACCTTATTCAACTGTGCCACCGCAAATAACAGTGACTTCGTTTTTTGCACATGTATAAGCGGATCAGAAGAAAACTATAATTTCAGTGTTCCCACATGTATTGGGCCCGTACCTATCAATGTGACAACTTACCTCCGTAATACCTATATGCAAGCTCAGACTATTTACAGCGTAGTATGGAATAAACTAATTCGCAATTCGATCGCGCGTAAGTTCACATTTGATGAATCCCTGAAATACTTTGAAGACAGGAACTATTCTGTCAAGTGTGTATGCGCCTCAGAAAATATCTGCTTTATTAATGAGGCAATGTATTACTACTATCGCGGTAACAGTAGCTCGATATGTTCGTCGTCAAATGCCACGGATAGAATGGACCAGGTTTTCAGTCTGCAGAAGGATTTACAATTCTTTCAGAATACTTATCCGAACGAAAAAGCGTGGAGCGAATTTGCAAATGCTTGTCTCCTGCAAAATGCTGATTTCCGAATAAAGCGCGCAAAGGAATTGAATTTAATGGATCAGCAGGCTGTGTTGAAACCAATTATCCGAGATGCGGCAAAAAGGGTGCGTCTTTCTACACACTTATCGTGGAAGGAAAAGTATCGTTTCCTGCTGGAGCACGATTGTCCCAGCCTGGTTCACCTTTTGTACGGTATTTGCAAGAAAGTCGGTCTTAAATGAAAAAAATACTTATTGTTCATTATTCCATGGAAATAGGCGGTGCGGAGAGCAGTCTTTTGGGAATGCTTCAAAGCATTGACTACTCCCGATGCAAGGTGGATCTGCTGCTTTTGCGCCGCGAGGGCGAACTGCTGAGTTTGCTGCCGTCGCAGGTTCATCTCTTGGAAACACCAAAAGCCTACCGGAATTTATCCCTTTCTATTAAAGATGTTATGCTTCAGGGGAACCCGATGATCGCATTTGCCCGTGTTATGGGACGCGTTCTGGGTAGGAAATATGGAGACAGAACCTATAACACTAAACAGTACAGCCATCGCTTTGCACTTCCGTTTCTTCCGCGGTTGCCGGGACAGTATGATCTTGCTATCAGTTATATTGACCCTCATTACATTGTGGCAAAAAAGGTAAATGCAAAGACAAAACTATCTTGGCTGCATACGGACTTTACGCGGATTGACTGCAATTTTGAGCAAGACGCCAGAATGTGGGACAGTTGTGACTGGATTGTAAATGTGTCGGAATCCTGCAAGGCTGCATTTGACAATAAACACCCGAAACTGGCGGGAAAGTCCATAGTAATGGAAAACATTTTGTCAAAATCTTTTGTCCTGCATCAAACGGCGGCGCTTGATGTTTCCGCCGAAATGCCTGATGACGGCACGGTTCGTCTGCTGTCCATCGGCCGATTTTGCGCAGCCAAAAACTTTGACAACGTACCTGACATCTGCCGCCGTCTGCTCGAAATGGGTTTGGCTGTCAAATGGTATCTGATCGGCTATGGCGGCGACGAAGCCCTGATCCGCCGCAAGATTACGGAGTCAGGCATGGAGGAGCATGTGATGATCCTCGGCAAGAAGGACAACCCCTACCCGTATATCGCGGCCTGCGACCTGTATGTGCAGCCAAGCCGATACGAGGGTAAGGCCGTCACCGTGCGGGAGGCACAGATGCTGGGCAAACCCGTTGTTATCACGAATTATGCCACCTCCGCCAGTCAACTGGAGGACGGTGTGGACGGCATTGTCGTGCCCATGGATAACGCAGGC
>SAMEA3663207__coassemble_712_pt1 | contig 9624 bp, 8 predicted proteins | sample SAMEA3663207__metabat2_low_PE_007 | metagenome-assembled genome bin SAMEA3663207 (sample SAMEA3663207) | pig gut metagenome | biome: pig gut; feature: pig-associated habitat; material: faeces | place: China | collected 2013
AGTCGGTGCGCTGGGCGTCACTGGCTGTGGATGGGGCAAGCGCGCTGGCCTATGCCGACAGTAAGCAGAAAAAGGCGCCGCGCCAATCGGACGCCCTTCGTTTTTTGGTAAAGCACGGTGAAACGGCTTGCCGTGAGCTGTGCTATTTTACCGGCGCGGCGACCGGCACACTCAAGGCACTGGAAAAGCGGGGATTGATCCGCCTGCAGGAGCGTGAGGCATATCGCATCGGCGAGAGGGCCTGCGTGACGGAGGCCGTGCCTATTACGCTCAATGAAGAGCAGCAGTCGGTGTTTTCCGCCGTGCTGGCGCAGTCTTTATCCGGCCGGGCAGGCGTGACGCTGCTGCACGGTGTGACCGGCAGCGGTAAAACGCTGGTGTATATCCGTCTGGCGCAGGAGCTGCTCAAGGCGGGGAAGTCTGTCATGATCCTGGTGCCGGAAATCGCGCTGACGCCGCAGATGATGGCGCGTTTCACCGCCTATTTCGGCGATGAGGTGGCGCTGCTGCACAGTGCACTGCGTGATACGGAACGCTACGATCAATGGAAGCGTATTCGCCGCGGCGAAGCGCATATCGTGCTCGGTACGAGAAGCGCGGTGTTTGCGCCGCTGCAGAATATCGGCCTGATCGTGCTGGATGAGGAGCAGGAAGGCTCCTACGAGTCGGAGAATGCACCGTGCTACCATGCCCGCGATATTGCCAAATATCGCTGCGCGCAGGAGGGAGCGCGGCTGCTGTTGGGCTCGGCAACGCCCACCGTGGAAACCAATTACTACGCCGAGCGCGGCGACTATCAGCTATCGCGTATGGTACGCCGCTATAATGAAAAGGAGCTGCCCCGCGTGATTGTGGCGGATATGCGACGGGAGCTGCGCAGCGGCAATACAAGCGCCATCAGCAGGGAGCTGTATGAAGAACTGAAAGAGAATCTGCGGCGGGGCGAACAGAGTATTCTGTTCCTGAACCGACGCGGCAACAGCCGCCAATTACTTTGCCCGGCGTGCGGTTATGTGCCACAGTGCCCCCGGTGCAGCGTGTATCTGACATACCACTCGGCCAACGGCCGCTTGATGTGCCACTACTGCGGTCACAGTGAAAAAGCGGCAGAGAATTGCCCGGAATGTGGAGGAAAACTGAAGCATATCGGTACGGGCACCCAAAAGGTAGAGGAGGAACTGCACGAGCTGTTTCCCGATACACCGGTGCTGCGTATGGATGCCGATACCGTGGGTGAGGGCCATGAAAAGCTGCTGCGGGCATTTGAAGTGAAGAAAATTCCGATCCTGTTGGGCACACAAATGGTGGCAAAGGGACTGGATTTTGAAAATGTGACGCTGGTAGGCGTCCTGGCGGCGGATCTGTCGCTGTATGTGGACCACTACCGTGCCGGTGAACGGACTTTCAGCCTGCTGACGCAGGTGGTAGGCCGCGCCGGGCGCGGTGAAAAGGAGGGCCGCGCGGTGATCCAGACCTACACGCCGCAAAATGATGTGATTCAGGCGGCGGCGGTGCAGGATTATGAGCGGTTTTACGACGGCGAGATCCGCCTGCGCAGGCTGCGGCGTGATCCGCCCTTTGCCGATCAGTTTATGATGACGGTGACAGGGCTGGAGGAGGAACGGGTGCGCCGTGCCTGTGGGGAGCTGCGAAACAGCTTGCTGTGCGTGGCAAAAGAGTACGATATGGAAGTGCTTGGCCCTGCACCGGCTCCGGTACTGAAGGTCAATCACCGCTACCGCTATCGTCTGACACTGATCGGACATAATGATAAGGCAACCCGCGAACTGCTTTCAGCGTATATGAAGGAGTTTGCCCGCCGTGGTGAAAATCGCGGCATGAACATTTACACAGACTGCAATTTAATGGATTGAGGTAAGATACGATGGCTTTACGAAAAATTGTCCTGCAAGGTGATGATTGCTTGAAAAAGGTCTGCCGTCCGGTGACAGATTTCAACGCGCGCCTGCATACACTGCTTGACGATATGACCGAAACGCTGATTGATTCCGGCGGTGTGGGTCTGGCGGCGCCGCAGGTGGGTATTTTGCGCCGTTTGTGCGTGGTGATGAATGAGGATGACGAGGTCATCGAACTGATCAATCCCGAAATTATTGCCACCGAAGGTGAGCAGACCGGTTTGGAGGGCTGCTTGAGTGTGCCCGGCAAGTACGGCGTGGTAACGCGCCCCTATGCGGTGCGTGTGCGTGCCCAGGACCGCAACGGTGCGTTTTTTGAGGTGGAGGACGAGGCGCTGACGGCGCGCTGCTTCTGCCATGAGATCGAGCATCTGGACGGTCACCTGTTTATCGAGCACACGGATCATCTGCTCAGCGAGGAAGAACTGGAAGCGTATATCCGCGAGCAGGAAGCGGAAGAAGAGGATGAGGAAGAATGAGAATTTTGTTCATGGGAACGCCGGACTTTGCCGTGGCGTCCCTGAAACGGCTGGTGGAGGACGGCCACGAGATCTGCGGCGTCTTTACACAGCCAGATAAGCCGAAAAACCGGGGTCACAAGCTGGCCTTTTCTCCGGTGAAGGAGTATGCCGTTTCCCAAAACCTGACGGTGTATCAGCCGCTGAAAATGCGCGACGGTGAGGCCCTTGCCATTGTGCAAAAGCTGCAGCCGGAGCTGATCGTGGTGGCAGCCTACGGTAAAATCCTGCCGGAGGACATTCTGCATACGCCGCCCTACGGTTCGATCAATGTCCACTCCTCGTTGCTGCCTAAATACCGCGGCGCAGCACCGATCAACTGGGCGATTCTAAACGGCGAGGACCGCACCGGCGTGACCATTATGTATATGGCGAAGGAGCTGGACGCCGGCGATATCATCCACTGTCTGGAAACGGACATTGGCTTTGACGAGGATGCGCAGGCGCTGACCGCACGATTGGCAGAACTGGGCGCACAGGCGCTGGCTGAAGCCGTGGAGATGCTGCAAAACGGTACGGCTGTCCGCACGCCTCAGGACCACAGCGCTCACACCTATGCGCCCATGCTGGATAAATCCCTTTCACCCATCGACTGGACCAGGAGCGCCCGCCAGATACACGACCAGGTTCGCGGCTTGATTCCCTGGCCCTGCGCACAGACATCTCTGGGCGGCAAGACGGTGAAGGTGTTTGCCACGCAGATCGGCGAGGCAACGGAAGCGGAAGCCGGCAAGATCATTGCCGCGAACAAAAAGGGTATCGCCGTCGCCTGCGGCGACGGGCTGTCCCTTCGCATTACGGAGCTGCAGAGCGAGGGCGGCAAGCGTATGGCGGCCGCCGCCTATCTGGCAGGTCACAGCGTTCAGGTGGAAGTATGAGTGAGAAAAAGCATGTCTCCGCCCGTGACACGGCGCTGGAGGTTTTACTGTCGGTTCAGCATGCCAATGCCTGGTCAGACGGCAGCCTGAAGCATACCATTGCCAAGCACCGGCTGGACAGCCGCGAAGCGGCGCTGGCCACGCGCCTGGGCTACGGTGTGATGCAGAACAGGGCGCTGCTGGACTACTATATCGGCTGCTGGTGCAGCCAAAAGCCGGCGCGGCTTGAGCCGGTAATCTTGAATATTCTGCGCATCGGCGCCTATCAGATCCTGTTTATGGATAAAATCCCGCACCGGGCGGCGGTGAACGAGGCGGTGGAGATGACCAAGCGCTGGGGCCGCCCCAAAGCGGCAGGCATGGTCAATGCGGTGCTTCGCAAGTTTGTGACCCATTGGATGGATATGCCGGCCTTGCCTCAGGATACCACGCTGGACTATCTGTCCGTGCGATACAGCCATCCCAAGTGGCTGGTGCAGCGCCTTTTGGACATTTTGGATCCGGAGGAAACGGAGGACTACCTCAAGAGCAATAACGAGACTGTGCCGACCACCATCCAGACGAATCTGCTGAAAACCACGGCGGAGGAACTGGAGAAGGAGCTGCACGGCGCCGGCGTGACGGTGGAAAAGCACCCGTGGCTGCCCAACTGCTTTGAGGTGAGCGGCACCGGCGATTTGGAACATTTGCCTGCCTTTACGGAAGGCCGGTTCATGGTACAGGATGCCGCGGCCCGCTTGGTGGCCATGGCGGCACAGCCTGCACAGACCGACCGCGTGCTGGACGTTTGCGCCGCACCGGGCGGCAAATCCTTTGCTTTGGCCATCGATATGGCAGACAAGGGCGACATCCTCGCCTGTGACATCCATGCCCATAAATTGAAGCTGGTGGAGAGCAACGCCAGACGGCTGGGGATCACCAGCGTGCGTACGGCGCTTGCCGACGGCAGAGAGCACCACGCGGCGTGGGAAGAACAGGCCGATCTGGTGGTGACGGATGTGCCCTGCTCCGGTTTGGGCATCATCCGCAAGAAGCCGGATATCCGCTATAAGAATCCCAAGGAGCTGGCCCGGCTGCCGGCTGTCCAGCGTGCGATACTGGAAAATGCCGCTACATATGTGCGTCCCGGCGGTACATTGCTCTACTCTACCTGCACCGTTTTGCCCGAGGAAAATGAGCGCGTGACGGAGGACTTTTTGTCCGAGCACAGTGAATTTGCGCTGGCGCCCTTTACCCTGCCGCTGCCGGTCGGTGCGTGCAGCGGGCATTTGACCCTGTGGCCCCAGCGCTTCCATACCGACGGATTTTACATCTGCCGCATGAAAAAAGCATCGAGGAAATGATGATTGATTTAAAATCCATGACGCAGGAGGAGATCACCCGATTCCTGCGTGATTTGGGCGAGCCGGCCTTTCGCGGCAAGCAGGTATTTACCTGGCTGCACAAGGGGGTGCGCTCCTTCGACGAAATGAGCAACCTTTCCAAGGCTCTGCGGGAAAAGTTAAAAGCGCAGTGCACGATTACCGTGCCCACCGTGGCGCGCAAGCAGGTCAGCAGGGTGGACGGCACCATCAAATACTTGTGGAGGCTGTCGGACGGCAACTGCATTGAGACGGTACTGATGCAGTACCGTCACGGCAACACGGTCTGTATTTCCTCGCAGGTGGGCTGCCGCATGGGCTGCGCCTTCTGTGCCTCCACGGTTGCCGGTAAGGTGCGCGATCTGACGGCCGGTGAGATGCTCGATCAAGTGCTGTTTACGCAGTTGGATGCCGGACGGGAGATCTCCAATATTGTGCTGATGGGCATCGGTGAGCCGCTGGATAACCGGGAGAATGTGCTGCGGTTTTTGGAACTTGTCAACCATCCGGACGGTTTGCATATCGGGATGCGGCATATCAGTCTTTCCACTTGCGGCGTGGTGCCGGGGATCGACTGGCTGGCTGATTTGGGCTTGCAGATCACGCTGTCCGTGTCACTTCACGCACCGGACAGCGAAACCCGCTCGAAGATCATGCCGGTGAACCGCGCCTATGATGTGGAGGAGCTGTTTGCCGCTTGCCACCGCTATTTCAAAAAGACGGGCCGCCGCATTTCCTTTGAATACGCCATGATCGACGGTGTCAACGACCATGATTGGCAGGCGGATTTGATTGCCAAAAAGCTCAAGGGTATGCCGGGTCATGTAAACATGATCCCGCTTAACGATGTGGTGGAAAGTCCTTTTAAACCCAGCCGCCGCATTGCAGCGTTCCAAAAACGCCTGGAGTCCCATGGCATTACTGCCACCGTGCGGCGCAGTTTGGGCGGAGATATTGACGCCTCCTGCGGCCAGCTGCGCCGCAAGGCGATGGAAGAGAAAGGGGGATGCGCTCCAACATGAGAGTATGGGGTATCACAGATACCGGCTTGGTGCGAAAAGAGAACCAGGATGCCTACCGTGTGGATAATATAGCTGACTATACGGTGGCCGTCGTATGTGACGGCATGGGCGGCACAAACGGCGGTCGGATCGCCAGTTCCATCGGCGTGAAAGTGTTTGGCGACGAGATGGAGAAGGTGCTGCACAAGGGTATGTCGGCCGATCAGATTCAACAGGCGATGCTGTACAGTGCTTCTCTGGTCAACAACGCCATTCGCCGTGAGGCAGACGGCAATCCTGAGATCCGACGCATGGGTACGACTTTGGTCGCTGCTGTGGGATGGGATGATCTGGCGGTGGTGTGCAATATCGGCGACAGCCGCGCCTACCGCATATCTCCCGAGGGCATTTGCCAGATCACAAAGGATCATTCACTGGTAGAGGATATGGTGGAGCACGGCGACCTGACGCCGGATGAAGCGCGCCGCCATCCCAATCGCAATCTTATCACAAGAGCACTTGGCCCTGATGCGGTAGCACAGACAGACGGATTCAAGGTGCCGTGGAAAAAGGGAGACTTTCTCCTGCTCTGCTCTGACGGTCTGGTGAACACCGTGACAGATCAGGAAATCTTATTTGAAATGATTCACAACGATCAGTTGGATAGTTGTCTGGACCGCCTGATGACGGTTTCTAAGGGCAGAGGCGCCCCGGATAATGTTACGGCAGTCCTGCTGATGAACATCTAAAGGAGTGAAAATATATGGATCAGAACATCGGAAAAATGTTGGATAACCGCTATGAACTCATAGAGTTGATCGGCAGAGGCGGCATGGCCAATGTATATAAAGCAAAATGCCATCGCTTGAACCGCATGGTGGCAGTGAAGATCCTCAAGAGCGATCTGGCGGATAACGCGGAATTTCGCCGCCGTTTCAGGGATGAGTCCCGGGCTGTAGCACAGCTTTCTCATGCCAATATCGTATCGGTGTACGATGTATCCCGCAGTGATGACATGGAATACATTGTCATGGAGCTGATCGACGGCATTACGCTCAAGCAGTATATGGAGCGCCGCGGTCAGATGGATTGGCGCGAAGCGCTGCATTTTGTCACCCAGATCATGCGTGCATTGAGCCATGCACACAGCCGCGGCATTATCCACCGGGATATTAAGCCGCAGAACATCATGGTGCTGCGGGACGGCAGCGTTAAGGTGGCCGATTTCGGTATTGCCTGTCTGGCAGACGCAGCCCAGACGCTGACCCAGGAAGCCCTTGGCTCGGTACATTACATCTCACCGGAACAGGCCCGCGGCGACCGTATCGACGCACGCTCGGACATTTATTCTTCCGGTGTGGTGCTCTATGAAATGCTGACCGGCCGTTTGCCCTTTGAGGGTGACAGCGCCGTATCGGTGGCCATTCAGCATTTGAGCAGTGTGCCTCTGTCACCCAGGGATATTAACGAAAATGTGCCAGAAGCGCTGGAATTGATTTGCATGAAGGCAATGAATCCCAACCCTGACAGGCGCTACGCTTCGGCGGAGGCCATGCTGGAGGATCTGGAAAAATTCCGCAAAGATCCCTCCACCAATATGGAATATATCCGCGCTGAACTCAAAGAGAAAGACGATGTGGAGCCGACACAGCCCATTCCCGCCGATGAGGTGGCATCTGCCGTGCGCAAAACGCGCAAAACAGATGAAAAACCGCTGCAAGAAAACAATAAGATGAATAAGAAGCTCCTGTTCGGTATTATTGGCGGCTTTGCGGCGCTCTTGATTTTGATTTTTGCGGCATTTAAGATTTTCGGCAATTTCGGCGACAGTGAAAACGGCACCTATGTGGTGCCGGATATCCGGGGCTACACGGTGGAGCAGGCGGAAAATCTGCCCGGTGTGAAGGGTATTTTCACCATTGAGGTGCTTGGCAGTAAGCCCAGTACGCAATATGAGCCCGGCCAAATCATGGAGCAGGATCCTGCAAAGGACCATACCCGAAAGAATAATCTGACCATTAAGGTTTATCTCTGCGCCGAGGAACAGAAGTATTATATGCCCAACCTGATCGGCTACGACAGCCGCGAAGCAAAGCTGCTGTTGGATAATATGGATATTGAGCTGAATGTGACCTTTAAGGAGACCTATGACGACCAGGTTCCCGCAGGTCAGGTCATTTCCACCACGCCTGCCAGCGACAGTGAGCTGAAGAAGGGCAACAATGTGCTGGTGTTTGTCAGCCTGGGTAAGGAGACAAAGCCTGTCACAGTGCCCAGCTTTATTGGCATGACATTGGAGAATGCGATCGCAAAGGCACAGGAGCTGGGCCTGGCCGTTGGCGGAACGACCTACCAGACTTCCGATGTGACGGTGGGCAAGGTGATTGATCAGAGCCTGGCCGTTAACAGTACGGTGGAGGAGGGTACGGCAATTTCCTTTACCGTCAGTAAGGGACAGGAAACACCTGTTGACGACCCAACGGACAATCCGCCGGTAGTTCCTCCGGACAATCCGGGTGACTCCGGAGAAGACCCCTCCGTCCCCCAAGGCGGCGAGGGAACGTCCGACAACGCGCATTAAATGCGGGAGGAGCATATCTTTTGAGCAGGGGAAGAATTGAGAAGGCCCTGAGCGGTTTCTACTATGTGAATACCGGCTCGGAAGTGCTGCAATGCCGCGCCCGCGGCAAGTTTCGCCGCGAGGGCTTATCGCCGCTCGTGGGTGACTGGGTGCAGGTGCGCGAGCTTGGTAACAGCGAAGGCCTTGTGGAGGAGATAGAGCCAAGGCGCAATGTATTTTCCCGTCCGTCGGCGGCAAACATTGACCAACTGGTGATTATTGCCTCCGGCGCCGTTCCCGTGACCGATCCGTATTTGATCGACCGCATTTCCGCTATCGCTGTGCTGAAAAAATGTCAGGTGCTGGTGTGCCTGAATAAGTGCGATCTGGATCCCGCTGATGGGTTGTACGAGATTTATGGCGGCAGTGCCATGGATGTGCTGCGTGTCAGCGCGAAGACCGGCGAGGGGATCGAGGAACTGCGCGAAAAGCTGCGCGGTAAACTGAATGTCTTTACGGGCAATTCCGGCGTGGGAAAGTCCAGTATCCTTAACGCGCTGGATTCAAAGCTGACCATTCCTGTGGGCGAGGTGAGCAAGGCTTTGGGCCGCGGACGCCATACCACGCGCCATGTGGAACTGTTTTCGCTGCAGGAGGATACCTATGTAATCGACACGCCGGGCTTTTCCTCCTTTGATACGGAGGAGTTAAACCTGGAGTTGAAGGCACATTTGCCGGAGACATTTCCGGAGTTTCTGCCCTATATGGACAAGTGTCGCTTTGTCGGATGCAAGCATATTAAGGAAAAAGGCTGCTGCGTGCTGCAGGCTGTGAAAGCCGGAGCGATTCCCCGCAGCCGCCATGCCAGCTATGTCCGACTCTATGAGGAGGTCAAGGACCTGAAAGAGTGGGAAAAAAAGTGAAGGAAAACAGAGGGTGCTGCAAGGCACTCTCTGTTTTTTGCGTCATATATTGATGGTGAGGAGGGTCTGTTATGCGGAGGGGAAATTGCGGAGGCGTCATCGGCGTTTGCGCGCTGTGTCTGGGGCTGGGCATTTTAATTGCTGCCATCTTCCCGGTAGGTGCGCTGCTGTTTTTGGTATCATTCCTGCTGATCGCCTGTGGTATTATTTGCTTAAAAGATAGGAGGTAAGCATTTTGAAGATCGTTGTTTGGAAATCGCCTAAATTTTTAAGGGGGATTCTGGGCGCCATTTTCGGCATCCATGAATAATCGGACGACTCCTCTCATACGCTTTTGTAGTATCGCAGAATGAGAGGAACGAAGCCATGGAACTGAAATATAAGGACATTGCGTGTTGTGAAGTAGTAGGAAATCTGGTAACGACGCACGAGGAAACCATGGAAACCGCTATTCCGGAATACTG
>SAMEA3663207__coassemble_748_pt1 | contig 9277 bp, 6 predicted proteins | sample SAMEA3663207__metabat2_low_PE_007 | metagenome-assembled genome bin SAMEA3663207 (sample SAMEA3663207) | pig gut metagenome | biome: pig gut; feature: pig-associated habitat; material: faeces | place: China | collected 2013
TGGGCGGCAAGGAAATCACCGTTTGCGGCTGGGCACGCACCATCCGCGACATGAAAACCTTTGGCTTCATTGAGCTCAACGACGGCTCCTGCTTCAAAAATCTGCAGGTGGTCATGAGCGCTGAGGAGCTGGATAACTACAAGGAGATCGCCTCTCAAAATGTGGGCGCCGCCCTGATCGTGCGCGGCACCGTGGTGCTGACGCCTGAGGCCAAGCAGCCGCTGGAGGTCAAAGCCACCTCCATCCAGGTGGAGGGCAAGTCCTCGCCCGACTATCCTCTGCAGAAAAAGCGCCACAGCGTGGAATTTCTGCGCACCATTCAGCATCTCCGTCCCCGCACCAATCTTTTCAGCGCCACCTTCCGTGTGCGCAGCGTGGCAGCCTATGCCGTGCATGAGTTCTTTCAGGAGCGGGGCTTTGTCTACGTCCACACCCCCATCATCACCGGCAGCGACTGTGAGGGCGCAGGCGAGATGTTCCAGGTGACTACGCTGGACCTTGACAACATCCCCCGCAACGATGACGGCTCTATCGACTACACCCGGGACTTTTTCGGCAAGAAGGCCAGTCTGACCGTGTCCGGCCAGCTCAATGCCGAGAACTTTGCGATGGCTTTCGGTGACGTTTACACCTTCGGCCCCACCTTCCGCGCCGAGAACTCCAACACCCAGCGTCACGCTGCCGAGTTCTGGATGATCGAGCCGGAGATGGCCTTCTGCGATCTGGACGGTGATCTGGCGTGCATGGAAGCCATGGTCAAGCACATCATCCGCCGGGTACTGGAAAAGTGCCCTGAGGAGATCAACTTCTTCAACAGCTTCGTGGACAAGGGCCTGAAGGAGCGCTTGGAGCACGTGGCCTCCTCCGATTTCGGCCGCATCAGCTATACCGAGGCGGTGGAGATCCTGCAGAAGAACAACGATCAGTTTGACTACAAGGTGGCATGGGGCACCGATCTGCAGACCGAGCACGAGCGGTATCTCACCGAGCAGGTGTTCAAGCGCCCCGTATTCGTCACCGACTATCCCAAGGAGATCAAGGCCTTCTATATGCGCTTGAACGACGACGGCAAGACCGTTGCCGCCGCCGACTGCCTGGTGCCGGGCATCGGCGAGATCATCGGCGGCAGCCAGCGTGAGGAGCGCTTGGAGGTGCTGGAGAACCGTATCCGTGAGCTGGGCATGAATCCGGAAGACTACTGGTGGTACTGCGATCTGCGCCGTTACGGCTCCTGCCGCCATGCCGGTTTCGGTCTGGGCTTCGAGCGCATGGTGATGTATCTGACGGGTGTGAGCAACATCCGCGATGTGGAGCTGCATCCCCGCACGGTGGGCAACGCCGATTTCTAACGCACAACGGTATACAGGGGAAGCGTCATACGGCGCTTCCCCTTTTTTGAAAGGGTCTTTACCGTTTCGTAAGTGATTTTGTGCAGCGGCCTTCCACATCACCAAAAAATCTTCTGTGATATGAGCAGAAACGACTCACATAGCGCAATGTGGATATCACAGCAAGACCCACACCCCCTGCCTTGGCATCATCCTGTCATTACCGCCGGGATTTTCGGTGTCTATAATCGGAAGCAAAAAACTGCCGTGCAAACAAAAATCCAAGGGAAAATGTGTTTCGTTGCGTTAGATTCCTCCCAAGAAGCTGTGTATATAGGTGAAAAGGTAATTTGAAAGTGAGGTAAGGGCAAATGGATGATGCCAAAATCGTTCAATTATATTGGGACAGAGATGAGCGGGCGATCCCGGCAACGGCGAGCAAATACGGAAATTACTGCATCTCCATTGCAAAGAACATACTGGGCAATTGCGAAGATGCGGAGGAATGTGTCAACGACACATATCTTAATACCTGGAACGCAATCCCGCCGCACAGGCCAAAGAGGCTGTCTACATTCCTTGGAAAAATTGTCCGAAATCTGTCATTCAACAGATATGCGCATAACACGGCAGATAAACGGGGCGGCGGAGAATTGCCGGCGGTGTTGGAGGAATTGGCAGGCTGTGTGTCCGGCAGTGACGACGTTGGACAGATATACGAACATAAAGAGCTTGCTGCAGCGATCAACGACTTTCTCGGTACTCTTCCAGCAGAGAAGCGAAATATCTTTGTGTGCCGATACTGGTATACAGACAGTGTGAATGAAATTGCCGCCCGATATGGCATGACCTGTGGTGCGGTATCCATGACACTAAAACGCCTCAGAACCAAATTACACAGCTATCTTGTTGAACGGGGGTACGAACTATGAAGAAAGAGGAATTGTACGAAGTCCTTGGTGACATCCGTGAAGAGTATGTCAGCGAGGCTCACACGACTGCAAAGAAGAAGTCTCCATGGGCCAAATGGGTGGCTGTCGCAGCAAGCTTTGCCTTGGTATTATGTATTGGCGTTCCCGTGCTAATCAACTCCCTTTCTGCAGGCGGCGGCACATCGCCTTATCCGTTTGACATGCTGGATGTCGGTGAGAGCACCGCCTACAAAGATGGAGCCGTTGCCTTTGAAAGTCTCGATGATAAATCGCTTTCTTTTACTTTAACAATTGAAAACGAGGAGGATGAGCTGAATTATCAATATAGTTACGAGCTTCAAATAAACGGTTGGACATCTTTCGATGACGGAACAGATGCGCATATAGGAAGTGAAGCGTCAGAGCTTTTGCGCATCACTGTAAACGGTGAGCCTGCAGCCGAAATTCCTGACACACCCGGAGATTACCATATCACAATTGATTTCTCGGGCATTATCGCTCAGGACGGAAATGCTCATATTGCTGATATTCTCATGTGGGGCATTGCTTCTTTCAATATTGATTTCCACGAGGACTAACATTTTTATATAGATGTAACCGGCACCCTGCATTATGCAGGGTGCTTTATTTTGACAGCCCGCTCATATTCACTTCAAATTACCCATAAAATGGTAAAAAATCTTTTAAAAAAATGCATATTTGCCTATTCTCCTATGAAAAAACAGTAGAAATTTCGGCCATCTTGTGATAGTATAAATAGTATATATAAGATAATTTGCGCCAAAAGGAGCAAAAAACAGTTAAAAGGTGCTTTTCATGCTGTCAATTGTTCTTGGGTGTGAAATAAGGAGGACCCGTCATGGAAAAGGAAATGAAACGCCACTATGCACTCCTTGTGGATTTTTTGGGACATATTCTGGGGCAGGATTACGAGGTCGCTCTGCATGAATTGAACGATGATTCCAACGAAATCATCGCCATCTACAACGGTGAGCTGACCGGACGCCATCTCGGCTCGCCCCTGAGCAATAAAATGCTGGAATTTGTCGCCGGTAAGCTATACGAAACCAAGGATTACGTGCTGCGCTTTGAAACCGTTTCCGCCAACGGTAAAAAAATGTGCTCCAACTCCATGTTTATCAAAGGGCGCGACGGCGAGCTGGCCGGATTGCTGTGCATCAACTTCGATGCAAGCCGGTACGAGGAGCTGTCGGCGCGGATCATGGATCTGTGCGGCGGCGCGTTGACGCCCGGTGTGCCAAGCGGCACCCGTCTGATCGCCGAGGATTCCGAGGCCAACGCGGAAATGCCTGTCCCTACCTCCATTGCCGGCGCCACAGCCAGTATCGTTTCCAACGTGATCAACAACTATCCGGTAAGCGTGGATCGCCTGACGCAGGACGAGAAAATGGACATTATGGACACGCTGAACCGCAAGGGCGTGTTCCTGCTCAAGGGCTCGGTCAGCTACGTGGCCAAGGAGCTGCACAGCAGCGAGGCCAGTATCTACCGCTACTTGGGTAAGCTCAATAACCGGGACAAGTAAATTAAGACCAATAAAAAAGCTCGCCGTGCGGCGAGCTTTTTTATTGCCATTATTCGGTCATGATCTTCAGAATCACGCGGTCCGTTTCGCGCATACCCTGGGAAGCAAGGACGCCCACATTTTTAATGGTGTCCTCCACGCCGTCACCCACAATGCCGTCACCGGGGCGGAAATTATCGCCCTTGAGGTACATATTGTAGCCCAAGATGCCGGTTTCCACGCCCATGGCGATCTTGCTGGCGCAGCTTGCTTTGGCACCGTCGCAGATACAGCCGGAAATCATGGCCACCGCGTTCATGATGGTGTGGCTGATGCCGTCATAATCCGCACCGCGCAGCCATGCAATGCCGCAGCCTGCGCCTACACCGGCGCTGACCGCGCCGCAGTAAGCGCTCAGGCGGCCGATGCCGGTCTTCTGGTGAATGGTAATCAGGTCGCTCAGGCAAACCGCACGCAGAATCTTCTCCTCATCCATGCCGTTGAGCACGCCATAGCGCCAAACGGGAACGGAGGCGGTAATGCCCTGATTGCCGGAGCCGGAGCAGATGACCACCGGCATCTCGCAGCCGTTCATGCGGGCATCGGAGCCGGCCGCCGCCCAGGCGCGGCACTCGGTTTCCATGCCGCCGCCGGTCAGCAGCAGATTGGAGCCGATATTGGCGCCCCAGCTATTCTTGAGACCTTCGGCGGCAATGGCCGTGTTTTTCTCGATCTGGCGGCCGATCAGCGGCCGGATCTTTTCTATGGGGACCGTTTCAATGAATGTAATGATGTCCTCTACATTCAGGACGCTCTTATCCTGCAGGCTGTCCTCCGCAGAGGCGGAATGGGGCTTGTCCAGCAGCTTGACGCCGTCCTTTTCGATGGTAATGATGTTGGTATGGTTATTGGCTACGCGCACCATGGCCTGATGCTCACCGGCCCAGCCCGTCAGACGAATGTCCAGCATGCAAGGGGTCTCGGGGCAGGTGATCTTGATCTCGGTGCTGTCCAGATAGGCCTGGATCGCAGCCTCGTCCTCTTCTGTTACATTGGCAATGACCTGCAGCTCGGCACTCGCATCGCCCGCCACGATACCCACGGCGACCGCTGCATCAATGCCTCGGCGCCCACCGGTATTGGGCACCACAACGGATTTCACGTTTTTCAGGATATTGCCGCTGACCTCAGCCAGCACTTTTTCCGGTTTAACGCCCAGCACCTCACGCAGCTTTGCAGCACAGTACGCGACAGCGATGGGCTCTGTACACCCGGTAGCCAGGATGAGTTCTTCATCCAGAATGGCGAGATAGGCCGCCATTTTCTTTTCGTTCAACATCGTTACATTCTCCTTGATTTTTAAATTTATATCAGGCGCCATGCGCCGGACATACCCTTACACCTTGGCAACCGCCAGATCGTCGCCGTCCACCCATTCCCGAACATCCACGGTTTCAAATGTATCCTCCGTCTTGCGGATGACCACCTTGGAAAGGCCGGCATTGATGACCAGACGGCGGCACATGGAACAGGAGGTGGCATCGTGCAGCAGCTCGCCCGTCTGCGCGTTGCGGCCCACCAGATACAGCGTACCGCCTACCATATCGCGGCGCGCGGCAGAGATGATGGCATTGGCCTCGGCATGGACGCTGCGGCAAAGCTCGTAGCGCTCGCCGCGGGGAATCTGCATGGCTTCGCGGGTACAAAAGCCCATATCCACACAGTTCTTGCGGCCGCGGGGGGCTCCGTTATAGCCGGTGGAAATGATTTCATCGTTCTTGACTATAATAGCGCCATATACGCGGCGTAAACAGGTCGCGCGCTCCAACACGGTCTGCGCGATATCCAGATAATAATTTTCCTTGCTGATACGGTTCATGAATATACCTCACTTCACAGTTGTCACTTTGGCGCTGCAGGCAGGAGTTGAACCCCGCCTCAGAAGATCATAAGTCCCCGCCCTTCGCCCTTCAGGCGATTCGGACACAGGGAGGACTTTTTCCTCATTATATACCATTTATCCCTTTGCGGCAAGAAAACCCGTCGGATTGTTCCGGCGCAATATTCACAAATTTTCCTGCGCCTTTTTGCCTGTTTTGCCGATAAATCCGCCGTTTTACAGAGAAAAAGCCTGCCCTGAGGCAGACTTTTTCTTTCGTATTTATCCTTTGGCGGCTTTGCGTTTGGCCGCGGCACGCTGACAGGCCTTGACAAGCTCCACTATGGGGATCACCAACACAGCCAGCGCCAGGGCAATGATGTATTCCTTGAAGCTGACGGGGGTGAAACCGAAGGCATTGGCAATAAACGGCACCTCCAGCACCACGGTGGCCAGTACCAGCGAGCCGAGCATGGCAAGCCAGAGTACCTTATTATGGCTGGGCAGTGAAAACACGCTCTTGCGCTGGGAGCGCATATTGAAGCTGTGGAAAATCTCGCACATATTCATGGTCAGGAACGCCATGGTCATGCCGTCGGGCGAAACGCCCTTGGGCATTTCAAAATAGCCCACCTCTATGCAGTGGCCGATGATATAGGAGGTCATCGTGATAACGGTGATCAGCAAGCCCTGATAGGCAATGTCCCAGGCCAGACCGCCGGCAAAAATGCCGTCCTTGCTGTTACGGGGCGGACGATGCATAATGTCCGGCTCGCCCTTTTCAAGGCCCAGTGCCAGAGCGGGGAAGCAGTCGGTAATCAGGTTAATGAACAGCAGGTGCACGGGATTGAGCAGGACAAAGCCCAGCAGCGTGGCAAAGAACACGCCCAGCACCTCACTCATGTTGGAGGCCAGCAGGAACTGGATGGCCTTGCGGATATTGTCGTAAATCCGGCGGCCCTCACCCACGGCGTTGACGATGGTGGCAAAGTTGTCGTCGGCCAGCACCATATCCGCCACATTCTTGGTGACATCCGTGCCGGTGATACCCATGCCCACGCCGATGTCGGCGGACTTGATGGAGGGTGCGTCGTTGACGCCGTCGCCGGTCATGGCGGTGATGGCACCCTTGCGGCGCCAGGCGTTGACAATGCGCACCTTATGCTCCGGCTGCACACGGGCATAGACGCCGAAGTTCTCCACGGCTTCGTCCAATTCCTCGTCGCTGAGATCATCCAGCGCGCTGCCGGTGACGGCTTGGGAGGCATCCTCGATAATGCCCAGCTCCTTGGCAATAGCAACGGCGGTGTCCTTATGGTCGCCGGTGATCATCACAGGGCGGACGCCGGCATTGCGGCACTCCATAATAGCGGGCTTGACTTCCGGACGCACCGGGTCGATCATGCCGGTCAGACCGATGAAGCACAGCTCCTGCTCCAGCACCTCCGGCTCGATCTTCTCGGGCAGGCGGTCGCCCCACAGTCTTTGCGCGGCAGCCAGCACACGCAGGGCCTTATCGGCCATGGCCTTATTGGCGGCAAGGATCTGGCTGCGCTTTTCCTCGGTCATGGGGAGGATGGCACCCTTCTCCTCATAACAGGTGCAGCGCTTCAGCACTTCGTCAGGCGCGCCCTTGGTATACTGAATGAAGCCGGTATCCATCTGATGGATGGTGGACATCATCTTGCGGGAGGAATCAAACGGCGCTTCCGCCACGCGGGGCTGCCATTCTTCCAGACGGTATTTGGGCAGCTCACAGGCAGCGCCGAAGTTCACCAGCGCGGCCTCTGTAGGCTCACCCTCGGCTGCGCCGGCCTCGTTCAAATTGGCGTCGTTGCAAAGCGTCATCGCGGTGGCCAGCAGTTGGGTGTCGCCCATGTGCTCCACCACCGTCATCTTATTCTGCGTCAGCGTGCCGGTCTTATCCGAACAGATGACCTGCGTACAGCCCAGCGTCTCCACGGCGGTCAGGCGGCGGATCACGGCGTTATGATGGCTCATCTTGGTCACACCGATGGAAAGCACCACTGTCACAACCGTGGCAAGGCCCTCGGGAATGGCGGCAACCGCCAGAGAAACCGCCACCATGAAGGTCTCGAGAATCCCCGTCAGTGAGAAATCCCGTGCAACGACCAGATCGAAGACAAAGATGAACACGCAGATAGCAAGCACCAGCTTGCTCAAGGTGGCGCCCAGCTCGGTCAGACGCTTCTGCAGAGGGGTTTCTTCCTCGGCGGTATTGGCCAGCACGCCGGCAATCTTGCCCATCTCCGTGTCCATACCGGTGCGGGTAATGACGGCGCGGCCGCGGCCGTAGACCACGGTGGAGCCCATATAGCACATATTCTTGCGGTCGCCCAGCGGAACTTCCCTGTCCTCGCCCAGACCCAGCACCTCAATGGCCTTATTCACAGGCACGCTTTCGCCGGTCAGCGCCGCTTCCTCAATTTTCATGGAGGCGCTTTCCAAAATGCGGCCATCGGCCGGCACGGCGTCGCCGGCCTCTAAAATCACGATGTCGCCGGGTACCAGCTCGTCACTGTGGAGCGTCACCTGCTTGCCGTCGCGCATGACCTTGCAGGTGGCGGCGGTCATGGTTTGCAGTGCTTCAATGGCCGCTTCGGCCTTGCTCTCCTGCACAACGCCCAGCACGGCATTGAGCAGCACCACCAGCAGGATGATAAACACCTCGGTAAAGCTCTCCTGGGAAAGGTAATTGGTGACGGCAGACACGGCTGCGGCAGCGATCAGAATGAGCAGCATGGGGTCCTTCAACTGCTTCAAAAAGCGCTGAAGAATCGTCGGCTTTTCCGCTTCCTTCAGCTTGTTGGCGCCGTACTTTTCGCGGCGTTTTTCCGCCTCGGCGGTACTCAGGCCCGCAGGAGAGGTCTCCCACTCGGCCATGACCTCCTGGGCGGAGCATCTGTACTCTCTGTCCATTATGTGTTCTCCTTTATCTATCATTATTTTTCATGATAAAAAACAAACAAAAACCCATACATAGACTTCATCGGAAGTCTATGTATGAGTCTCATTCTTTCAAAGCATCCCGGGCGCAAGCGCCGTTTTGACGGGTATGCTTCACGCCGTCAGGTCTGACGGCGCGGAATTACTCCCTCAATACAGGTAATTATTTTATAGCCTATACAGCGGCTTTTGTCAAGGGGAATTTTACTCCGCCAATGAGCGGCATAGCTCGGCAAAGTAGCGGTAAAACGGCGTCAACAGGCCAAATCCCTTTATCACATCATCGGCCAGCTCCGGCGAGAAAATCCGTTCATCCAACGGCGAACAGTCATGGCGCAAAGTAATGGATTTTCTGTTATACCACGGCTGCAGCAGCTCGCTCACCTGCCCCTTGGACCGGGCATAGACGGGGCCGTCCAGCGTGAACACCTCCTGCCCGGCAAACTCGCGCACCAGCTTCTCCATTTCCTCGGGGTGGGCATCCATCCGCTTGCGGTAATGGGCCATCAGCGACGCCTTGGGACTCCAGAAACCCAAACCATAGCTATAGTAGTCCGGCGCGATCTCAAACCAAAAGGTGGGGCGGCCCGTCCAGTCCTGATCGCCGGTGCGAATACAGAACCACAGGTGATCCTTATATGGGCCG
>SAMEA3663207__coassemble_860_pt1 | contig 8464 bp, 8 predicted proteins | sample SAMEA3663207__metabat2_low_PE_007 | metagenome-assembled genome bin SAMEA3663207 (sample SAMEA3663207) | pig gut metagenome | biome: pig gut; feature: pig-associated habitat; material: faeces | place: China | collected 2013
ATTGTGGCGGCGATTCCCTATATCATGCCCAAGCGCTATGATGCGCAGAATACCATCACCGAGAATATTGACGAGGAGCTTATCAAGGAGTATATCCGCACCAAGCGCCGTGAAGGCGTGCGGATCAACCACATGGCGGTCATTATTGCTGCCTACTACAAGGCGGTGCTGGAAAATCCCAAGCTGAATTACTTTGTCATGAACTGCAAGATCTACGAGCGCAATCATTTTTGCGTGTCGTTCGTGATTTTGAAAAAGCGCGCCGACGGTACGCCGGATGAAACCACGCTGAAGATCTTTCTGGACAAGTCGGACACGATTTTCACCATCAACCGCAAGATCAACGAGGCCATCAGCGCCAATGCCGGCACGCATCAGTCCAACAGCACCGACAAGTTCGCCAGGATGATGTTCTCCATACCGGGCCTGCCCAGATTTGTGGTCTGGCTGGCGTATCATCTGGACAAGCACGGCTTGCTGCCCCGCAAGATCATTGACCTCAGCCCGTTCCACACCAGTATGTTCATCACCAACCTGGCCTCGATCAAGACCAGCTACATCCACCACCACTGCTATGAGTTCGGCACCACCAGCGTGTTTATCTGCATGGGCAAGCCGGTGCCCAACTATGTCAAGGGCGATCTGACCAAGAAGATGATGCCGTTGGGCGTGGTCATGGACGAGCGTATCTGCACCGGCTATGAGTACGCGGCCTTCTGCAACGATTTCCGCAAATATCTGCGGGATATTTCTCTGCTGGAAAAACCTTTTGGCGAATAAATGTACTGCTACAGCCGACGGCGTCAGCCGTCGGCTGTATTCTTTATGCTGTCATATTGCGGATATTTTTTCACTATGATGGTATCAGCGACATACCGCAACTGTCATTGTGCCGAAAAAAACTAATATTTCGGCAAGAAATTGTTAAACAATGGATAAAAACGACAAAAAGTCCGCGCTTTTCCACCCCAAGGTACTGGACAACAGGGGAATTTTGTTGTAAACTTTTAAATAGTATGCGGTGGTATAGCCACCCGTAAGTAAGATGAGGTGAAAGACAATGGCACAAGCTTTCTTTGGCGGCGTTCATCCCAATGATATGAAGGCCGCGACCAATGAAAAGGCCATCGAGCAGCTGGCAGCGCCGGCTGAAGTGGTCATTCCCATGTCTATGCACATCGGTGCACCTTGCAAGCCCATCGTTGCGGTAGGTGACAAGGTTAAAATTGGACAGAGAATTGGTGAACCCGGCGGATTTGTCTCCGCTCCCATCCACGCCAGCGTGTCGGGCACGGTTAAGGCTGTGGAACCCCGCCCCTTTTCTATGGGCGGCACAATGATGTCCGTGGTCATTGAAAATGACTTCGAGAACACCATTTCCGAAGAAGTGAAGCCCGTTGAGGATCCTGACAGCCTGACGCCTGAGCAGCTGGTGGAGATCGTCAAGAACGCCGGTATCGTCGGCCAGGGCGGCGCAACCTTCCCCACCCATGTGAAGATTTCTTCCGGTTTGGGCAAGGTGGACTATGTCATCATCAACGCGGCAGAGTGCGAGCCCTATATCACGGGCGACCACCGCACCATGCTGGAGCGTCCCGAGCAGGTCGTCAAGGGCTGCGCCCTGCTGGCGAAGTGCTTCGGTGTTGACAAGGTCTACATCGGCATTGAGGCCAACAAGCAGAACGCCGCTGACGTTCTGAACAAGACCATCGCCGAGCTGAAGGCTCCCGTGGTGGTGGAAGTGCTGCATACCCGCTATCCGCAGGGTGCAGAAAAGCAGTTGGTGCAGGCCGTTTCCGGCCGTCAGGTTCCTTCCGGCAAGCTGCCCGCTGACGCAGGCTGCTGCATTTTCAACCTGAACACCACCTGCGCGATCTATCGCGCCGTCTACACCGGCATGCCCGTGGTGAACAAGCTCGTCACCGTGTCCGGCTCCGGCGTGATCGAGCCCAAGAACATCGAGTGCCCCATCGGTACGCCGATCTCCAACCTGTTTGACGCCTGCGGCGGCCTGAAGGAAGAGACCTACAAGCTGATCATGGGCGGCCCGATGATGGGTCTGGCGCAGCACAGCTTCGATGTGACCGTCGGCAAGGGCACCGGCGCCATGCTGGCTTTTGCAGGCAAGGAAGAGCAGTATGTGGAGGATCCCCAGTGCATTCGCTGCGGCAAGTGCGTGGGTGTCTGCCCCATCCGTCTTGAGCCTGTGTTCATGTACAAGTATCTGATGAAGGGCAACTGGGAATATTGGCGCGATGAGCTGCACGGCATGGACTGCATTGAGTGCGGTGCCTGCACCTACACCTGCCCCGCCCGTCTGCCTCTGACCCACGCTTTCCGTCTGGGCAAGCAGCAGGTCAACAACGCAAGAATGGCGGCCAAGGCCAAGGCTGATGCCGAGAAGGCCGCCGCAGAGAAGAAGGAGGCGTAAACCATGACTGATTATAAGAATCTGAAGCTGATCGCGTCCTCCTCTCCCCATATCCGTTCCAATGAGAACACCCGCTCCATCATGCTGGATGTGATCATCGCCATGCTGCCCGCTCTGGCCATGAGCGTGTATGTGTTCGGCTTCCGGGCCCTGATGCTGACGCTGGTCTCCGTGGCAGCCTGCCTGTTCTGGGAGTGGGGCTATCGCGCTGTGATGAAGAAGTCCATGGCGATCGGCGACCTGTCTGCTGTCGTCACCGGTATGCTGCTGGCTTTCGTGTGCCCCTCCAATCTGCCTTACTGGACGATCATTATCGGTGCGTTCTTCGCCATCGTCGTGGTCAAGCAGTTGTACGGCGGCATCGGCTGCAACTTCCTTAACCCCGCTCTGGCCGGCCGTGCCATTCTGTTGGCCAGCTATGCCACTGCCATGACCACTTGGGCGGCTCCCGGCACCCGCGCCGCCGTCTTCGGCTCCGTGGCCGATGTGACCACGGCTGCCACGCCCCTGGCCATGATGAAGGAAGGCTCTTTTGCCGATCTGATGAATACATATTCCATCAGTGATATGTTTATCGGCCATGTTGGCGGCTCTCTGGGCGAAGTATCCGCGCTGATGCTGCTGCTGGGCGGTATCTACCTGCTGATCCGTAAGGTCATTTCCTGGCACATCCCCGTGGCTTACATTGCCACCGTGGCTGTGATCTGTCTGATTGCCGCCCCTGAGGGCGTTTCTGCCGTGACTTACATGGCTTACAACGTGTTCGGCGGCGGATTGATGCTGGGTGCCATCTTCATGGCTACCGACTATGCTACCTCTCCCGTGACCAAGCCCGGTCAGATCATTTTCGGTATCGGCTGCGGCCTGCTGACCGTGTTCATCCGCCGTTTCGGCTCCTATCCCGAAGGCGTTTGCTACTCCATCCTGATTATGAACTGCTGCACTTGGCTGCTGGATAAGTACATCCGTCCCACCATCTATGGCGCTCCCAAGAAAGAAAAGAAGGAGGCGGCTAAGTAATGAAAATTTCTCCTAAGTTTATTTTGAAGGTGGCCGGCACTCTGACGGTAATCTCTCTGGTGGTTGCCGCCATGCTGGGCCTTGTCAACAGCATTACCGCCGACAAGATCGCCGAGATCGACGCGGAAAACACCCGCATTTCCATGAGCGCCGTTGCCCCCGAGGGCAGCGAGTTCGGCGATAAGATGGAGCTTACCGAAACGGCTGTCGCTGCGGCGGCGGCACAGGGCGGCAAGCTCATGGAGATGTATCCCGTGACCAATGGCGGCGCTGAGGCAGGCTATGTGCTGAAGATATCCGCCTCCGGCTCTCAGGGCAGCATTGTGATGATGGTGGGCGTGGACGCCAACAAGGCCATCACCGGCATCTCCGTTGTCAGCCATGCCGAAACCTCCGGCATCGGTACCAAGGTCGTGGGCAATGACCTCAACGCCGCCGGCGAACCCGTGCTGGATCAGTTCATTGGCCTGAGCGGCGCCGGCTCTCTGGTGGTTGGCTCCAACATTACGCCGATCACCGGCGCCACCGTGTCCACCAAAGGCATCACCACCGGCGCGAACGCCGCGCTGGCTGCCGTGGACGCGTTGGGCTAAGAAAGGAGGAGCTGAATTATGAATTTCGGTAAGCAACTCAAAGAGGGCCTGATTTCACAGAACCCCGTGCTGGTGCAGCTTCTGGGTATGTGCTCCACCATGGCCATCACCACCTCGTTTTTCAACGGTCTGGGTATGGGCGTGTCCGTGCTGATCATCCTGACCCTGTCCAACATCTTTATTTCCCTGCTGCGTAAGATCATCCCCAATGAAGTGCGTATCGCCTGCTACATCGTGGTCATCGCCGGTTTCGTGACCTGCGTGGACCTGCTGCTCAAGGCCTTTGTGCCGGCGCTGTCTGCCTCCCTGGGTGTGTTCATTCCTCTGATCGTGGTCAACTGCATCATTCTGGGCCGTGCCGAGGGCTACGCCTCCAAGAACGGTGTGGGCGCCTCCGCTGTGGACGGTGTCTGCCAGGGCATCGGCTACACCATCGTGCTGATCGCCATGTGCGTGGTGCGTGAGTTCCTGGGCAGCGGCAAGTTCGGCGGCGGTCTGCTGGGCGGCGGCGCTTTGGGCAGCGCACCCGGCATCTCCATCATTCCCGAGGAGTTTGGCATCAAGGTGCTGACGCTGCCGGTGGGCGGCTTCCTGACGCTGGGCGCACTGATCGCCGTGATGCAGTGGGCTTTGGCAAAAGCTGAAAAGAAAAAGGAGGCGAAGTAAATGGATATTACGACTTTGCTCGCCATCTCTCTTGGCGCTATTCTGACAAATAACTTTATCTTTGCTCAGTTCCTGGGCATCTGCCCCTTCCTGGGCGTTTCCAAGAAGATCGACACCGCTGTGGGTATGGGCGCTGCCGTTACCTTCGTTATGGGTCTGGCTTCCGCCGTCTGCTTCGGCGTCAACAAGATCCTGGTGAGCGCCGGTCTGGGTTATATGCAGACGGTGGCCTTCATCCTGGTCATCGCTTCTCTGGTGCAGTTTGTGGAAATGTTCCTGAAGAAGTTCATCCCCACGCTGTACACCGCTCTGGGCGTGTACCTGCCCCTGATTACCACCAACTGCGCCGTGCTGGGTGTGGCCCTGCTGAATGTGCAGAGCGACTACAACTTCATCCAGTCTGTGGTATACGGTATCACCGGCGGTCTGGGCTTCCTGCTGGCTATTTTCCTGTTCGCCGCCGTGCGCGAGCAGTTGGAGTTTGCAGAGACCCCCAAGGCCTTCGATGGCTTCCCCATCGCCCTGATCACTGCCGGTCTGATGGCGCTGGCCTTTATGGGCTTCAGCGGCCTGCAGGTCTGGTAAGGAGGTAATTGAACTATGAATATCATTTATGCTGTGCTGGTACTGGGCGTGTTGGCCCTCGTGTTCGGCTTGGTTCTGGCCATCGCCTCCAAGGTGTTTGAGGTCAAGGTCGATCCCCGCCTGCCTGAGATCCAGGCTTGCCTGGCCGGCGCTAACTGCGGCGGCTGCGGCTATCCCGGCTGCGGCGGCTGCGCTGAGGCCATTCTGGCCGGTAAGGCGCCCGTCACCGCCTGCGCACCTGCCGGCCCCGAAAACGCCGCCAAGATCGCTGCCATCATGGGTATGGAAGCGCCTTCCGGCGAGAAGATGGTCGCGCATGTGCTGTGCAACGGCGGCAACAACGCCACCAAGAACTTTGAGTATCGCGGTGTGAAGGACTGCCTGGCGGCGACGAAGGTCTGCGGCGGCGACGCCCTCGGCTGTAAGTACGGCTGCTTCGGCTTTGGCTCCTGCGTGGCTGCCTGCAAGTTTGACGCGATCCATATCGGTGACAACGGCGCTGCCGTCGTCGATAAGGAAAAGTGCACCAACTGCGGCGCCTGCCGTGAGGCTTGCCCCCGCAAGCTGATCGTGGAGGTTCCCTACGCCAAGAAGGTGTTCGTCAACTGCTCCAACAAGGATAAGGGCCCCGCTGTGACCAAGGTCTGTGCCGTTTCCTGCATCGGCTGCGGTATGTGTGAGCGTACTTGTAAGTTTGACGCCATCCATGTGGTCAACAATGTGGCTGTCATCGACTATGACAAGTGCAAGGGCTGCACCATGTGCGCCAAGGCTTGCCCCCGCAACGCCATTGAGCCTGTTCCCACCGCTGAGGAGAAGGAAAAGTTCAAGGCTGCGCAGAAGGCTGCCGCTGAGAAGAAGGCTGCTGCCGCTAAGGCCGCTGCCGAGGCTAAGGCTGCCGAGGCCGCCAAGACCGAGTAATCTGCTCGATTGCAAAGGAGGAATCGCATTTGCGATTCCTCCTTTTTCTGCGTTTTTCTGCGGTTTTCCGCGCAAAGGTTCTTGCAATTTCATGCGGCAGGTATATAATGGGAGGGAACAAGGCAGAGTAGGAATCTGCGTGTCGCATCCGAACAGGATGCCAGTGCCGGCGGAACGGGGAGTTGTCCGACGGACGAAATGGCTTGCCTTGCAGTGCAGATTCCGCATCCCGCTGCCGCATATGAGTTTGGCGGCGTTTTTGTCAGTATTCCGTTGCTCCTCTGTGCGGCCGATCCGATTTCGGACTGCCGATATCACAGAGGAGGTTTTTTTATGGAACTGTTTAAGACGCCCTTTTCGGCCGCCTATTGGCGAACGGCGGCAAAGGAACTGAAAAGCTACCGGACACTGGTGTTTTCGGCGCTGATGGTGGCGGCCTGCATCGTGCTGAGCCACTGCAAGATCCCCCTGGGGGAGAATCTCTCGCTCAGCGTCACCTTTTTGGCCCGTGCACTGTGTGCGCTGGTATGCGGCCCGGTGGCGGTGATCCTGTTCGGCGCTGCGGAGGACACCCTCAGCTTTTTCCTGTCCTCCGGCGGCTATCCGTATTTTCCGGGCTATATGCTGACCACCATTTTGGGCTGCATGATTTATGCGGTGTTTTTCTATCGGGCAAAGATCACCTGGCGGCGGATCATTCTGGCAAAATGCATCACCAATGTACAGAATGTGCTCCTCGGCTCACTGTGGAGCGCTATCCTGTACAGCAAGGGCTACATATATTACATGACCACCAGCGCCGTGAAAAACGCCCTGTATCTGCCGCTGCAGATCCTGATGCTGGGCTTTTTGTTCCAGGCCCTGCTGCCGGTGCTGCATAAGCTGGGAAAGCTGCCCTGCCAGCTTCCGAATGATCGAATCGGCTGGTAATATGGAGAGGCCGTCCCGCTCTTTCATCTGCCAAAACCGCCCGCATGGGCGGTTTTTCTTTGCGCGTCGCGGCGGAAACGGGAGAATCGTTCACAAATATTTAAAATTAGCACCTATTGACATTGTTGGCATGGGGTGGTAAACTGAATTAGCACTCAGGGAAAGCGAGTGCTAAACGGAGTGACAATATGGAATTAACGCCTCGTAAAAAGCAAATAATGAAAATCGTGGTGGACAGCTACATTGCCACGGCCGAGCCGATGGGCTCCAAGGCGATTGTCGATCAGATGCCCGGCAAGATCAGCTCCGCGACCATTCGCAATGAGTTGGCGGACCTGACGGAGATGGGGTATCTGGAACAGCCCCACACCTCCGCCGGACGCATTCCGTCGCCGAAGGGCTATCGCCTGTATGTCAACGAGCTGATGGAGCGCAAGGCGCTGAGCGACGAGGAGACGGAAAAGATCAACGAAACGCTGTCCGGCCCCATGGAGCAGGTGGATCAGGTGATCGCCAAGGCGGGGAAGATGGTGTCCAGCTTTGTGGGCTATCCCAGCTACACGGTGGCCGACCACAAAAGTGCCGTCACGGTGCGGCGCTTTGAGCTGATCGGCGTGGACGAGATGAGCTTTATCGCCGTGGTGATGCTCTCTGACAGCCGCGTCAAGAGCCAGTTGATGCGTTTGCCGCTGGCGATCGAAACGGAGAAGCTGCCGGAGATGAGCCATCTGCTCAACACCCATTTTACGGGCATTGATCCGGCGAAGATGAACGGCCATCTGATGAGCCTTTCCGAGCAGGTGACAGGCCAGTGGTTCTTGCTGCTCAATCAGGTGATTGAATATGCAGGCTTACTGCTGCAGGAAACCAATCACCAGCAGGTGTTTACCAACGGTGCCGGCCAACTGCTGAAGTTCCCGGAATACCGCGACATTGATAAGGCGCACGATCTGGTGAGCTTTATGGTGGACAATAAGGAGGACCTGCCTGTCCCCGCGGGCGACAGTCCCATGCAGATTCTGATCGGCCCGGAGAATGTGAACGATGCGCTGAAGGACAGCAGCGTGGTCATCGCCAGCTATGACATCGGCGACAATATGCGCGGCCTTGTGGGTGTGGTTGGCCCCACCCGCATGGACTATGCCACGGTGGCTGCGCGGCTGAGCTACTTTGCCGAGAGCTTGAGCCGGATGTTCGGCAAAAACCAGTTACCCCCCAAGGAGGAGAAGGAACCATGAGCGAAATGGAAAAGAACAACCCACAGGAAACCGCGGAGGAGACCGCAGAAGAAATCGTGAAAGAAACCGTGGAAGAAACC
>SAMEA3663207__coassemble_886_pt1 | contig 8333 bp, 8 predicted proteins | sample SAMEA3663207__metabat2_low_PE_007 | metagenome-assembled genome bin SAMEA3663207 (sample SAMEA3663207) | pig gut metagenome | biome: pig gut; feature: pig-associated habitat; material: faeces | place: China | collected 2013
AATACGGTCGCGGGTGACGCCCGGCGTGTCCTCCACGATGGAAAGGCGCTTGCCGATCAACTTGTTAAATAGCATGGATTTGCCCACATTGGGGCGCCCCACGATAGCAATGATAGGTTTGGACATGGTTTACACCTCCCTTTCAAACATGGCGTCCGCCAGATCGCCGCCGTCGGTGCCGACGATCTGAACGGGACAGTGAATTTCTTCTTGCAGCCGCTCCACGGTGTAGTCGTCAAGGAACACCGTTTCGCCGTGGCGCAGCATGTGCAGCGGCAGCAGCACACGCCCGCCCAATTCATGGGCGCGCAGCTGCTTGGACAGGTCCTGCCCCGTCAGCAGACCGGCCACATCGATGGTGTGACCGAAAAAGTCGTTGTCGATGCCGATGACCTGTCCCTTTAAGCCGGGAAACCGCTCCTGCGCCTTGTGCAGCAGTCCGCGCAAAAAGTCTTCGGCGGCGCGGCCGGTGGCAATGGTGAAGGGCGTGGGCTCTGCGGGAAGCTCCTCCCAGGACAGCGCAGACAGGAACTCCTGTTCCAAAGAGCGCAGCATGCCTACGCCGTTTTCCAACTGGCCGTAGCCCTCGTAATAGTCCTCCCCGGGCAGGGGGCGGCCTGCGCGCAGGAACAGCTCATCGGCGCAGAAGAACAGGCGTGTACCGAGCTGCTCCAGACACTTTCTGCCGTACTCCTCGGCAATGTCGATGATTTCCCCGGCAGCCTTGCCGTCCACAGGCCGGAGCTTGGCCAGGCCCTTGCGGTATTTGGTTAAGCCTACGGGTACCAGGGAGCAGCTATGGAACCCCATGTCTATCAGGTCGGACAGGGTGCGGCGGAGCTGCTCGCCGTCATTCCAGCCGGGGCAGACAACGATCTGTCCGTTCATTTGAATACCGGCCTTGCCGAAAGCGCGCATGTACTCCAGGGAGCGGGCGGCGTTTTTGTTGCCCAGCATGGTGCAGTGCAGTTGGGGGTCAGTGGTGTGGACGGAGACATTGATGGGGGAGATGTGCAGGTCAATAATACGCTGCGCCTCCCGCTCGGTCAGATTGGTCAGGGTGATGTAGTTGCCCAAAAGAAAGCTCAAGCGGGCGTCATCGTCCTTGAAATAGAGCGATTGGCGCATGTTGGGCGGCATCTGATCCACAAAGCAGAAGATGCAGTGGTTGGCGCAGGAGCGCATTTCATCCATCAGATAGGTGTCAAAGTTCAATCCCAGATCCCGGCCCTCCGCCTTGCGAATCCGCACCTCACGCACGCTGCCGTCCGTCTGCTGCAGCGTCAGATCGGCAATAGCATCATATCCATAAAAGCGGTAATCCAATACATCGGCGATCTGGTGACCGTTGATGGTCAGCAGCTTTTCGCCGACGCGGATGTGAGCGCGCTCGGCAGGGGAGTGCCGGTCAATACCGGTAATCACAGTGCTCATTTTGTTGTTCCTCGATAATATTTCTTATAAATTCGCATAATACCACATGATAACTAATTTATTATAGACGAAACCGCTGCCCTTTGCAACGAAAAAAGCGGAAAATAGGCTGTTTATACAAAAAAAGTAAGGAGGGAAGATGACATCTTCCCTCCCAACAAGGACACACGGTAATTATTTGCCTGCAGCCACAGACTTGACCGCCTTGACCTCGCGGCCGTTGTAGGTACCGCACTCGGGGCACATTCTGTGAGGCAGATGCAATGCACCGCACTTGGGGCAAGCCACCAGAGCGGGAGCACTCAGCTTCCAGACGGAGCTGCGTCTCTTATTGCGTCTTTGTTTGGATACTTTTCCCTTAGGTACTGCCATGTTGACACCTCCTTGGTCTTAACTGCGATGTGCAGTAATTGATTTTTTGATATCTTACTCGTCGTTCTGTTCCAAGAGCTTGGCCAGCGCAGCCAATCGGGGATCGACCTGACGCTTGCACCGGCAAGCCTCGCGGTTCAGATTCACACCGCAGCCTGAACAAAGGCCCTTACAGTCCTCTGAGCAAAGATGCTTTGTGTCCATAGCAAGGATGAACGCGACCCGGGCAATCTCCTCCAGGTCCACCTCGTCATTTTCCAGCAGGACGATATCCTCGCTGTCCTCAAACTGTTTCTCCTCGGCCAGAACGCACGAATAGGAAACGGTTTTCGGCTCGTCGAAATCCTCCGCACACCGGTCACATACACAGTGGAGCGTTGTATCCGCTTGAAGATCCAACAAAAGCATACCGGCCTCGTTGTGTATCCGGCCGTCCACAACAACCGGATTTTCCACGGGATACATACCGTCAAATTCCTGATCGCGCAGGTCCATTTCAAAATGGAAATCCTGCCCGGAACCCGGCGTATGAAGCAGCTTGTTCACATTCAAACGCATAGCACACCTCGCAATGACACGGCTACTATTATAGTGGATAGGCAAACGCTTGTCAAATATTTTCTGACAAATATTTTGACTTTTTTCAAAAATAGGATAGAATAGGCCATAGAACCATAGCAGGGGAGGGCCTCTATGCGAGAAATGACCGTTGGGAAAAACGATGCCGGCCAAAGGCTGGACCGCTTTGTATCCAAATCGCTGCCGCTGCTGCCGCCGGCACTGCTGCAAAAGTACATCCGCATCAAGCGCATCAAGGTCAACGGGGGCCGTGCCCGGCGTGACCAACGCCTGCAGGCGGGGGATATTTTGCAATTATACATCAATGACGAGTTTTTTGACAAGCCCTGCGAGGAAAATATGTTCCTTACGCTGTTCAAGCCGAGCCTGGACATTGTCTACGAGGACGGGAACATCCTGCTGCTCAATAAGCGTCCCGGCCTTGTGGTGCATGCCGATGAAACGGAAAAAGTCAATACGCTCATCAACCACATTCAGGCGTATCTCTATCAGAAGCGCGAGTGGAACCCCCGCTGGGAGAATGCATTCACGCCGGCGCTTTGCAACCGTATTGACCGCAATACCGGCGGACTGGTGATCGCGGCGAAAAACGCCGAAACCCTGCGCATTATCAATGAGAAGATCCGCGACCGCGAGATTGACAAGCGCTATCTGTGCATCACCCTCGGCGCGCCAAAGCCGCCGGAGGGCAGGATCGAGTGCTTTCTTTTGAAGGATGAGAAGAAAAAGCAGGTATCGGTCTATCACCGTCCGGTGCCCGGCGCCAAGACGGCGCTGACACGCTACCGCACGCTGGAAACGCGGGGCGAGCTGAGCTTGCTGGAGGTAGAGCTGCAGACCGGCCGCACGCACCAGATCCGCGCCGGCTTTGCCGATCTGGGCTGCCCGCTTTTGGGTGACGGCAAGTACGGCATCGGCGAGAAGAACCGCCGGTACGGCGAGACAAGGCAGGCGCTCTGCGCCTATCGGCTCACCTTCGATTTCCCCACGGACGCGGGGCTGCTGAACTATCTCAGGGGCAGGACTTTTACGGTGGAACATGTGCCCTTCCGGGACAAATATTTCGGATAAAAACATCCTGCGCAGGGTTTTCGGACAGCCCTGCGTATTTTTTTGCAAAAGAGGGGAAAATTCATTGACTTTTGTGTAATTTTTATATATATTGAATCCGTCAAATTTCAACGAAAAAATCGGCTATGGGAACAAAAGCCCCTTTTGAACAGCGAAACGCGGCACATCTTACTATGAACGGGGGAGGATAAATGTCCAAAGAGTTGATTCGCCTGCGGAATCTCTGCATGGCGTTTGACGACGAGCTGGTACTCGATAACATCAACCTTTATATCAATGATTCCGAATTCCTTACGCTGCTTGGACCCAGCGGCTGCGGCAAGACCACAACGCTGCGTATCATCGCAGGATTTGCAACGCCCACATCGGGTGATGTGACCTTCGACGGCGTAAGGATCAATGATGTTCCGCCTCATAAGCGGCAGATCAACACCGTGTTCCAAAAATATGCGTTGTTCCCGCATTTGGACGTATTTGAAAACATCGCTTTCGGCCTGCGCATTGCCAAGGTGCCGGAAAAAGAGATCGAAGAGCGCGTAAACGAGATGCTGGAAGTGGTATCTTTGAAGGGCTTCGGCCAGCGCCGTATCGATCAGCTTTCCGGCGGCCAGCAGCAGCGTGTGGCCATTGCCAGAGCGCTGGTGAACCGCCCCAAGGTTTTGCTTTTGGACGAACCGCTGGGAGCGTTGGATCTGCGTCTGCGTAAGGATATGCAAAACGAATTGAAGCGTATCCAGCAGCAGATGGGCATTACGTTTATATATGTGACCCACGATCAGGAAGAGGCGCTGACCATGTCTGACACGGTGGTCGTCATGGATAAGGGCCGTATTCAGCAGATCGGCACGCCGGAGGATATTTATAACGAGCCGAAGAATGCCTTTGTGGCGGACTTTATCGGCGAGAGCAATATTCTCAACGGCGTCATGGTGCGCGATAATGTGGTGAAGATGTACGGCAAGCAGTTCCCCTGTGTGGACGGCGGCTTTGCCGAGAATGAGCCTGTGGATGTGGTCATCCGCCCCGAGGATATTGACATCGTGCCTGTGGAGCAGGGCCAGTTGGTGGGAACGGTCACCAATGTGACCTTCAAGGGCATGCAGTACGACATCATCGTGGACTTCCGCGGCTTTAAATGGCTGATCCAGACCACCGATCATTCGCCGGTGGGTGCCCGTATCGGTGTGAAGATCGACCCGGAGGGCTTCCACATTATGAAGAAGAGCGAGTATTCCGGTATGTTCGGCGACTACAGCTCCTACTCCGAAGAATATGAGGAGATGAGCGATGTAGAGTTTGACCCGGAAGAGGAGGAGAGCGAGGATGAAAAATAAGCTCTCCCGTTTTGCCGTGCCTTATGTGGTGTGGATGGCCATTTTCGTGGTGGCGCCGATCGTCATTATGACGGTCTACGCCTTTACCTCCGCCTCCGGCGGCTTTACGCTGGATAACTTTGCCCAGATGGGCACCTATACGGAGGTGTTTCTCCGCTCCTTCAAGCTGGCCCTGATCGCCACAGCCATCTGTCTGCTGATCGGCTATCCCGTGTCCTATTTTATCAGCCGCGAGGGTGTGTCCTTTCAGCGCATGGCCAATGTGCTGATTATGCTGCCCATGTGGATGAACTTTCTGCTGCGCACCTATTCCTGGATGACGATTCTGGAGAACAACGGCCTGCTGAATCAGCTCTTCCGGAAGCTGGGTATTATCGCCCTGTATAACAACCTTACAGGCGCCGAGCTGGAGTTTTTCCCCATGATGAACACCCAGGGCGCCGTGGTGCTGGGCATGGTATATAACTACCTGCCCTTTATGATCCTGCCCATCTATTCCGTCATCGTTAAGCTGGACCACTCGCTCCTTGAGGCGGCACGGGATCTGGGTGCCAACTCGGCCACGGTGTTCCGCCGCGTGATCCTGCCTTTGTCGCTGCCGGGCGTGCTGTCGGGCATTACCATGGTGTTTGTGCCCTCGGTATCCACCTTCGCCATTTCCCAGATGCTGGGCGGCGGCACGGAGCTTTTGCTGGGCGATCTGATCGAGCGCCAGTTTTTGGGCGGCGCCTATAATCCCCAGATCGGCGCGGCGATCTCCCTTGTGATGATGATTATCGTGGTGGTCTGCATGGTCATCATGAACCGCTTCGGCGAGGGAGAAGAACAGGCGGTGATGCTATGATGAATCGAAAAGGCAACTCCGTGGGTGACCGCATTTTGATGGCGCTGGTCTTTTTGTTCCTGTATGCGCCTATCTTTATTCTGATTATTTTTTCCTTCAATGCCGGTACCAGCAGTTCGGTTTGGAAGGGCTTTTCCCTGAACTGGTATGCAGAGCTGTTCCATAACCGGCTGATTATGCAAAGCGTGTATACCACGCTGCTGGTGTCGCTGCTTGCCACCGTGATTGCCACCATTGCCGGCACCTTTGCCGCCATCGGCTTTTATGCCATGCGCCGCAAGGTACGCGATCCGCTGCTGGCGGTGAATAATATCCCCATGATGAATGCGGATATCGTCACAGGCGTCAGCCTGTGCCTGCTGTTCGTGGTGCTTTTCGGCTTTTGGAACAGCATTGCCGAATGGGTCAATTCCGTGCAGACGCTCATTACCCTGCCCACCAAGCTGAGTATGGGCTTCGGCACGCTGCTCATTGCCCATATCTGCTTTAATATCCCCTATGTGATCCTGTCCGTGGGCCCCAAGCTGCGCCAGATGGACCGCAATCTCATTGATGCCGCGCAGGATCTGGGCTGCACATGGATGCAGGCGTTTTGGAAGGTCATCATTCCCGAGATCAAGCCGGGCATCGTGTCCGGTGCGCTGACGGCGTTTACCATGTCCATTGATGACTTTATCATCAGCTATTTTACCGCCGGCTCTTCCACCTCTACGCTGGCCATGACGATCTACGGCATGACCAAAAAGCGTGTCAGTCCGGAGATCAACGCCATCTCCACGCTGCTGTTTGTCACCGTGCTGGTGCTGCTTGCCATCGTCAATCTGCGTGAGAGCCGTGCAAAGCGCCGCGGCAAGGCGCACCGTGCGGTGTCCCGCCGCGGACATAAGGTGCTGCGCGGCATAGCCGCGGGTGCGGCGGCCTGCGCGCTGGTGGCCGTGCTGATCGTGACAGGCCGCTCGGCCAATACGGAGCGTGTGGTGAATGTGTGCTCCTGGGGCGAATATATTGATGAAAGCCTCATTGATGAATTTGAGCAGAAAACAGGCATCACCGTCAATTACCAGACGGCGGAGAGCAACGAAGCGCTGTATTCGCTCATTGAGATGGGCGGCGCCGATTTCGATGTGATCGTGCCGTCGGATTATATGGTGGCGCGCCTTATTGACGAGGGCTTGCTGGCAGAACTGGATTACGACAACATTCCCAACTACGCGCTGATCGGCGATCAGTATAAGGGTTTGAGCTACGATCCCGAGAATAAGTACACCGTGCCGTATACCTGGGGCACGCTGGGCATCATCTACAACACCACCATGGTGGACGAGGAGATCACAAGCTGGGATGCCATGTTCGATACCAAGTATGCCGGACAGGTATTGATGATCAACAACTCCCGCGATGCCATGGCGGCAGCGCTGCTGGACCTGGGCTACAGCATCAATACCACGGACGAAGGGGAGCTGCAGGAGGCCTTTGAACTGCTGGCAGGCGCCAAGAAAAACGGTGTCTATCAGGCATTCGTCATGGATCAGGTCTTCCAGAAGATGGAGGGCGGCAACGCGGCCATCGCCATGTACTATGCCGGCGACTACCTGACCATGCTGGAGAACAACGAGGATCTTCGCTTTGTCATTCCCGACGAGGGCAGCAACTGGTTTGTGGATGCCATGTGCGTGCTCAAGACCAGCCAGCATAAGGCAGAGGCGGAGGAATGGATCAACTTCATTGCCTCCACCACCTCCAACCTGGCCAATATGGACTATATCTGGTATGCCTCACCCAATACCGAAGCGCTGGCGCAGTATCCCGATTATTATCTGGAAATCTATGATGAGGAATTAGACGGGGAGCTGTTTGAGATCATGGCCGCCCCGGACGAAACGCTGGCACGCTGTGAGCTGTATGAGAACCTGCCCCGGCAGACACTGACGCTGTATAACGACCTGTGGACCCAACTGGGTATTTGAAAAGGAGAATTGCGATGATTACCGTTGGCATGACCCATACCGTTGAAAAGACCGTCACGGCTGACATGACCGCCAAAGCGGTCGGCTCCGGCGGACTGGAGGTTTTCGGCACGCCGTTTATGCTGGGCATGATGGAATGTGCCGCCATGTGGTGCATCCAGCCGGAGCTGCCCGAGGGAAAGGGCACCGTGGGCGTGGAGATCCGGTCCAGCCATCTGGCGCCCACGCCGGTGGGCATGAAGGTGAGAGCCACCGCCCAGGTGACCGCTATTTCCGAAAACGGCAAGATGGTGACCTTCAAGGTCTCCGCCAGTGACGAAGAGGGCCTGATCGGAGAGGGCACCCACACCCGCGCCGTCATCAGCAACGAGCGCTTTTTGCAAAAGTGCAATGATAAGCTCGCCCGCATGAAATAATACCGTATCCCCGCCCGCAAGGGCGGGGATATATATTTGCACTTGGCGGGAGGATTTGCTATAATATAGTAGATTTGTCGAAAGAAGGGGAGAGGGATAATGCGCACGCTGGCTATGATCGCCTTCTCCTTTGCGACCGGGATATTCCTTGCGGTCTATCTCCCGTGGGACGGCTGGCAGTTGTGGACGGCAACGGCGCTTTTGCTGCTTGCCGTGATCGCCCTTGCCGCTTTGCGCAGGAAGAAGCAGCTTGGTAAGCGTGCGGCGGTGATCCTTTGCGCCTTGGCGCTGTCACTGGCCTATTACACGGCATATG
>SAMEA3663207__coassemble_922_pt1 | contig 8073 bp, 6 predicted proteins | sample SAMEA3663207__metabat2_low_PE_007 | metagenome-assembled genome bin SAMEA3663207 (sample SAMEA3663207) | pig gut metagenome | biome: pig gut; feature: pig-associated habitat; material: faeces | place: China | collected 2013
CTGGCGCAGAAGGAGGCGGTGTGCACGCATCTGAAAAGGCTGGTCACGACTGTTTTGCCGCGCCAAAAAGCGCAGCGGGTACTGTACATCGCGAAATTAAGCAACCAGACCTTCACCAACTTTATCAGCGGACAGATGATCGAGGCCGTCATTATCGGTGTTCTCTGCTTTATCGGCATGCTGATCTTCAAAATGCCGTATGCCGGCGTTGTCTCTGTTATTGTGGGCGCCACGGCACTGGTTCCGGTTTTCGGCGCCTGGCTTGGCGGCGGTTTCGGCGCTTTTCTGATCTTACTGACCGAGCCTGTCAAAGCGCTCTGGTTTATTGTGTTTATTGTGGTTTTGCAGCAGCTTGAGGGAAATCTGATTTATCCCAAGGTGGTAGGCAAATCCGTGGGTTTGCCCGGCATCCTCGTGTTGATGGCCGTCACCATCGGAGGCGGCGCCTTCGGCGTACTGGGCATGCTGCTTTGTGTGCCGGTCTGCGCCGTATTGTATAGTCTTTACTGTGAGTTCCTCCATAAAAAGCAGGCATAAACCTGTCTGCGGCACGATGGCCCCTCTTCCCGTAAACGTAGGCTTATTATAACACAGCGCCCCACTTGCCGGGCAGTATGGCATACTGTCTGACAAGTGGGGCATAGTATTTGTGCCTGTCTCGGTTTTTTATTTTCGCGCTGCGTTGTTGTATCGGCCCATCTTCGCAGCCGGTGCAGCCGTTAATCCATCTTCGGCCGCTCATCGCCGTAGAAGAATACGGCAACCGTACCGGGTCCGCTGTGGCTGCCGATAATGGTGCCTATGTCGCACAGCCGGATCTTGCCTTTTATGCGGGGAAACCGCGCCTCCAGGCCGTCAATCAGCATCTGTGCATCCTCAGGGCATTGGGAATGGCACACATAGCAGCGCTTATCATAGTTTTCGCCGCCCTGTGCATGTTTCGCCATGGCCTCGATGGTGGTCTCCACCGCCTTTTTCTTGCCGCGCACCTTGCCGTATGCCTTGATGGCGCCGGCGTCATCAAGGCGCATAATGGGACAGATACTCATGATCGTGGCCACCATGGCTGCCGCGCCGGACACACGGCCCGTTCTGCGGAATTGGGTCATATTGGAGGAAAAGAACTGATGGTGCACCGTATTGCGGTTTTCCCTCACCCACTGCGCCGCCTCCTCGATGCTCTTACCGGCATCACGCAGATCAGCCACCGTATCCACCAGCATACCATAGCCGCTGGAGGAACACAGCGAGTCGATCACGATCAGCTTGCGCTCGGGGTATTTTTCCTGCAGCTCCTTTGCCGCCAACATAGCGTTGTGCACCGACCCGGACTGGCCGGAGGTGAAGGCAATATGCAGCAGGTCGCCCTTTTGCAGCAGCTTTTCAAAGAATGACAGATAGGTGCCCACATTGATCTGAGAGGTCTGGGGCAGCTTGCCCTCCTCCAAAAAGCGGTAAAATCGGGGAAGAGCCTCAGGATCACGGCCCATATCGTCCACATATTCCCGGCCGTCCACCACATAGGTGTAGAACAAGACAGGAATGTCACGGTCTGCCATGTAGGAATAGGGCAAATCTACGGTCGAGCAGCAACTCAATGTAAACTGGCGTTCCATTTTCAACCCTCCATCTAATATTGAGCATTATATCATATAATTCCCCATATTTCCTCGATGCAACCATTATAGCACTTTTCTTTCTTCTGTCAATTCAGTTTTCTTTTACCATTGCCATTGGAGATGTTCTCCTCTATAATGTGGAGAAAGAATATCATCTTATTCGTTGAATAAAGGAGTTTTGTATAGATAAATGGATATAAACAGACAGAAACGCTATCGCCGTCGGCGCAGGCGCAACGATAAAGGGTTGATTTGTCTGCTGGTGTTTTTTGCCGCGACTGCACTGGTAATTCTCAATTTTTGCATGAAGTCTCCCACATCCGATGATCCGGACAACACGCCGGGGCAGCATACTGTTGATCGCCCTGTCGTCGAGCCCAGTGTCCCCGGCAATTCCAACGGCAGCATAAATGCAGACGATTGGCATTTGGTTTTGGTCAATCGATGGCATGCACTGCCTGAGGATTGGCAGCCGAATCTGGTACCGCTGGACGACGGTTGGGAAATTGACAGTCGTTGTTATGATAGCTTAGTGACTATGTTGGATGACTGCCGCAGTTCCGGAGCCAACCCTTTGATATGTTCGGCTTACCGCTCGCAGGAAACACAAGAGAATCTGTTTTCCAACCAGGTCAGCGCCTTTTTGGCCCAAGGTTATAGTACCGGCGAGTCAGAAAAATTAGCTGCCACCCAGATAGCCATTCCGGGAACCAGTGAACATCAATTGGGTCTGGCGGTAGACATTGTCGATATAGACTATCAGCAGCTCGATGAAGCGCAGAAGCATACCCCTACGCAACTGTGGCTGGCGGAAAACAGTTGGCGGTACGGATTTATTCTCCGTTATCCCAATGACAAAACGGAATTGACCGGAATTGTCTATGAGCCGTGGCATTATCGCTATGTTGGCGAGGAATACGCCAAAGATATTTATGAAAAAGGTGTATGTCTGGAAGAATACCTGTCCGGCAATTAAGAAGAAATCAATATTTTCCCGCCATATTCTCTATGGCAAGGCCGCGAAAAAACACCCGATGCTCTCGCATCGGGTGTTTCATTATGTCTTGATCGGATCAAGCGCTGATGTCCAAACCTCTCGGCTTAGAAGCAGCCCTGCTCCATCATAGCCTCGGCGACCTTCTTGAAGCCTGCGATGTTAGCGCCGGCCACCAGATCGTAACCCAGACCGTACTCCTCAGCAGCCTCAGCGGACACCTTGTGGATGTTCTCCATCATCTTGTGCAGCTGTGCATCGACTTCCTCAGCGGTCCAAACCAGACGCTCGGAGTTCTGAGCCATTTCCAGAGCGGAAACGCCAACGCCACCGGCGTTAACAGCCTTGGAGGGGGCAACAATGATGTGCTTCTGCTGACGCAGGAAGTTCAGTGCATCGTTGGTGGTGGGCATGTTAGCGACTTCGATGTAGTACTTCACGCCGGAAGCAGCGATCTTCTCGGCCTCAGCCATACGGACGTCGTTCTGCATAGCAGCGGGCATGTAAACGTCAACATCCTTGACGCCCCAGCACTTCTCACCGGCGACGAATTCGCAGCCGAACTTGTCAGCATAGGGCTTGCAGTGCATAGGATCCTTGGCGCGCATCTCCAGGATGAAGTTCAGCTTCTCGTCGGTGATAACACCGTCGGGATCGTGAACGTAACCGTCGGGACCGGCGAAGTAAGTGACCTTGGCGCCCAGCTGAGCAGCCTTCTTCATGATGCCCCAGCCCACGTTGCCGTAACCGGAGATGGCGATGCGCTTGCCCTCGATGGCGTCGTTCTCATGCTTCAGGACTTCCTGCAGATAGTACATAGCACCGTAACCGGTCGCTTCGGGACGGATCAGGGAACCGCCGTAGCTCAGACCCTTACCGGTCAGAACGCCGTTCTCCCAAACGCCCTTCAAGCGACGATACTGGCCATACAGGTAGCCGATCTCACGGCCGCCAACGCCCATGTCACCGGCGGGAACGTCGATGTCCGGTCCGATGTAACGATACAGAGCGGTCATGAAGGCCTGGCAGAAACGCATAACTTCGGCGTCGGACTTGCCGGCGGGATCGAAGTCGGAGCCGCCCTTGGCGCCGCCGATGGGCAGGCCGGTCAGGCTGTTCTTGAAGGTCTGCTCGAAGCCCAGGAACTTGATGATGCCTTCATACACATTCTTCTGGAAACGCAGGCCGCCCTTGTAGGGGCCGATAGCGCCGTTGAACTGGCAGCGCCAGCCACGGTTGGTGTGCCACTGACCGTTGTCATCGCACCACACAACGCGGAAAGTAAACATGCGCTCAGGCTCGGTCATGCGATTGAGCAGATCGACCTTTTCGTACTCGGGATGCTTCTCAATAACGGGCTCCAGAGAAGTCAGAACCTCTTCAACGGTCTGCACAAACTCGGGCTCGTTGCCGTGCTTGGTCTTAACATTTTCCAGCACGCTAGCCAGATAAGCATTCATAATAATTGCCTCCTCAAATAGTGTTCCAAAATTGGAATATTTGTGTGACGGACTCTTTTTGTTCCATCATTAATGATAATAACACCATTTCCACAATTTCACAAGGGGATATTGGACAAATCCCCGCCGTATTTCCGTAAAATTTCTGTTGCTGTTTTTGTGCAATTTGTTGATTTTTTCCTTTTGCAGCATTGGAATTTAATTGTATAAGAAGCCCGCAATTTTTTTCGTTTTTTGTCTGCTTTTTTACTGATAAAGCATTCTTTCTTTCTCTTGCGAAACTATAAAATACCCTATTGGGTTATTGACTTTTGCCAAATACCATTTATAATAGGAGTGTCAGGGATATTCTGCCGGATATTCCTGGCTCCATATTGTTAACAGTCGCGTGTCATTTGCCCTGTGGCGTTTGACCGCAGAAGGAGTATTTTATTATGACCTATCCCATAACCATTGCCGGCCTGAAGCGCGAGCTGCCCATTTGCAAGGTCAATGACGAGCTGTATATTGCGGCGTTTATCTGTTTCGGCGATGCCGAGATTACCGAGGCCGCTGCCGGCGGTATGCTGAAGAAGCTGGAGGGCATTGATTATGATTACCTCTTCACCGCCGAGGCTAAGAGCATTCCCCTGATCCATGAAATGGCACGCCAATCCGGCGCCAAGAAGTATTTTATCGCCCGCAAAGGCCCCAAGGTCTATATGCCCGATCCCATTTCCGTGGCTGACCAGTCCATCACCACCCTGGCCCAGCAGATGCTGTTTCTGGGCAGCGACGATGCCGCCCTGATCCGCGGCAAGAAGATCGTGCTGATGGATGATGTGATCTCCACCGGCGGCAGTCTGAAGGCCATGGAATCTTTGGTCGCCAAGGCCGGCGGCGAAGTGGTTGCCAAGATCGCCGTATTGGCTGAGGGCGCTGCGGCAGACCGTAAGGACATCATGTATCTGGAAAAGCTGCCCGTGTTTCATGCAGACGGCTCTATCAAGTAAATTGACCGAACCGGGATTGCCAAGTGGCAATTCCGGTTTTTTCTTATCATCAAAAAATGCATTTTTCGGCAAAAATAAGTATGGACTTTTTTCATAAGCTGTGATAATATGAGGTATCAATATAACAAATACCGAAGGAGGGCCTGTCTATGTCTGTGAAAGAGAGTTATGCCGGTAAAATCAACCGTAAGCTGAATAAAAAGCTGCACGTCATTGAGGTTGCTTCCGGCCGCGAGAAAGCCGATCTGGTGCTGAAAAATGCCACCTATGTGAATGTATTTTCCAACGAGCTGTGCCATGGTGACATTGCTGTTGCCGAAGGTCTGATCGTGGGTATGGGCGAATACAGCGGCATAGAGGAAGTGGATGTAACCGGCAAGATCGTGCTGCCCGGCTTTCTGGATGCCCATATCCATCTGGAGAGCTCCCTGGTCAACCCCAAGGAGTTTGCCAAGGCTGTTCTGGCTCACGGCACCACTACCGTGATCACTGACCCCCACGAGATCACCAATGTCATGGGCACGGACGGCATTGAGTACATGCTGCAGGCCACCGAGGATCTGCCGGTAGATGTGCGTTTCATGCTCCCCTCCTGCGTACCTGCCACGCCCTTGGACGAGTCCGGCGCCAATCTGGACTATCGTGCCATCGACAGCTTCTACGATCATCCCCGTGTGCAGGGCCTGGCTGAGGTGATGAACTCTTACGGCGTCATCCACAGCGATGCCGAGGTGGTGTCCAAGATCGTGGCATCTCAGGCGCATCACAAGAAGATCGACGGTCACGCGCCCGGCTTGGTGGGCAATGACCTGAATGCCTATGTTGCCGCCGGCGTGTATTCCGACCATGAGTGCTCCGATTTGGACGACGCGATTGCCAAGCTGCAGCGCGGCCAGTTCATTATGATCCGCGAGGGCACTGCCGCCCGTAACCTGGAGGCTCTGGTGCCTCTGCTGTGTGACAAGTATGTGGAGCGCTGTATGTTCTGCACCGATGATAAGCACCCCAGTGATCTGCTGGAAAAGGGCCACATCGACTATATCGTCAAGAAGGCCATCTCCTTGGGCGCCGAGCCCATTACCGCCATCAAGGCCGCCTGCCACAATGCCGCCCGCTACTTCCTGCTGAATAACCGCGGCGCCATTGCCCCCGGCTATCTGGGCGACTTCGTTGTGATTGATAACTTTGACGACTTCAACATTGAGTTGGTCTTCAAGCGCGGTGAGCTGATGTGTGACCACGGCGTTGTTGCTGATTTCGACACACCTGAAATCGACGCCTACTTGGTGAACCGCGCCCATAACACCTTCCATGTCAAGGAGCTGTCTGCTGACGATTTCATCGATGTCCGTCCCCGCGGTGTTCTGGGCATGGTCTCCGGCGAGATCATTACCACCGATGCCGGCTATTCTGACAAGATTGATGTGGCAAACGACATTTTGAAGATTGCCGTGATCGAGCGCCATAAGAACACCGGCCATATCGGTTTGGGCTACATCAAGGGCTACGGCCTGAAGAGCGGCGCTGTGGCCACCTCGATCACCCATGACAGCCACAACATCATCGTTGTGGGCACCAACGAGGCCGATATGGCGGCTGCCGTCAACCGTGTGGTCGAGCTGAACGGCGGCATCGTGGTGCTCAAGGACGGCGTATCCACTGCCGAAGTGCCTCTGGCCGTTGCCGGTATCATGAGCGATGAACCGCTGACTACGGTCAACGATAAGCTGGAATATGCCAAGGCCAAGGCCTATGAAGCCGGTGTCAGCAAGGGCATTGACCCGTTCATGACTTTGAGCTTCACTGCACTGCCTGTCATTCCCGCGCTGCGTATTACCACCCGCGGCGTATTCGATGTGAACAGCCAGCAGTATATATAATCCGCAGCAAGCGGCTGCCTGTATGGCAGCCGCTTGTTATGATTTCATCAACATATAAAGGATTTGCGTTCTATGGATGAAAAAACATTATTGGACATTTTACATATTGCCGAGCATTTGAAGGATACCACCCGCCATTGCTATACCTCCGGCGGCCGTCATGAAAGTGTCGCGGAGCATAGCTGGCGTCTGTGCCTGTTTGCCTGGCTGCTGCGTGACGAATTTCCGCAGTTGGATATGGATAAGGTACTTTATATGTGTCTGATCCACGATTTGGGCGAGGCTTTCACAGGCGATATTCCCTCCTTTGAAAAGACGGCTGCCGATTCCCTAAACGAGGATAAAACGCTTTTCAACTGGGTGTCTACGCTGCCTGAGCCGTATCGCACCGACATGACCGCGCTTTACAAGGAAATGAACGCGCTGGAAACCGGGGAGGCCAAGCTCTACAAGGCGCTTGATAAGCTGGAGGCCGTTATCCAGCATAATGAATCGCCGCTGGATACCTGGCTGCCGTTGGAATACGAGTTAAATCTCACCTACGCCGATGAAAATGTGGCCTTTTCTTCCTATCTCACTTCCCTGCGCGCTATGATCCGCGAGGATACCGAGCGTAAAATTGCCGAAGGCCATTAACAAAACCGAAAAAACTCCCACACCGTTCTATAGGTGTGGGAGTTTTTAAAGCAAACCGCATTATTTCTTCGCATGTCGGCATCCCGCCTCACATTGCGCCGCCAATCACGCAAACAGCACCTATTTTCCCAGGCCGTCGGCCAGCCAAGTATCGCGCGCAGCAGCGAGCTGAACTGACCTGTCACGGCCATGGGTGTCCATCCCGAACAGCAAAATACCTCTTCTGCATGGGGAGGGTTTGGGAGGGGAGGGTATGCCCCTCCCAAAATATTAAAATAATGTGGCGCATGCGCCAACATAAAAAAACCACCCATCCGGGTGGTTTTTTATGTTGGCGCTATCTATTTTTCCGGGCCGTCGGCCTGCCAAGTATCGCGGACAGCAGCGAGCTTAACTGACCTGTCACGGCCATGGATGTCCATCCCGAACAGCAAAATGTCGGTCCTGCATGGGAAGGGTTTGGGAGGGGAGGGTATGCCCCTCCCAAAATAT
>SAMEA3663207__coassemble_951_pt1 | contig 7906 bp, 9 predicted proteins | sample SAMEA3663207__metabat2_low_PE_007 | metagenome-assembled genome bin SAMEA3663207 (sample SAMEA3663207) | pig gut metagenome | biome: pig gut; feature: pig-associated habitat; material: faeces | place: China | collected 2013
ACAGTAATCAAAATCAAAGCGGCCAATAGCTGCAAAATCGTAACAAAAATCATCATAACGGATTTCCTCCCTCTATATTCATGCAAAAACGCATATATTCAGATACCTGTCCATTTTACCACAGCATATAAGGGATTTCAAGTGCAATTACATGATTTTTTTCATAAATTCGCCGTAGAAAAGTTAAAAAAACCATAGAACAAATGTTGTAATTCGCAAAAAAACATGGTACAATAGGTGTGACTTGGATATGTCTCACATGAAAAAGGAGGACACCATGGCAAAACTGACAAAGATGCAGCAGCAGATCTATGATTATATCGCCCGAACCATTCAGGACCAGGGCTATCCGCCTTCCGTGCGCGAGATCGGTGACGCGGTGGGCTTGAAATCGCCCTCCACCGTGCATTTCCATTTGAAACACATGGAGGAGGCCGGCGTCATCAGCAAGGGGGCCGGCAAGGGCCGCGCCTTGACACTGACGCAGCCGGCCAAAGTGCGGGACCTGCCTCGACAGGAAGCGGGTAAAGCGGCGGAGGAACCGCCTGCCAACAGGATTCCTATTGTGGGCACCGTGGCAGCCGGCACGCCGATTCTGGCGCAGGAGTGTATTGAGGACTATCTGACCTACGACACCGGCCATCGCAGCGGCGAATATTTTGCGCTGCGTGTGCGCGGCGAGTCTATGCTCAATGCGGGCATTCTGCCGGACGATCTGGTGGTGGTGCATCAGCAGCAGACAGCCAATAACGGCGAGATCGTGGTGGCGCTGCTGGACGATGAAGCGACGGTGAAGCGCCTGTCCCGCCGCGGCGGTGAAGTATGGCTGCTGCCGGAAAACGAAGCGTACAGTCCCATTGATGGCCGTGAGGCCCGGATTTTGGGTAAGGTCACGGCGGTCATCCGTCAATATTGAACATGAAAAAAGCGGGAGCCGAAGCTCCCGCTTTTTTGTATGTATGCTATGTAGGCTTACAGTTGGTTCAGAGCCTGCTCCAGATCGGCAATGATGTCCTCGGCATTCTCCAGACCGACGGACAGACGGATCAGACCGGCGGCGATGCCGGAGGCGGCCAGTTCTTCCTCGGTGTAGGTGGAGTGGGTCATGGAAGCGGGATGCTCGATCAGGGTTTCCGCATCGCCCAGGGACACGGCCACGGTAATCAGATGCAGTGCGTTAACCAGCTTCACGCCGGCAGCGCGGCCGCCCTTGACCTCGAAGGAAACCATGCCGCCGAAGTCCTTCATCTGCTTGGCAGCAATGTCGTGACCCACATGGTTCTTAAGGCCCGGATAATAGACCTTCTCCACAGCGGGATGAGCGTCCAGGAAGGCAGCGACCTTGCGGCCGTTCTCGCAGTGGCGTGCCATACGCAGCTCCAGCGTCTTCAGACCGCGCAGGATCAGGAAGGCGGCAAACGGATCCATCACGGCGCCGGTCATATCCTTCAAACCGAACATACGAACCTGCATGCAGAACTCAGCAGAGCCGACCACGAAGCCCGCGATCACATCGCCGTGACCGTTCAGATACTTGGTAGCGGAGTGCACCACCACATCGGCGCCCAGGGTCAGGGGCGTCTGCAGCGCGGGGGAGGCGAAGGTATTATCGCAAACGACCTTGATCTCGGGATTGTAAGCGTGAGCGATCTCGGCCACGGCAGCGATGTCGGTGATCTTCAGGTTGGGATTGGCGGGAGTTTCCAGATACACAGCAACGGTGTTCTCCTTCAGGTGTGCCTTCACGGCCTCCAGATCGGAAGTATCGATGAAGTCAACTTCCACGCCATAGCGGGTCATGCCGTGATTGAGCAGAGCGAAGGTGCAGCCATACAGCGTGCCGTCGGCAATGATGTGCTTGCCGGCGCCGGCGATGGTCCACAGGGCGGAGGAGATAGCGCCCATACCGGAAGCGGCAGCTACGCAGGCTTCACCGCATTCCAGAGCGGCAATTTTCGCTTCCAGAACGGAAACGGTGGGGTTGCCCAGACGGGTGTAGATGTAGCCGCTCTCTTCACCGGCAAAACGACGACCGCCCTGCTCGCAGCTGTCAAAAACGAAAGTGGAGGTCTGGTAGATGGGAGTGGTCAGTGCGCCGTACTGTACATCCTTGACATTACCGGCGTGGATGGATTTGGTGCCGAAACCGCAATTATTGTTCATCATTGTGAGTTCCTCCTTGCATATATGTTTTGTATTTTCGCGCAAAATACACTTTGCTTCTTCAAATGTAGCACATTTTTGCCCAAGAGTGGTAGTTTTGTATTCAAATGACTGGATATAAGTTAAATAGATAACAAACCATGAGAAGAAAAATAATTATTACACTAATTGTATTTTTATTATGCTCAGGCAACGCCAAATAGGCCGATAAATTGGTGAAAAGAAAGAAAAAGAATAAAATCTAACCGTAAAAAATCAAGAAAATAAATCATAAATTATTCAGATAACAAAATTCGGCCGGGTATGTCCTTGCCAACCTAAGAAAAATATGGTATAACACATATAGAAACACGGATTCCGCTATGGAATCGTTAAAACAATTTTCAGGAGGAATAGGATATGAAGAAGATCATTGCCACCACCAATGCGCCCAGTGCCATCGGCCCTTATTCTCAGGCAGTGGATTGCGGTGCATTCCTGATTACTTCCGGCCAGGTGCCTATTGACCCCGCTACCGGCGAATTTGTCCCCGGCGGCATTGCCGAGCAGACCCGTCAGTCCCTGACGAATGTGAAGGCGATCCTGGAGGCTGCCGGATTGACCATGGACCATGTGGTCAAGACCACCGTGTTCCTGCAGGACATGGGCGACTTTGCTGCCATGAACGCTGTGTATGCCGAGTTCTTCACGGAGGGCAACTATCCTGCCCGCAGTGCTGTGGAGGTGGCGAAACTGCCCAAGGGTGCTCTGGTGGAGATCGAGGCCATCTGCCTGAAGTAAAAATTGCCTGATAACGAATAGGGGATCGGATGAAAATTCGATCCCTTATTTTTGTACTTGTTATCCTGAGAAAAATAGTATATAATAAATAACTAATTGTAAGCTTATGGCAATCATCTTCTTTAAGAAAGGAAATGAACTATGATAAAAGTCCGTACCGACCAAGGCGAGATCAGTATCAGCAACGCTGTGTTTACGACCATCACCGGTGCCGCAGCCACCAACTGCTTCGGCGTGAAGGGCATGGCCTACCGCAGCATGACTGACGGTATCGTGCACCTGCTGCGCCCGGAGAGCATGAGCAAGGGCGTGAAGGTCACCTATAATGACGACAACACGGTTTCCATCGAACTGCACATTGTGGTGGAAAACGGCGTGAATATCACCACGGTTTGCCGCTCCATCATGGGCGAGGTCAAATACATGGTGAACCAGAACACCGGCGTAGAAGTCCGCGAGGTCAACGTCTGTGTGGATTCCATTACGGTGTAAGCTACGCCAATCAAAGGAGAAACGTAAAAATGACAGAGAGAATTAACGGCGGCGCCTTCAAGCAGATGGTGCTATTCGGTGCCGCTTGCATTACGGCGCAAAAACAGGCAATTAACGATCTGAATGTGTTTCCCGTACCTGACGGCGATACCGGCACGAACATGAGTCTGACCATCCAGACTGCCGCTGCCGAACTGCGCAAGAGCGAGCCGGCTTCTGTGGGTGAGGCCGCCAAGATCACGGCATCTGCCCTGCTGCGCGGTGCGCGCGGCAACTCCGGCGTGATATTGTCGCTGCTGTTCCGCGGCATGTCCAAGTCCTGCAAGAACCTGAACGAGATGGACGGCGCGCAGTTGGCTGCCGCCATGACGGACGGTGTCACCACCGCCTACAGTGCGGTGATGAAGCCTGCTGAGGGCACGGTGCTGACGGTCAGCCGTCTGGCGGCTGCCCGGGCCGTGGAGGCCGCAGGTGAGAACAACAGCGCCGAGTATGTGCTGGCCGAGGCCATTAAGGCGGGCTATGTGACGCTGGAGGAAACCATCGAAATGAATCCGGTGCTGAAAAAGGCCGGCGTGGTGGATGCCGGCGGTAAGGGCTACCTGATCGTGCTGGAGGGCATGCTGCGCGCTTTGCAGGGTGAGGCCGTGCCGGAAGTGGAGGATACGCCCGAACAGGATAAGGCCGATTTCGGCATGATCTCTGATGAGGAGATCACCTTCACCTATGACACCGTCTTTATCGTCCGCAAGACATCGGAGCTGTCCCTTGAGCCGCTGCGCGCTTATCTGAGCAGCATCGGTGACTGCCTTGTCATCGGTGAGGATGACGATGCCTTTAAGGTCCATGTCCATACGGATACGCCGGGCGATGCCATTACCGAATCGCAGAAATACGGCACGCTGGAGCTGGCGAAGATCGAGAATATGCGCACGCAGCACGAGGAAGTGGCTGCCGGCAGGAAAGCGCAGAGCGCGGATGATCTGGACGCTGTGGAGGAGGAGCTGGAGAGCGGGGAAACCGTGGCTGCACCGGAGAAGCGTTACGGCTTTCTGGCCGTGTGTGCCGGTGACGGCCTGGCTGCCACCTTCCATGATCTGGGTGTGGACCGCATTGTCAGCGGCGGCCAGACCATGAATCCCTCCACCGAGGCGATTTTGCAGGAGATTAACCGCACGCCCAGCGAAGTGGTGTTCGTGCTGCCCAACAATAAGAATATCACCATGGCTGCCCAGCAGTGTGTTGGTTTGACGGAAAAAGAGGTCGTCGTGGTGCCTACGGCCACCGTGCCCCAGGGTATCACCGCCATGATGCATGTGGATTTGGACGAGCAGGACCCGCAGGTGATGGCACAGACCATGATCGAGGCGGCCTCTCAGGTCACCACCGCCCAGATCACCTATGCGGCCCGGGATTCCGACTTTGACGGCTTTGCCATCAATGAGGGCGACTATCTGGCGCTGGTGGACGGCAAGCTGTTCGGCACCGACCGTGAGATCGGCGTGCTTTTGACGAAGCTGGCCGACCTGGCAGCGGAAAAGGACGGCGAGTTTATCACCGTGTTTACCGGCGAGGGCGTGTCCGATGAGGAGACCGCCGCTACGGAGGAACTGTTCACTTCCGCTTGCCCCGGCGCTGAGGTGACGATGCTGCCCGGCGGTCAACCCGTGTACTATTATATTATTTCCATCGAATAACACACAGCCCGCCGCATTTTCGCGGCGGGCTGTTACATAGGAGAAGTACTATGGAAACCTGGGATATTTACGATGTGCGGCGCCGTCCCACCGGCCGCACCATGCTGCGCGGCGAAGCGGTGCAGGCGGGCGATTACCATTTGGTGGTGCATGTGGTTTTTTTCAACCGAGCCGGACAGATGCTCATTCAGCAGCGCCAGTCGTGCAAGAGGAGCTGGCCGGAGTATTGGGACATCTCCGTGGGCGGCTGCGCCATACAAGGTGAAAGCAGTCAGCAGGCGGCCATGCGTGAGGTGCGGGAGGAGCTGGGCCTTTTGGTGGATTTGAGCGCCGCAGCCCCTGATTTGACCTTGTCGTTCCCCGGCGGCTTTGACGATATGTATATTGTGGAGCGCGAGCTGGAGGCCGAGACGCTGGAATTACAGGCGGAAGAAGTAAAAACGGCCCGCTGGGCGGACCGCAGGGAGATTTTGGCGCTGCTTGCGCAGGGTGGTTTTGTGCCCTACCGTCCCAGCCTGATAGAGCTGCTTTTTGACCTGCGCGACCATAAAGGCGGCCTGATGAGCCGATAAAATGACTACAATTTGTATAAAACGACAAAAAATCACCCTTTGTTGTCGAAAACCGACGACAGAGGGTGATTTTATCACTTTTACAGGTTAGCCATCGCTTCGTTGATGCTGTCCTCGCAGGAGCGCATGGCCTCGATGGTCATGGTGAGCAGCTTGTCAAGCTCCCAACCCAGACGCTCGGCGCCGGTCTTGATCACATCGCGGGAACAGCCGGCGGCGAATTTTTTGTCCTTGAATTTCTTCTTCAGGCTGGAAAGCTCCATGTCCTTACAGCTCTTGCTGGGGCGCATTCTGGCCGCGGCGCCGATCAGACCGGTCAGTTCATCGGCGGCAAAGAGCACCTTCTCCATTTCATGTACGGGCTCCACATCGCAGCACAGGCCGTAGCCATGGGAGCAGACGGCGTGGATCAGCTCGTCGGACGCACCGGCCTTTTCCAGCAGCTCCGGCGCCTTGACACAGTGCTCCTCCGGCCACATCTCGAAATCGATGTCGTGCAGCAGGCCCACCGTAGCCCAGAAATCGGCCTCATCGCCGTAGCCCAGCTCGTTGGCATACCAACGCATGACACCCTCCACCGTCAGTGCGTGCTGAAGGTGAAAAGGCTCTTTGTTATATGCTTTCAGTGCGCACAGCGCCTGTTCACGCGAAATACATTCCTTCATAGGGGTGTCCTCCTTTGTTGATTTGCAGCTATTGTAGCAGGTTGAAGGGCGTTATGCAAGCAAATTCTGCTCCAACAGGCACAATAGCTGTCGGGCATGGCGCATTTCACTGCCGGCGAGGGCTGTCATGATTTGCGCAATACCGGCGTCATTGCTGTCCCGGGCCAACCGCTCATAGCGCGTGGCGTCATAGATTTCCTCATGGTAGCGCTGCCGCAGCGCCTCGCACCAGGCCGGCACGGCAATACAGTTGGTGGAAAGGACCGGCTTATAGCACTCGCCCGTCATAAGATAGTACAGCGACACAAGCCGCCGTGCGTGCCGCCCCTCCTCCTCGGCCAACTGCCGCATCAGGCGCCGGGCATTGTTGTTCGGCGCGCAGCGGACATAGGCCAGATAGACGCGGCGGCCCTCCAGCTCCTCGTCGGCCAGATTGCGCAGGGTCTGCGCCTGAAGCGTGGACTGTGTGCATCGCTCCGGCAGGGGAGAGGACGGGGCCGTCTCCGCACTGCGCACTTCGGGATAGGGGTTCAACTCCGGGGCAACCCGCTGCCATACCCGGTCGTAGAGCCGGTAATCATAGGTCACATTTTCGTTGCTGTCCATTATGGAACGCCTCCTTTTATGCCATACTATGTGTAAAGGAAAAAAATGGTCACTGTCCATTGCTTTTTGCGCGGTTATCTGCTAAAATATGATAATCTGCAAGAAATTCGCTTATTTACTGCGGATAAACCACCTCAGAAGGAGGATGCTTTCATGCTGGAGCTAAAGCATATCAGCTATCGCGTGTCCACCCCGGACGGAGAGCTGGACATTTTAAAGGACATCAATGTGACGATTCCCGACCACAAGCTGGTGGTATTTACCGGCCCCAACGGCGGCGGCAAGACCACGCTGGCAAAGGTCATTATGGGTCTGGTGCAGCCCACAGGCGGCCGGATCATCTATAACGGACAGGATATTACCGAGTTGGGCATCACCGAGCGGGCCAAGCTGGGCATCAGTTACGGTTTTCAGCAGCCGCCCCGCTTCAAGGGCATCACCGTCCATGACCTGCTCCTGCTTGCCGCAGGCAAGGAGAAGCTGAGCAAGGACCGCTGCTGCCAGTATCTGACCAAGGTGGGCCTGTGCGCCAACGACTATCTGGAGCGCGAGGTGGACGCGAGCCTTTCCGGCGGCGAGGTCAAGCGTATTGAGATTGCCTCCATTCTGGCACGCCACAGCGATTTGATGATTTTTGACGAACCGGAAGCCGGTATTGACCTGTGGAGCTTTGCCCGCCTGACCGAAACCTTTGAGCAGCTCCACCGGGAGCAGCAGTCCACCATGATTATCATTTCCCACCAGGAGCGCATCATCCAGCTCGCCGATGAGATCGTGGTGGTGGCCAACGGCACGCTGGCGCACCGCGGCACCACGGAGGAGATATTCCCCCTGATTCTGGCCGACACGCTGGGCGGCTGCCCCATTATTGACAGGAAGGAGGCCGAGTGATGATTACCGACATTGACGCCAAGCTGCTGGAAAAGATCGC
>SAMEA3663207__coassemble_955_pt1 | contig 7868 bp, 5 predicted proteins | sample SAMEA3663207__metabat2_low_PE_007 | metagenome-assembled genome bin SAMEA3663207 (sample SAMEA3663207) | pig gut metagenome | biome: pig gut; feature: pig-associated habitat; material: faeces | place: China | collected 2013
CGGCGACGGTAGCGCCGACCATGGGGTTGTTGCCCATGCCCAGGAAGCCCATCATCTCCACATGGGCCGGGACGGAGGAGGAACCTGCGAACTGCGCATCACTGTGCATACGACCCATGGTATCGGTCATACCGTAGGAAGCGGGGCCAGCCGCCATATTGTCCGGATGCAGGGTACGGCCCGTACCGCCGCCGGAGGCCACGGAGAAATACTTCTTGCCCTGCTCGATGCACTCCTTCTTGTAGGTGCCGGCCACGGGATGCTGGAAGCGTGTGGGGTTGGTGGAGTTACCGGTGATGGACACATCCACGCCCTCGCTGTGCATGATGGCAACGCCCTCACGGACATCGTCGGCACCGTAGCAGCGAACATTGGCGCGCTCGCCTTCGGAGTAGCGGATCTCGCGGACGATCTTCAGCTCGCCGGAGAAATAGTCAAACTGGGTCTGCACATAGGTGAAGCCGTTGATGCGGGAAATGATCTGTGCAGCGTCCTTGCCCAGACCGTTCAGAATCACGCGCAGCGGCTCCTTGCGGGCCTTATTGGCGTTCTTCACAATACCGATCGCGCCTTCCGCCGCAGCGAAGGACTCGTGACCGGCCAGGAAGGCGAAGCACTTGGACTCCTCGCTCAGCAGCATCGCGCCCAGATTGCCGTGGCCCAGACCGACCTTACGGTCATCGGCTACGGAGCCGTCGATGCAGAAGGCCTGCAGGCCGACGCCGATCATCTTGGCCGCTTCGGCAGCGTTCTTCACACCGGCCTTGAGCGCGATAGCAGCGCCCACGGTGTAAGCCCAGCAGGCGTTCTCAAAGCAGATGGGCTGAATGCCCTTAACGATTTCATAGGGATCAAAGCCCTTGGCCCGGCAGATCTCGCGGCACTCTTCCACGGAGGAGATACCGTACTGAGCGAGGACGCCGTTGATCTTATCGATTCTTCTTTCGTAACTTTCAAACAATGCCATTTTTTTCGTCCTCCTCTCTTATTCCTGACGCGGGTCAATATACTTGGCGGCGCCCTCAAACTGGCCGTAATGACTCTTTGCCTTCTCCAGCGCAGTGTTGGCGTCGTCGCCCTTCTTGATGAAGTCCATCATCTTGCCCAGGCTGATAAACTCGTAGCCGACGATCTCATCGTCCTTGTTCAGCGCCAGACGGGTCACATAACCCTCGGCCATTTCCAAATAGCGGGGGCCTTTTTCCTTGGTGGCGAACATAGTGCCCACCTGAGAGCGCAGACCCTTGCCCAGGTCCTCCAGACCGGCACCCACAGCCAGACCGCCCTCGGAGAATGCGGACTGGGTGCGGCCATAGACGATCTGCAGGAACAGTTCACGCATGGCGGTGTTGATGGCATCGCATACCAGGTCAGTGTTCAGTGCTTCCAGAATGGTCTTGCCGATCAGGATCTCGGAAGCCATCGCGGCGCTGTGCGTCATGCCGGAGCAGCCGATAGTCTCCACCAGCGCCTCCTCGATGACACCGTTCTTCACATTCAGCGTCAGCTTGCAGGCGCCCTGCTGGGGAGCGCACCAACCGACACCGTGCGTAAAGCCGGAAATATCGGAGATTTCCTTGGCCTGGACCCACTTGCCCTCTTCGGGAATGGGAGCAGGACCGTGATAAGCGCCCTTAGCGACAGGACACATATGCTGAACCTCGGTCGTATAAATCATAATAACGATTTCCTTTCTGTGATTTATTTTTGGATATTTGCGGGGTATTATATCAAATCAAAATTGATTCTCAACAAAGTATTCGCGCTTTCAGCGGGCAACAAAGCCGATCTTGCGGTAGACCTTGCTCAAGGTCTTGTTGGCCAGATACTGCGCCCGCTGTGCGCCCTCCTGATAGACGCTTTCCAGATACGCCTTGTCAGCGATCATACGCTCGGACTCCTCGCGGATGGGCCGCAGCAGCTCCACCACGGCCTCGCCCACAGCAGGCTTGAAGATCCCGTAACCCCGGCCTTCAAATTCAGCTTCCGCCTCCTCGATGGTCTTGCCGGTGGCGGTGCAGTAGATGGTCAGCAGGTTGGAGATACCGGCCTTGTTGACCTTGTCGAACTTCACGGCGGTCTCGCAGTCGGTGACAGCGCGCTTGAACTTACGCATGATGTCCTCCGGCTTATCCATCAGGAACACGCAGCCGTCGGGATCGGACTTGCTCATCTTATTGCCGGGATCGCCCAGGCTCATCACGCGGGCGCCCATTTGGGGAATAAACGGTTCGGGCAGGGTAAAGGTGTCGCTGTATACGCCGTTGAAGCGCTGGGCAATATCGCGGGTCAGCTCCACATGCTGCTTCTGATCCTCGCCCACCGGCACCAGATCCGCCTGATACAGCAGAATGTCCGCCGCCATCAGCACGGGGTAGGTAAACAGGCCCGATGTAATGTTATCGGCATGCTGCTTGGCCTTGGCCTTAAACTGGGTCATGCGGCTGAGCTCACCGAACTGGGTATAGCAGCCCAATACCCAGCCCAACTCCGCGTGCTGGGGCACATGGCTCTGGATGAACATGATATTCTTCTTGGGGTCCAGACCGCAGGCAATATACTGTGCCAGTTGGTTGACGCTGCGCTTGCGCAGCAATGCCGGCTCCTGACGGACGGTAATGGCGTGCATATCCACGATGCAGTACAAGCAGTCATACTCATCCTGCAGTGCCACCCAATTCTTGATGGCACCCATATAAGAGCCCAGTGTCAGTTCACCGGAGGGTTGGATGCCGCTGAAAATCCGCTTTTTCTTCTCTTCCACAATAATGACCTCGCCTTCTGTTGCCTCCCCATTTGCATGGGGATCCTTTATCTGAACACCGAGCCATACTGCCCCAGTATTACTATGTTGCTTTATCTTACCATGTTTTTGTGGGAAATGCAACGGAAATACGCAATCAATATTGACTTTTTTCCAGTATTAAATATAATATATAAGTAATTTTTTTGCTTTTTGATCATCACGCAACAGGAGGATGTCGATGGATAGGAACTATTTTGAGGAGATGGAAGCCAAAATCCCCCACGGGAAAGTGCGTACGCGTTTTGCGCCTTCCCCCACCGGCTATATGCATGTGGGCAATCTGCGCACGGCGCTGTATACCTGGCTGATTGCCCGTGCTGCAGGCGGCACATTCATTCTGCGCATTGAGGATACCGATCAGGGCCGCTATGTGGACGGCGCTGTGGAGGTGATCTACCGCACCATGGCGCAATGCGGTCTTGACCATGATGAGGGGCCTGATGTGGGCGGTCCCGTGGCTCCCTATATTCAGTCCGAGCGCCGTGACACCTACGGTAAGTATGCCCGTCTTTTGGTGGAAAAAGGCGGCGCTTACTACTGTTTCTGCGAAAAGACGGAGTCGGAAGAGGATGTCGGTGTGTTCAACCGCGCCGCCGACCCCTGCCGCGATCTGCCTATGGAGGAAGTACAGGCCAAACTGGATGCCGGTATGCCCTATGTGATCCGCCAGAAGATCCCCACCGAGGGAACCACCACCTTCCATGACGCCATTTTCGGTGACATCACGGTGGAAAACAGCACGCTGGACGACCAGGTGCTGTTAAAGCGCGACGGTCTGCCCACCTATAACTTTGCCAATGTGATCGACGACCATCTGATGGGCATTACCCATGTGGTGCGCGGCAGCGAATATCTTGCCTCGGCACCCAAATATAACCTGCTGTATGAATCCTTCGGTTGGGAGGTTCCCACCTATGTCCATTGCTCCCCTGTCATGCGCGACAGCCAGAACAAGATGTCCAAGCGCCACGGCGATCCCTCCTATGAAGATCTGATTGCACAGGGCTATCTGACGGAGGCTGTGCTCAACTATGTGGCGCTGCTGGGCTGGTCCCCCAAGGGTGAGCAGGCAGAGCAGGAAATTTTCTCGCTGGAGGAGCTGGTCAAGGCCTTTGATATCACCGGCATTTCCAAGTCCCCTGCCATTTTTGACCGCGTGAAGCTGGACCATTTCAACGCTGTCTATCTGCGCAATCTGTCCGCCGAGGCGTTTTGCAAGGTTGCCGAGCCTTATATCCGCCAAAGTGTGAAGGGTGATTTTGACATGGCCGCCATTGCCGCACTGCTGCAGGCACGCTGCGAGCGTCTGACCGACATTCCCGAAAAGGTGGATTTCTTCGACGCGCTGCCGGCATACGATGTGTCGTTCTACACCAACAAAAAATCCAAAACCGATCCTCAGATTTCCCTGAAAATGCTGGAGGCCGCCGTGCCCATGCTGGAGGCGCTGGATGAGTGGACGGTGGAAAGTATCCACGACGGACTGATTGATCTGGCCGCCAGGCTGGAGGTTAAGAACGCCACGCTGATGTGGCCTGTACGCATTGCCGCAGCCGGTAAGCCGGTTACGCCCGGCGGCGCCGTGGAGATCTGCCACATTCTCGGTAAGGACGAAACCATTCGCCGCCTGAAAGCCGGCATGGCCATGCTTGCCTCATGCTGAAGCGACAGTATACTGCGCTGCGGCAGTTTTACGGCAGCGATTTCCGTCACGATCTGATCATGACAACCGCGGCTTTCGGTGCGTTGGTTCTGATCAGTTTCTTTGCCGGATTCTTTATGCCTGATTTGGCAAATAACATGGTGGAGCAGTTTATCCAACAACTGGCAGATCTGGGCGTACAGGAGGCGGACGGCTCCATCAGCGCCATGATGCTCTTCGCCAATAATATGCGCGCCATGATCGTGTCTGTCTGCTACGGATTTATTCCCTTCATCCGCCTGCCAGCCCTTTCTCTCGGTCTCAATTCCGTTCTCCTGGGCCTGTTTGCCGCCTATTATGTCCATAATGGTTTTTCCCTGTTGGCCTATTTGGCCGGTATCCTGCCCCACGGTATTTTTGAATTGCCCGCCCTCGTCATTTCTCTCAGCTGCGGTCTGTACCTATGCCGCTGTATCACGGAAAGCATCCGCAGCAAGGAGAAGAAAAACAACATTGTGGGCGAGACCGTAAAGCAAATTATGCGTGTCATTGCCTTCCAGGTTGCTCCCCTGCTTCTGGCGGCAGCCTTTGTAGAAGCGTATATTACACCGCGTATTTTGAATTTATTCCTATAAAACGGCCGCATCGGCGGCGAAAGGAGCTTACAATGAACAAGACAATCAAGAACATTCCTGAACTGTTTGGCAGCATGGTGTTTAACGAACAGCAAATGCGGCAGCGTCTGCCCGCGGCCATCTATGACGCCTGGCAGCAATGCTTGATTCAGGGCACTTCATTGGATCGCTCCATCGCATCCGAAATTGCCAACGCCATGAAAGACTGGGCCATTGAAATGGGTGCCACACACTATACCCATTGGTTCCAGCCGATGACCGGTATTACCGCCGAGAAGCACGACAGTTTCATCTCTCCCGTCAACCGCGATAAGATCATCATGGAGCTGAGCGGCAAGGAATTATCCCGCGGTGAAGCAGATGCTTCCAGCTTCCCCTCCGGCGGTCTGCGTGCCACCTTCGAAGCCCGCGGCTACACCGCCTGGGACCCCACTTCCTACGCTTTTGTCAAGGACAAAACGCTCTATATCCCCACCATTTTCTGCTCTTACGGCGGTGAAACTCTGGACAAAAAGACGCCGCTGCTGCGCTCCATGTACCTGCTGGATAAGGAGTGCATCCGTATTCTGCGTCTGTTCGGCAACACCGAAGCGCAGCATGTCACTCCTCAGGTCGGCCCGGAGCAGGAGTATTTCCTCATCGACAAGGAAATGTATAAGCGGCGTGAGGATCTGATGCTGTGCGGACGCACGCTGTTCGGTGCCAAGCCTCCCAAGGGTCAGGAGCTGGACGACCACTATTACGGCGCCATTAAGCCCCGTGTGGCCGCCTTCATGCACGAGCTTGACGAGGAGCTGTGGAAGGTGGGCGTACTGGCGAAAACGGAGCACAACGAGGTGGCGCCTGCCCAGCATGAAATTGCTCCGGTGTATACCGACGCCAATACCGCCTGCGATCATAACCAGTTGACCATGGAGTTTTTGAAGAAGGTGGCCGACCGCCATGATCTGGTCTGCCTGCTCCATGAAAAACCCTTTGCCGGCGTCAACGGCAGCGGCAAGCACGATAACTGGTCCCTGGCCACCGATACCGGCGAGAACCTGCTCAAGCCCGGCAAGACGCCCAGCCAGAATGCGCAGTTTTTGCTGTTTCTGGCAGCCTTTATCAAGGGCGTTGACGAATATCAGGATATGCTGCGCTGCTGCGTATCCTATCCCGGCAACGACCACCGTCTGGGCGGCAACGAAGCGCCTCCCGCCGTGGTGTCCGTCTTTTTGGGCGATGAGCTGACTGCGATTCTCGAGTCCATTATCAGCGGCACCAAGTATGTGGATGTGACGAAAAAGAAGCTGGAAATCGGCGTGGACACCCTGCCTGAAATTCCGCAGGATACCACGGACCGCAACCGCACCTCTCCCCTCGCCTTTACCGGCAATAAGTTTGAGTTCCGTATGCTGGGCTCTTCCCAGTCCATCGCCAGTCCCAATGTGGTGCTCAACACCATTATGATTGAGCAGCTGCATCAATTTGCCGATATTCTGGAGCAGGCAGATGATTTCCAGAGCGCGCTGCAAAAGCTCCTGCATGACACCTTCCGCGATCATCAGCGTATCATCTTTAACGGCAACGGCTATGACGACGCCTGGGTGGAGGAAGCAGAGCGCCGCGGTCTGAGCAACCTGCATGACACGGTGGATTGTATGCCCGCCTACATCAGCGAGAAAAATATTGCGCTGTTTTCCAAATACGGCATTCTCTCCGAGGCGGAAATGCACGCCCGTTATGAGATCCATCTGGAAAACTACTGCAAGGTCAATTCCATTGAGGCCAATACCCTGCTGGATATGTCCCGCCGCCACATTCTGCCGGCTGTGTTCGCCTATTCCGACGCTCTTTCCAAAACCATCTTCCGCAAGCGTGAAATTGTCGGCTCGGCAAATGCGGAGCACAGCACGCTGCAGCGTTTGACCGTCTTGACGGACAGTCTGTACGAGCTGTGCAATGAGCTGCAGGATGCACTGGATCACGCGCCCGCCATCGTCGGCGACATCCGCTCCGCGAGCTATTCCCGTGATGAGATCTTTTCCCGCGTCAGGAAGGCCGGCAGCGTGATCGGCGAGCTGGAATCCCTCACCGGCGCCTCCTACTGGCCCTATCCTACCTATGCCGATATACTGTTCTCTGTGTAAGAAAAAAATTCCGGAAGCTCATGCTTCCGGAATTTTTTCTTTGCCTTTTTTCTTTTCACGCACAAAGTGTACCGTCAATCCCACCATGTAGACCACGCTGATGTACCCGAAAAACGGAAAAACCGTGCCCACCAGGTCGCCGAAGCCTATCAGGCTCCCGGCCCAGATAAACACACCCAATGCCAGGCAAACCGTCTTTTTCTTTTTCATCAAGTTTGGTTTCTTCTGCTCCATATAGGTCGTCAATGCCACCAAAGAGCCTAAGGAATTGCAGAACATGGCGATCAGCATCATCAGCCCGTAGCAGCCGCCTAAAATGGGGTTGAGTTGGCTTGCCAGCGCCACCATCGGCAGCTCCGCTTCTGTTGCCGGGGGAAAAATAGCCAGAGAACCCAGTACGGAAAACGCCACGCCTGTCAGCAGAAGGCCGGATAAAATCATGCCGGCATATACGGTCTTTTCTTGCTTCACCAGTTTTCCCACCGGTGTCATAATACCGATACCGCCCAGGAAATTATAGGACACAAATGTCAGCGCCGCAATCAGCCAGTTCGGTGTCAAAGGGTTGGTATTCGTATTGGTCAAACGGAAGATGTTGTGCAAATCGAATTGACAAAATGCTATTACCGCAAACAAAATGGTGGCTCCCACCAAAA
>SAMEA3663207__coassemble_966_pt1 | contig 7806 bp, 5 predicted proteins | sample SAMEA3663207__metabat2_low_PE_007 | metagenome-assembled genome bin SAMEA3663207 (sample SAMEA3663207) | pig gut metagenome | biome: pig gut; feature: pig-associated habitat; material: faeces | place: China | collected 2013
GTGGCCGTTTGACTGCGGATCTTTTTCAAAATAGAAATGCCGTCCTCGCCGGGCAGCATCAAATCAAGCATAATCAGTTCCGGCGTCTTTTCGGCAAGTGCCGCCCAAAGCGCGGTGCTCTCGGAAAAGCCCTCTGCCTCAAATCCCGCAGAGGTCAGGGTATACAGCATCAAATCGCGGATGGCGGCGTCATCCTCCACACAAAAGATCATCGTATCACTCCCTCAGTCAAAGTAAATTCCCCTGTTTACGGCTTTATCATATCCCGGAGATATAAAATCTGTTACCGGGTGTATGTAAAATTTATGTAAAATTATCATACCACATCATCAGGCCTTTTTCCACCATATTATGTCCGGCCGCGCCGGTTTCTCTGCTCCAAAGCGTGATGGGCGCCCTTTGCCATTGCCTGCGGCAGCATCTGTGCCGCGTTTCTGCCAAATGATTTGCCGGCAGGCCGCCAAATGCCCCCATGCGCCAAATTACGGTTGCTTTTTCCCTTATTTATGCGGTACAATGTAGAAAAACAGGGAAACAGGTAGTCATTATGGATCACACTTTGACATTGCCCGTCGGTATGACAGCACTGGCAGACGGCGCCTATGCCGGACGCGGGGACATTCGCCGCGCGGTGCTGCCGGATGGCCTTTTGACCATCGGCAGCGAGTCGTTCTCCGGCTGCACGGCGCTGGAGGAAGTCGTTTTGCCGCCGCAGCTGACCGCCATCGGCGCGGCCGCCTTTGCCGGATGCGAAAAGTTGTCGCGCATTGAGCTGCCCCCTGCCCTGCAGGTGATCGGTGAGGGCGCCTTTTTAGACTGCACGGCACTGCATCAGATCACGCTGCCAAACGGTCTGCGCCAAATTGACCCCATGGCCTTCTGGAACAGCGGCCTGTATGCCGTGGACGTACCGGAGAGTGTGGCGTGCATCGGCGAGAGCGCTTTCTGGTCCTGCGAAAACCTGCGCCGCGCCAATGTGTGGGGGCGGGATACGATGATCGAAAAAAATGCCTTCGGCAGTAACTATGCCCTGGTGGAGGGTTATATGGCGCCGGGCTATCCCCACGAGGACAGCGCACCGGCGGAACTGCAATATACCCTGCTGTGGTGTTCCTGTCCCCAGCGCCACGCACCTGCCGTATCCGAACGCGCCAAAAAGCTGATCCGTCATCAGGAGGCACTGATTATGGAGCGCATTTTGAAATACGACAACGCCCCTGCCCTGTCGGGGTTGGTACATTGTCACCTGTTAGAGCCTGCACACATCGACGGCTATCTCCGCGCGGCCAGCAAGGCCAACCAGACCGATCTGGTGGCGCTGCTGCTGGAAGCCAAAGGTGCCCGGCGACAGTCGGATTCGGATTTTGAGCTGTAAGAAAAGACCGGAAGCGTGAGCTTCCGGTCTTTCATCTTATCAAAAGCGCCTCGCAGCGTTTGCCGCAGGTTTTTTGCAGCAGCAGTCAGCCGATATATTCGCCGGGGACTTCGATCACCAAATCGCTCAGCGCGAAGGTGGAGCAGGGATGGATGTAGCCATGCTGCACATCGGCCCAGCGGCGGCCCTCGTTCTCCTCGGGAACGAAGATGTCGCCGGACACCAGCTTGCTGCGGCACCAGCCGCACTCACCGCTGCGGCAGCGGGAGGGCGCAGCGATACCGGCCCGCTCGATGGCCACCAGAATGGGTTCGTCGGCGGAAGCGTCGATGACCTTCTCCATCTCGCCCTGACGGACGGTCATCCGGAAGGTCTTGCCCTTGGCATCCTGGGGATAGCCGGGCTGCTCCCACACCTTTTTGGTCACGCCCAGCATCTCCCGCCGCACCAGACGGCGAGGCAGCTCCAGCTTGGCGACTTCGCCGCTGAGGAAGCGGTACATAGCCTCGGGACCGCAGATAAACACGCTGTACGGTGCCACGGCGTACTTCTGAATGATGTCCGCGGTGATGAAGCCGTGCTCGAAGCCGGCCTTCTCCTCGTCGGACAGCACATGCACGACCTTGACCTTATCGCACGCGGCGCAGATCTCGTCCAGCTCCTCGCGGAAGAGGATGCTCTCCTCCGTGCGGCTGCCGAAGAGGATGGTCAGGTTGAAATCCTCCACGCCGTCACGGATGGCACGGGCCATGGACAAAAACGGGGTAATGCCGCTGCCGCCTGCCAGCGCCACCACATTCTCCGCATCGCGCAGGTCCTCATAGTAGAACTGGCCCTGACCGTCGGAGGCCAGCACCTTGTCGCCTACCTTCAGGTTCTCCAGCAGCCAGTCGGCCGCAAAGCCGTTGGGGTTGGCGCGCACGGTGACGGACACCTTGCCCTCCAGCGCTTCCTTGGGAGAGGAGCTGATGGAATAGGGGCGGGTCACGAAGCTCTCACCGATGGGCAGCTTCAGGGACAGATACTGGCCGGCGCGGAAATAGGCCGGATTTTCGCCGTCCTCGCGCTTAAACACGAAGGTCTTGGCGCCGGCGCCGGGATGCTCGATGATCTCGCTGACGACCAGCTTCTGATAGTCGGGGTGCAGGATCTTGGCATTTCTGTTGATGGCATAGTCTGCCTTGATCTCGTTGGCGGGAGCCGCCTGAATGGCCTGTTCACGCACCTTGGCCATGTTCTTGAACTTGAGCATATCGAAGGCGCCGATGAGGCCCACTTTTACATTCAATGCCATTACTGGTTGCCTCCTTCCTCAGACATATCCTTGATGGCCAGCTTTGCCATCAGTTGACCGCAGATATAGGCGGCGCTGTAACCGTCGCCGCGGGGACCGGCCGCGCCGATGGGACGCAGGCCCTTGATGGGATAGTCGGTGGACAGCATCATCATGCGCGCCATCATGCCGTCCCAATCGGAGGTTTCATGGCCGTATACACTGCCCTCGGGCGTACCCAGATAACGGGCAAAGGTCCACGGAGAGGCAACAGCCATTTCCTCGATATGGCCGCTCAGATCGATACCGGCCTTGTCCTTGAGGCACTTGAGGAACTTCTTGGCCACGCCGTTCTTAAAGGCCACATAGTCCTCCATCTTCAGGTCGTTCCAATCCTTGGGCGCACCGAAGGAGGTGAAGGAGCAGATGCAGGTGCCTTCGGGAGAGGCCTCGGGGTTGGCAATATTGTAGCACAGGAAGATACTGTACTCATTGGTCTCCATGCCGTTGAGAATATCCTTGTACTCCTTGGCGGAGTCGGCCGTTCCGGGCATGAAGATGCTGTAGTCCTTGATGCCCAGCTCCTCGGCGGGAACATCCAGGCAGAAGTACGCGGTGAACATACGGGCGCCGTAGTTCTGGCCGCGGGCGGCCGCCAGCTTCTTCTCCCGTTTGGGGATCAGCTCCTTGGGCATCATCTTGCCGTAGATAATATCGGGATTGATGTTGGCCAGCACATAGTCGCACGCCACCGTGCCCAGGCTGGTCCTGACACCGCAGCAGCGGTCGCCGTCAAACAAAAACTCCTCGGCGCGGCAGTTGAACCAGATCTCGCCGCCCAGCTCACGGAAGCGCTCGGTGATGGCCGTGCTGATCTCGTGGGAGGTATGGGTGGGGATATAGGCGCTGCGGCTGACATACTTATGTACCATGGCCGCATAGTGGATAAACGCCAGATGCTCCATGTCCACGCCCAGATAGGACCAGTAGATGGACAGGATGTCCTGGCACTTCTGGGGCAGCTTCATCGCGTCGAATACCTTCTTGGTGGGATAGGCGCCGGTGCGCAGCATATTGGGATACTTTTCCTTCAGCACATTGGAGTCGGCATGGCCGTTGGAGGCGGTGATATAGGCGATACCGTCCAGCACCTCCTGGAACAGATCGAACAGCTCCACCATCTTGTCGCGGCTGCCGGGCACATACTCCTCCATCTTGTCGATGAACGCCTCAATACCGGAAGGCATGGTCACATCCATCGGCGTACCGTCGGAGTATTTGGTGATCACGCGGAAGCAATCGGGTACCTGCTTCCATTCCACCTTCACACCGTACTGCTCAAAGATATTGCGCACATCACCGGGATTCTCCACCGGGCCCAGATCGCACAGCTCGTGCAGGGAGGGCTCGATTTCAAAGCGGCCCCTGCGGAAACTGCTGGCGCAGCCGCCGGGCAGATTGTGCTGCTCGATCAGCAGCGTCTTTTTGCCGGCCAGTGCCATCTGCATCGCAGCGGACAGACCGGCGTTACCGGCACCGACGACAACAACATCATACTTTTTCATGTGACACCCCTTTTCAAATACTTTTGATTGGTGGTTATACCACTCTGTATTGTATCATACCTTTTTATGAATTGCAATTGTTTTTTCCGTGGCGGCAGGGGTTGCAAAGGCGGCTGTTTTTTGTTAAAATGAGGTGCATGAACTACCTAAGAGGTCTATTCCATGGATAAATTATTTCAAAAATTAACCCAACCGTCCCTGAAGGATATGTGCGTGCAGGCATTGCTGGAAAAGATCCTCTCCGGCGATCTGCAGGTGGGCGACTGGCTGCCGCCGGAGCGTGATCTGGCCGAGCAGATGGGCATCAGCCGCAGCAGCGTCAATCAGGCGATTTTGCAGCTATCCAGTCAGGGCTTTCTGGAAATCGTGCCCCGCCGCGGCACGGTGGTGCGCGACTATCGCAAGCAGCCCACACCTCAGTCGCTGGCCGCCGTTATGACCTACGGCTCCTCCGAGCTGGATCGTGATCTGTTCGGCAATTTGATGGAATTTCGCCTGATGATCGAGACGGAGTGCGCCCGTTTGGCCTGCCGCCATATTTATGAGAACACCTTTGCGGAAATGACCGCCTTGGCCGAGCGCTTTGCCGCGGGCGACGGCGATCCTGCCGACACGCTGTATCAGTTTCACTATCGGCTCTCCCAGGCGTCGGGCAATATTATTTACAGTATGCTGTTTCGCGCCTTTGAGCCGCTGCTTCGCACGCTGATCTCCCGCCACTATGTGCTGCAGGCGGCAGATATTCAGTCCTCGGCGCAGATGTACCGCCGGTTGCTGGACCACATCCGCAATAAGGACGAGGAAAAAGCTGCGCAGCAAGTGCGCGCCATCATCAACCGCGGCATTTTTGTGCTGCAGCAGCGTTACGAATGAAAAATCCGTCAAAAACGGCAAGCTTCCCGCAAGGGAGGCTTGCTTTTCTTTCCTTAAAATGATACTATGTTGACTGGTGGTTATACCACTAAATTTGAAAAGGAGAACGGATGCCTATGCAAACAAATAAACGCTATGACGTCGTTGTTGTCGGTGCCGGTAACGGCGGCCTGTCGGCAGCCTGCTATCTTGCCACGGAAGGCAAGAAGGTGCTGGTGCTGGAAAAGCACAACCTGCCCGGCGGCTGTGCTACCAGCTTCAGACGCGGCAAGTATGAATTTGAGGCGACGCTGCACGAGATGTGCCAGATGGGTGACGGCAAGGAGGGCCGTCCCAAGGGCGCTGTGCGCACTTTGTTGGAGGATCGCTACAAGCTGGATGTAGAATGGGTCCCCATCCATGAATCCTTTGCCTCCGTGGCCACCAACGAGGGCGGGTTTAATGTATCCATGCCTGTTGGCGTGCAGGCTTTCATCGACGAGATGGAGAAGGCCGTTCCCGGCTCCCGCGAATCCATGACCACCGTCATGGAGCTGGCCCGTATGCTGGTTGACGGCGTGGACTGGCTGGCCAAGCACAACAATGAGCCTTCTCCTCCCGCCAAGGTGGAAATGCTGCTTAAATACTACGACCTGATGCGGGTGGTGCCTGTTCCCTGCGACGAAATGCTTGACAGGATCGGCGTTCCCGAAAAGGCGAAGCATATCTTTGAATCCTACTGGACCTTTATCGCGTCGGACTCCACAGAGATGAGCTTCGCGGTGTACGCCTTTATGACCTATGTGTATCTGACCCAGCATCCGTGGATCGCCAAGCAGCGCAGCCACGAAATCACACTGGCCTTTGATGCCCGCATCCGCCAGCTGGGCGGCGACATCTGGTACAACACCGAGGTCAAAAAGATCGATGTGCGCGGCGGCGCCGTACACGGCGTGGTGCTGGCCAACGGCACTTACATTGCCTGCGACCGCGTGATCTCCAACCTGATGCCCCATGTGGTGTTCGACCGCATGGTGGACCATAGCGAGATTCCCGAGCGTGATCTGAAGGCTATGAACGCCCGCAAGATGGCGCAGGCTGCCTTTACCGTCTATCTGGGACTGGACGCCTCCGCCGAGGAGATCGGGCTGAAGAACTACGACACCTTCATGCGCTATTCGCCCAATAACCGTGAACAGTGGCTCAGCTCCGGCAGTATTGACACCCATAAGGATATCACCGTTACCTGCCTGAACGCTGCGATTCCCGATGCCGCCGGCGAGGGCCGCGCTTTCCTGCAGTTTTCCAAGTTCTACGACGGCGATGCTTTCGAGGATGTCACCGAGGAAGCGTATTTCAAGATCAAGGACCGCATTGCCCGTGAGTGCGTGGAGCGTTACGAGGAAGTGACCGGCTGCGATATTCAAAGCCACATTCAGGAGATCGTGGTGGCCTCTCCCATGACCTGGGCACGGTATCTGGGCACCCCCAGAGGCAATGTGTACGGCTACTATCCCCGCACCTGGGACGGTATGTTCCCCCGCGTCCAGTCCGGTCATCATGAGGACTATACCATCAAGGGCCTGCGCTTCGTGGGCGGCCACGGCACACAGATGGACGGCTACAGCCAGGCATACCTCTCCGGTTCGGAGCAGGCACGCTATATGCTGCTGGATATGAAGGAGGGCAAGTAATATGGCAAAATACAATTATGATAAGTCCAAGCTCAAGGGTCTGACCCCGTTCCCCTTCCTGGGCGAAGTAAAGACCCGCACCAAGCATATCGAAGCGGCCGATACGACCCTGCCTAAATCCGTTTACAATCCCAACATCCTTGCAGCCAAGCTGCACCCCCATGTGCAGTTCACCAAGATCGCAAAGGTGATCGACCACGGCGATGCCAAGAGCTTCGTCTTTGTCCCCGATGAGAGCAAGGGCACCAAGTCTTTGGCCTATTTCCGCGCCGGTCAGTATGTGTCCTTGGCGCTGGATATGGACGGCGTCACCGCCAACAAGCCCTATTCCCTGTGCTCCAGTCCCAAGGATGCTCTGGGCGATGAGAACACCAGCTATACGCTGACCGTCAAGCACGGCAAGGGCGCACAGGGCGGCGAGTACATCCTCTCCCACTTCGATGTGGGCACGGAGGTCCTTATGTCCGGCCCGTTGGGCAACTTCTACTATCAGGACCTGCGCGATGCCGGGCATGTGGTCGCTCTGGCAGGCGGCAGCGGCATTACGCCGTTCTTCTCCATGGCCGGCGCCATTGCCGACGGCATCGAGGACTTCGATCTGACCATCCTCTACGGCAGCCGCACCCACGACAGCATCCTGCTCAAGGATGAGCTGGATGCGGTGGCCGCCCGCAGCAACGGCAGGGTCAAGGTCGTCCATGTGCTGTCCGACGAAGCCGTGGAGGGTTATGAGCACGGCTTTATCACCGCCGACATCATTCGAAAGTACGCCGGAAGCGATGACAGCGTGTTTGTCTGCGGCCCCAAGGCCATGTATGACTTTTTGCGCGGCGAGATCGCCAAGCTGGGCCTGCCCGAGCGCCGCGTGCGCTTCGAGCTGAGCGGCGAGTTCGGCGATCCTGCGCAGGATGAGCGCTATCCTGCAGAAGCCTGCGGCAAGGAGTTTACCGTCAGCGTTTGGATTCGCGGCGAAAAGACCACCGTTCCCTGCCGGGCAGACCAGAGCCTGCTGCGCGCCATGGAGAGTGCCGGCATCCGCGTTCCCTC
>SAMEA3663207__coassemble_968_pt1 | contig 7799 bp, 7 predicted proteins | sample SAMEA3663207__metabat2_low_PE_007 | metagenome-assembled genome bin SAMEA3663207 (sample SAMEA3663207) | pig gut metagenome | biome: pig gut; feature: pig-associated habitat; material: faeces | place: China | collected 2013
CTGCTCTAAAGGTAAAGCGCCCAAAAAGGAAAGCGACGGCGCAAACCGTCGCTTTTGTCGTGCTTTCCCTTATCTGATTTTTTCCAGCAGCGCCACCGCGTGGGCGGACATCCCCAGTCCCTCGCCGGTGAAGCCCAAATGCTCCTCCGTGGTGGCTTTCACATTCACCTGCTCCGTCGCCACGCCCAGCACACGCGCCAGATTTTCCCGCATGGCCATGCGGTAAGGCCCGACTTTCGGCCTTTGGGCAATCAGCGTGGCGTCCACATTCACCACCTGATAGCCGTTCTCTGCCAGTTTTTCCGCCACGCGCTGCAGCAAGACCAGACTGGAGATCTGCAAAAACGCATCGTCGCTGTCGGGAAATAGCTGTCCGATATCACCCAGCGCCGCCGCGCCGAGCAACGCATCCATCACCGCGTGGGTCAGCACATCGGCATCGGAATGGCCGTCCAGACCCTTATCATAGGGTACGGTCACACCGCCCAAGATCAGTGCTCTGCCCGCCGTCAAGCGGTGGACGTCGTAGCCGTGGCCGATTCGCAAATTCGTCATCCCTGCGCCTCCCGATGCTTCAAGATGCCCTCCGCGACGGTCATATCCAGCGGTGTGGTGATCTTGATGTTTTCCGGATTGCCGGGCGCCAGATAGACTTCCTTGCCAAGACGCTCCACAGCGGCGCAATCGTCCGTCAATTCCGCGCCGCAGGTCAGGGCCGACTGCAGTGCCGCACGCAGGAGATTGGCCTGAAACACCTGCGGTGTCTGCACGGCATAAAGCGACTTGCGCTCAGGGGTAGACCGTACCAAGCCCGACATATCCGCCACCTTGATGGTATCCGACACCGGCAGGGCAGGCGCCACTGCGTAAGTCTTGCAGCCCAGACGGATCATCTCATCAAAATCCTCAGGGCGCACCAGCGGCCGGGCGCCGTCATGCACGGCCAGCAGCTCCGCCTTGGGATTGGCCTCCAGTGCAGCCGACAGCACGGATTCCGTGCGTGTACTGCCGCCGCGAATCACACGGACAGGCTTATGCAAGCCACAGCGGCTGCAAAGGTCTGCCACTTCCAGCAGCAGTTCCTCCTGTGCGGCAATAACCATCTCGTCCACCAGCTCCGCCCGGTCAATGGCGCAAAGCGTGCGCATCAAAACAGGCGCACCTGCCAGATTCATAAACAGTTTATTTTCACCGCCCATACGCTGCGATGTACCGGCAGCAGGGATGATGGCCGTACAAAACGGGCGGCACTTATCCTGCCATTTGTGCACCTTTCCCCAAAAACTCATACGCTGTTCGCTCCTATCATCATGGTTTGATTCAAGTTCTGCTCCGCATCGGCATAGGTGGTGTTGCAAACCAACACGATCTCAGAGAGCAAAATCTGCTTGGCATTGTGGAGCATTTTCCGCTCGCCGTTGGACAGGCCCCGCCGCTTATCGCGCCACATCAGGCCCTTTACCACCTGCGCCACCTTCATCAGCTCACCGCTCTTGATCCGCTCCATATTTTCCCGGTAGCGTTGGTTCCAATTATTCGTCATGTCCACCTCCAGCAGGGGGATATGACGAATAACCTCCTCGATCTGGGAGATGGTATACAGCGATCTGACACCGATGGCAGCGCAATTTTCTACAGGCAGTTTCAGTGTCAGGCCGCTTGTCAGCATACGGAACACATAATAATTGCTGCGCTTTCCGCCCAGTCGTTCCTCCGTAATGGCCTCGATGATTCCCGCCCCATGCATGGGATGCACGACTCTGTCGCCGATCAGATACATATACGCACCTCCTTTATCTATTGAAAAAAAGTCAAAATGAACCCATTTATATTATACCGACTTTTTCCTGTTCTTTCAAGAAGATTTTGTCAGAAAAAGGGAAAGAAAAACGCAAGAAAAAGGGCGGCTTGAGCCGCCCTTTTATGTTTATCTGCGATTGTGGGGATACCAGATCTTCTGCTTTTCCGCTTCCTTGATGAGCTCCTCGCGGAAATCGGGATGGGCAATAGAGATCAGCTTTTCGGCGCGTTCCCAAACGCTCAGGCCCTTCAGGCACACGCAGCCGTACTCGGTGACCACATACATGGTATTCACGCGGGTATCGGTGACCACACTGCCGGGCTGCAGCGTAGGACGGATGCGGGAAGCCAGCGTACCGTCCTTGTTTTTATGGGTGGAGCTGAGGCAGATGAAGCTCTTGCCGCCCTTGCTCAGATAGGCGCCCAGCACGAAATCCTGCTGACCGCCTGCGCCGGAGATCTGCTTGGTACCTGCCGTTTCACCGTTCACCTGGCCGTACAGGTCAATGTCCACGGCGTTGTTGATGGAAATAAAGTTATCAATGGAGGCAATGGTGCGAATATCGTTGGTATAGCTGATGGGCGCCGCCATGCAGGCCGGGTTATCATTCAGATAGTCGTACAGCTTTTGGGTACCTGCCGCAAACGCATACACCTGACGGCCCTTGTCGATCGTCTTTTTCCGGCAGGTCACCTTACCGGCCATGGCCAGATCCACATATGCATCCACATACATCTCGGTATGTACACCCAAGTCCTTCAGATCGGACTCACACAGCATGGCGCCCACGGTGTTGGGCATACCGCCGATCCCCAACTGCAGGCAGGCGCCGTTGGGAATCTGATCAACGATCAGCTTGGCCACCGCCTTATCCACATCCGTTGCCGGGTTTGAGGGCTGGATCCCCATGGGGTCATTGCGGCCTTCCACGATCATATCCACTTCGCTGACATGGATGCACTCATCAAAGCCGCCCAAGCAGCGGGGCATATTTGCATTGACCTCCACGATAATGACCTTCGCCTTATCACAGACAGCACGAATGTGGGAGGCGGAAAGGCCGAAGTTAAAGTAACCGTGGCTGTCCATGGGCGCCACCTGGAACATGGCCACATCCGGCGGTGTGATATGGTCGGTATAGTAGCGGGGCAGCTCACTGTAGCGCATCGGCTCATGGAAGCCTGCACCGGTGGCAATGTGCTTGCGCTCCACACTGCTCATATGGTGGGAATTGAAAATAATATGATGGACGGGGTCCTCAATATCGAAAATAGCGGGCTTCCACAGACTGATACCGCCGCGCACCTTCACATCCTCCAGCTCCGGTGCACGGCGCGCCAGTGCTTCGTCCAACACGCGGGGATGAATGGCGCAAAAGCCGTAGTCCACCCAATCGCCGGATTGAATGACCTTCACTGCCTCATCGGCCGTGACCAGTTTCTCCTGATACATCTTCTGAAAATCCGCAAAAGCCATGATATGCTCCTCCTCGTTTGAAATTGATTTTCATCTCAAATCCATCGTTAATTTTACCACAATCTTTTTGGAAATGGCAGTACTTTTGCCCCAAAAATATGAAATTGTTGCTTTGCACAATTTAAAATGTATGTTTTAGTCGATATAACAAAAAGAGCCGACACAAATGTGTCGGCTCTTTGACGGCAATTGTTGGACTGAACTTACTCAGCGTCCTCCTCGACTTCCTCGACTTCCTCGACTTCCTCAGCAGCGGGTGCCAGCAGAGCGCGGATGGACAGGGAGATCTTCTGCTTCTCCTCGTCGATCGCAGTGATCTTAGCATCAACCATCTGACCCTCGGACAGGACATCACCGGGCTTGTCGATGCGGCGATCGGCGATCTGGGAGATGTGGATCAGGCCATCCACACCGGGAACGACCTCAGCAAAAGCGCCGAAGGTCATCAGCTTGACGATACGCACGTTAGCGACATCGCCCACCTTGTAGGTTTCCATAAACTTATCCCAGGGATTGCAGGAGCGGTCCTTCACACCCAGGGAGATCTTGTGCTTCTCAGCGTCGAAGGAGATGACGTACACCTCCAGCGTATCGCCAACGGAAACGACCTCGGCAGGATTCTTGATACGGCTCCAAGACAGCTCGGAGATATGTACCATACCATCCACGCCGCCGATGTCCACGAACACACCGTAGGAAGTCATAGACTTGACGGTACCGGTGTAGCGCTTACCCACTTCAATGTTGTCCCAGATCTCAGCCTGCGCTGCTGCACGGGCCTCATAGGCCACGGCACGGATGGAACCGACCACGCGGCGGCGGGCACGGTTGACCTCGGTAATACGCAGGGACACGGTCTGGCCGATCATCTCGCTCAGCTCAGCGCCGCGGGGCTGGCCGCTCTGGGAAGCGGGCACGAACACGCGCACGCCCTTGACGTTGACGACGATACCGCCCTTGTTCTCTTCGGTGACCTTACCTTCCAGAGTGACCTTATTCTCACGGGCTTCCTCGATGTCTTCCCAAACCTTCACAGCGTCCAGGCGCTTCTTGGACAGCATCGCATAGCCTTCCACGTCGTTGACACGGATGATGTAGGTTTCGATCTCATCGCCGACCTTCACAATATCCTCGGGCTTGGCATTGGGGTCTGCGGACAGCTCGTCAATCGCGATATAGCCGGCCTGCTTGCAGCCCAGATCAACCTGCACCTCAGTGGGGCCGATTGACGTCACGATACCGGTTACCTTCTCTCCTGTATTTAAAGTCTTAAAAGATTTTTCCAGCATTTCTTCGAAGCTTTCTTCCATAGCTTCCACGTTCTTGATTTCTTCGCTCATCGTTGTATATACCTCCTTAATGATGCCCGCAGGTGTGGAGGCACCGGCCGTCAGGCCCGCCACGGTGCACCCTTTGAAAAATGCCGGCTTGAGCTCCGCCGCACACTCGATTTGGTATACGGCAGGACACTTCGTGCGGCAAATCTCCGTCAAATGCTTTGTGTTGGCACTTTTCCGATCCCCGACCACGACCATAACATCCACCTGAGCGGCCAAATCTGCCGCCTCAGATTGACGCTTATGCGTAGCATTACATATTGTATCAAATATTTTTACATTTGTACACTCTTTTTTTAAAATTTCTGCAGATGTTTCCCAAATCGATCGAATACAAGTGGTTTGCGCCACCGCCACAAGGGGCAGAGTCCGGCGCTGCGGGTCTTCCTGCAGCCATTCTTTCAGCTTTTCCGGTCCGTCAAATACCTGTGAACGCTCTGACCAGCTTGCCACGCCCACCACTTCAGGATGGTGCGGCTCGCCGATAATGACGGGTGTACTCCCCTCCTCATCCGCATGGGCCACCAGTTGCTGCAGGCGCAGCACATTGGGGCAGGTCGCATCCACACAGGCCGCGCCGATTTCGTGCAGGCAGGCAAACACATCCTTCTTTTCGCCGTGGGCACGGATCAGCACCGTATCATGGGGTTTGATTTCGTCCACACCGTTAATTTGCCGCGCGCCCAGTTCCTCCAGACGTGCCACCACATTGGCGTTGTGAATAATGCTGCCCAGCATCACACAGCCGCCCTTTTCCTGCGCCGTCTTTACCGCCAGATTGACAGCACGTTCCACGCCATAGCAAAAACCGGCCGATTTTGCCTGTATGACCTTCATGAAACGCCTCCCAGCTCATATGCCTGACGCATGACCTCCTCGGCATTGGCCTGATATTCCTCCGCCGTGCCCTTACGTCCGGTATACACCGGTGCATAGGTTTTACCGAAGATCACCGGCACACGCTGAAACAACTTCTTGGTTGTGCCGATAAATACCGGCAGCATCTTCACGCCCGAGCGAATGGCGATCATCGCCGCACCGCCCTTGACAGATACTTTTCCCGGCTGCCTGACACGGGTTCCCTCGGGGAAGATCAGCAGATGGAACCCTGCCTTCAGGCTCTGGATCGATGTCCTGACGGCGCTGATATCCGAGTGGCCGCGATTCACGGGAAAGGCGCCCATTTTTCGGATAAAGGCATTCACCACGGGAATACGGAACAATTGCTCCTTTGCCATGATCCGCAGCTTTGTTTGCTGTGACATGGCAAGGATCATCAATATGGGGTCCCAGTTACTGCTGTGATTGGCGCAGAGCACCACCGGTTCTTCCGGCAAATTATCCAGACCCTTCACATCGATCGGATGAAACAGCAGAACAATGGGGCGAATAATGGCCCACACCACTTCGTAGAACTTATTTCTCAACAGCCAGCGCCTCCTTGATTACACGCAAAAGCAGTTGTTTGCTCTCCTCAAAATCGGTCTTACCGTTGTCTACCGGCACGGCGTCATCTGCCTGGCGCAGCGGCGCGGTGGCCCGGTGACTGTCTGCCCAGTCACGCTTCTCAATGTCACGCAGGACTTCCTCGAAGGTGCAAGGCGTGCCGCGCTGTACCAGCTCCTTCATGCGGCGCCGGGCACGAACCTCTGCCGGCGCGGTAAGGAAGATTTTCACATCGGCGTCGGGCAGCACCACCGTGCCGATGTCGCGGCCGTCCATGATCACATTGTAGCGCTTGGCCATATCGCGCTGCATATCCAGCAGGAAGTCGCGCACGGCAGGGATGGCCGACACATCCGAAGCGTACATGGAAATCTGGGGCAGGCGGATTTGATCCGTCACATCCTCGCCGCACAGCATCATATGCTGTAAGCCGTCGTCGCCATAGCACATATCCACCTTGATGTTCGGCAGCGCTGCGGCAACAGCCTCGGCATCCTTGGGATCGATATTGTTTTTCCAGACATAGTACCCGATGGTGCGATAGATCGCGCCGGTATCTACATAGACAATCCCCATTTCTGCCGCGACGGCTTTGGCCAATGTACTTTTTCCCGCGCCGGACGGGCCGTCAATTGCTATGGAATACTTCTTTTCAATCATTTTCTTACCTCAATTTTCTGCAGCAGACCTACCCGCCTGACGCCCTGTGGCCCAGGCGATCTGCAAATTAAATCCGCCGGTATAGGCATCCACATCCAGCACTTCACCGGCAAAGTATAAACCGTGGAGCAGCTTGGACTCCATGGTGGCAGGCTGCACTTCTCCCACCTTCACGCCGCCCGTGGTCACAATGGCTTCCTCCACCGGTCTTGTACCGGATACCGCCACGGGGAAATGCTTCAGCAGGGCGATCAGCGCCCGGCGCTGTTCCTTCGTCAGGGCGTTTGCCTTTTGTCCGGCAGAAAGGTCCAGCTTGTCCAGTACCACGCTGACCATACTGCGGTGTACCAGACCGCCGATGATCTTATCCAGTCCGCGGTTGGGATTTTCCGCCACATCGCGCAAAATCCGCGCTTCCAGCTTCTGCTCATCCAACGCCGGCTTCAGGTCGATGGACAGGCGATAGCTGTCCTTTTCCCAGTTGCGCAAATGGGCACTGGCGGAAAGCACCAGCGGGCCGGACACACCGAAATGGGTAAACAGCATTTCACCGAACTCACGAAATACTGCCTTGTTTTTCCGGTTAAAGACCGTCAGCTCCACATTTTTCAAGGCAAGGCCCTGCATCTGTGCGCAGCACGCATCGGGACTGACCAACGGCACCAGTGAGCCCCGCGGCTCTATAATGGTATGGCCCCAGGCCGCCGCCATGCGATACCCGTCACCTGTGGAGCCGGTACCGGGATAGGACACGCCGCCCGTGGCTAAAATGGCAGCGTCAGCGGCATAGCTGTTCTTCTCACCTCTGACTGCCCTCACGCAGCCGTCTTCCGCTTCAACGGACAGTGCGCGCTCACGCACCAGGTTCACACGGAGCTTCTGCAGGCGGCGCTTCAGCGCGCCCGATATATCAAAGGCGCAGTCGGACACAGGAAACACCCGATTGCCCCGTTCCACCTTCAGCGGTACGCCCAGCTCCTCGAAAAAAGACATGGTATCTCTTGCGCCGAAACGGGACAGCGCACTGTAAAGAAACTTCCCGTTACGGGGGATATGCGCCATCAGGCCCTCCGTGTCCG
>SAMEA3663207__coassemble_974_pt1 | contig 7743 bp, 8 predicted proteins | sample SAMEA3663207__metabat2_low_PE_007 | metagenome-assembled genome bin SAMEA3663207 (sample SAMEA3663207) | pig gut metagenome | biome: pig gut; feature: pig-associated habitat; material: faeces | place: China | collected 2013
TGTGTTTTGCCCAGTATCTGGGTCCCACCTTCAACCTGATCTGCGGGCTGATCAAGCATGAGCGCTTTTCCTCCAGCCAGCTTGTGAGCTTTAGTTTCTTCCTTCTGGCTATTGTGGTTTTCACGGCAGGCGAGATAAAAACGATGAAAAAATCGGACACAACAAACACGCAGTCGTAGCCGGCCGCGCCATATGTGCCAAACGGCAGCAAGGGGATTCTTGCTGCCGTTTTCTGCTGCCGTTATTCGCATACGCATCCGTTTCCCCGCTTCGCATATCCGCGCCGTTTTTCGCATAGGTTTGCAAAAACGAAAAGGACGGGATGAATATGAAAATATTTTTAATACGGCGGCGCTATGTGGCGATTCTGGCGATGCTGGCCCTTGTCGCCGGCATCTTCTATGTGGTCACCTACCCCAATTCCGTATCGGCCGCAGCCGCCACACGCCAGCTTCCCATTTATTGCGTAGAACGGGACGAAAAAATCTGCTCCATCTCCTTTGACGCAGCCTGGGGCAACGAGGATACGCAGACTTTGATCGACATTTTGGCCAAATACAATGTCAAGACCACCTTTTTCGTGGTGGGCGATTGGGTGGATAAATATCCCGAGTCGGTGAAAGCGCTCCATGACGCGGGGCATGAGATCATGAGCCACTCCAACCACCACGACCACTATAATTCCCTTACCGGCGACCAGATCGTGGCTGATGTAACCGCCAGCAACGAAAAGATCGCCGCCGTGACAGGGGTGACTCCCACGCTGATCCGCTGCCCCTACGGCGAGTATGACGACCATGTGATCTCCGCCATCCGCTCTATGGATATGGAACCCATCCAATGGGATGTGGATCTGCCGGCAACACCCTCAAACCGCTGCGGCGCAGCGGTTTGAGGGTGTTTTTTTGCGTTGGCTTTTTGTCAGGAAATATCATTTCATTATAGCTGTATTTCCTCTCTTGTGGGAATCGCCGCCTGGGCGCCCTTGCGGGTTACCGTCACCGCGGCGGCACGATTGGCAAAGGACAGGGCCTGTGCCACGGTCTTTCCCATCGACAGCTCGGCACATAATGCGCCGCAGAAGGTGTCTCCGGCGGCAGTGGTGTCCACCACCGGCATCTTAATGCAATCCTCACAGACCATTTCGCCCTTGGAGATATAGCAGTAGCCCTTGGCGCCCAGTGTTACCACCACATCCTTCACGCCCATGGCCATCAGCTTTTCGCCGCCTTCGGCCAGCTTATCGCCGACCAGCGCGGCAAATTCCGTTTCATTGGGAATGAGCATATCCACATAGGGCAGGTACGGTGCGATATCCCGGTTCATAGGCGCCGGATTGAGTACCACATACATACCCTTCCGATCGGCCGTTTCCAAGGCATAGCCCAGCACAGGAATGGGATTTTCCAGCGGACAGAGAAAAATATCGCCCGCCTCCGCCTTTTCCAGCAGGCGGTCCACATCTGCCCTGGTGACCCGGTGATTGGCGCCGCCGTCCAGAATAATGCGGTTGTCGCCGTCAATCACCACGATCACGGCAATACCTGTGGCGCAGTTTTTTACCACGCGTACCGCATCCACATTGACGCCGAAGCCCCGCAGGTTATCCAACAACTGCGCGCCGAAGCTATCATCGCCCACAGCGCCGCCCATGTAGATCTCAGCGCCCAGTTTACCGGCGGCCGCCGCCTGATTGGCGCCCTTACCGCCGGGGTTGGTCATAAAGCCGCTGCCGTACATGGTTTCGCCCTTTTGGGGCAGGTAAGGACTATTGATGACAAGATCCATATTCAGGCTGCCAAAAACAAATACCTTTCCCATGCTTTACTCCTTATTGGCCCGTGCCAGGGCACAGGTATACTGACTCAGCTCGCAGATGCTCAGCTCCCGGATGCCGCGCATGTAGGTTTCCAGCTTATCGCCGATGGGTGCGCTCCACCGTTCATCCAGCGGTTTCCCCTCCCAAATGGCGTAGGCCGTAGCGGTCTGGGCGGCATTGCAGTCCACATCGTAACCCTCCATGGCAATAATATGTATCATCTCGTCAAAGCTGCTGCCAAACCACAGCGCGATGATCTCCGCCGCCGCATTGGGATAGGCATGAATCCAGTTGTAGGTTTTAAAGCGCTCTTCGCACTGCCGCCAGGCGCTTTCCCAGTCACCGCTGCTGCGGCACACATCCAGGGCATACTGAATGACGGCATAGTATTCACAGTCTTGCGGAATGGCGGCCGCCGCCTCCGTCACCATCTCGCGTATATTGCTTTTCACATAGGACAGGCTGACCAGCACGGCGTTGAAGATCTCGCCCATTACACCGTTGTTGTGGTGCGATACCACCGCATCCATATAGGCATAGCGTGCCGCGCGTTCCGGATCGCCCGGTGCGATCATGCCGCATACGGCGCCGCGCATCTGGGCGCCGATCCACTCGCGGTAGGGGTTGTTCAGATAGCCGCTTTGGGGCGGGAAGATGCCCAACTGCAAATTTTTCAGGGCAATATCCTCCGCCGTCCAGCCGGTGGGAATCAGCTCCACCCACTGTTCGGCAATATCGCAGGAGGTCATGTCCCTGCCGCACTTCTCCAGCGCCTTCAGGAAGGCCAGCTCGTAAGTGATATCATCATTGAACGTATTGGGCGTACGGGGGTAGTCGTAGATCTCGCCAAAGACCTTGCGGATATTGTCGGTGCAGTAGCCTTCAATGGCGGTGCCTACCGCGCCTGCGCAGATCTGTGCCAGCCATCCCAGATGGGTGCGGCGGAGGTATTCCTCGCTGTCCATGTCGTAATCGTACTTCGTGAAGCTGACGGCCTGACGGTACTGCTCGTAGCTGTGATAGACGGTATAGCGCCAATAGGGGTGGCTCTCATCCTTAGGTGCCTTGGACAGACGGTACAGCACCTTGCTGTACAGCGCAGCCATACGGCCGCAGTCCCCGGCGGCGTAAGCCGCCAGACCCTCGTCCATCAACTGCTCCGCCTCGGACACATCGTAGCCCATATTGTGCATGGCCTGCATGGCGGCAATGATGACATGCTCCTCCGCGCCGGAGCCGGGCACATGGCTCTCCCACCGCTGGGCGATGCTTGTATTCATCACCTCTTCAATCTTGAAGCTGAAGTCCCATGTCTGTTCTTCTTCAGACAAGATCACAGGCATGCCTTTTTTGAGAACATCCAGTTCAAGTTCCCAGGCTTTTTGTTTCCTCATCGTTTTTCCTATTCTCCTTACGTTTGTATGTGCTTCTTCTTTGCCAGCGAATAGATCAGCAGTGCTGCCAGCGTCATGATATAGGGCAGCGTATTAAGCAGCTCGTAGGGGGCTGACATAACGATTTGCCCACCCACGGCAAAGTAGTCCACCGCACCGAACAGCAGGCTGAAGAGCATTGTCAGCACCGGTTTTCCGGCGCCCATCGCCTCAGCGGCAATGCCGATGAAGCCGCGGCCGGAGACCATTCCTGCCGAAAAGTAACCCAGGTTGGCCATGGACAGGTAGGCGCCGCCCAGACCGCAGAAAACGCCGCAGAACACCAGGGACACGGTCTGCACACGGCCGGTTTTTATGCCCACGGAGGCGGTTGCCTCCGGGTTATAACCGGTGGCGCGAATCTTCGTGCCGAGCCGCGTGCGATAAAGCAGGAACAACAGGGCAAACAGGCTGATAACCGCCACATAGAACAACAGATTTTGGGCAAACAATGACGGGCCGATAACCGGGATCTCCGACAGGAGCGGAATTTTCACCTGCGGAATCAGTACCGACGGCGTCATGGATGAATCGCCTTTCACACCCAGGACAAGATACAGCACCAGCACGCACAGACCGGAGGCAAAGGTGTTGAGCGCAATACCGGACAGGAACGTGTCGGTTTTGAGCTTGATTGCCGAAAGGGCCAGCAGCAGGCTCACCCCCACCCCGGCGGCGATGGCAGCCAGCAAGCCGATCGCCCAGCTTTGCGTGTAGTAGGACACCAGCGCGCCGCTCAGGGCCGCCACGGACATGGAGCCTTCGATATTGATGCTGACAATATTGGCTTTGTTGGAAATCAATGCCGCGAAAGCCGCGAAAATAATGGGCAGGGCATAGGATATGGAGGAGGTCAGGAAGTTCTCGGAAAAAATGAATGAGATCATGTATCACTGCCTCCTCTCCGCTTTTTTACCATGGATATAAAGGTCTTTGCACCAAAGATAATGATAATGATGGCCTGGATCACATAGATCAGTTCATTGGGCAGCACGCCCACACGGGACATTTGCAGCGCACCGCTGCGCAGATACCCCAAAAACAGCGCGGCAAAGGGCAGATAGAAGGGATTATTGCCGGCAATAATGGCCACCACAAAGCCGTCAAAGCCCACAAAGGGACGCAGCGCGCCTTTTTCATCGCTGGCCACATTCACCGAGATGGGGCTGGTCCATTCCGGAACGCCTCTTGAGGTATTATGGTCGGTCAAAAATCCCCAATACAGGCCCACGCTGGCGTTGCTGATCATCAGGGACTGCACGCTGTCCACACCGTCGGAGTAGTAGGTGTGCTGATGGCAGTCACCGGCGATCCAACCCTTGGCATAGCTGTCGTAGAGCTGCGTCAATCGCACATCGGGCAGATACTTGGTCTTGAGCGACTCCACCTCCACGGTTTTCTTCTCCGTGGCGTATTCCGCGCCCTTGCTGAAGGTCAGTGTATAGGTGCCCGGCTCCAGGCACAGCTCGTAGCCGCCGTAGGCGTTGGTGGTTTGGCGGACGATGCCGCCCTCTTCATCGGTGATGACAATGCCGGCAATCAGCATATTGCTGTTGCCGTCCGTCACCTTGCCGCGGATAATACCGGCGGTACCGGCAGAAGCATTATTTTCGGTCAGCTTCCGGGCCTGTTACCTCCGTAGTCTGCCCATCCGGTGCCGTCTCAGCGGACTCCTTCGCACCGTCGCTGCCGCAGCCGGAAACAGTCAGCATACACAACAGAGTCAGTACAACAGGGAGCAGGCGAAATTTGCGAAGCATTTTTATCCCTCCCATTGACAAGTGATACCTATATACCATATGATTAATCAAATCATTTAAACGCAGAAAGAGTCAAATATTATGCAGTTTGAATCATTTTTGAAGTTTTTCGACACTACGGAATTTAGCGTAGAACATCCTGTCTCTCCGGAGGGGTATCTGTTCACCTACTATCCCTCCGAAGCGCCTGCCGCCCTGCACTATCACAATTTCCTTGAAATCGGCTATTGTGAGCGGGGAACGGGTATTTTTATCGTCGACGGCGAGGTCATCCCCTTTAACGACAAGTGCGTATCCATCATCTATGACGGGCAGGTGCATATTGCCAAGAGTATTCAGCCGGAGAAGAGTCTGTGGCATTTTTTGTATGTGGACCTGAATAAGTTGTTCCTCGGGCCGGACCTTGTCCGACTCAAACCGCTCAAAAGTTTTCGGTATCAGTGGTATAAATTCCCCAATATTATTCATTTCAATGACGATCCCGGGTTATAGCATCTTACGGAAAAGATTTTGGACGAGGCGGCGCAAAGCAAGGAGGGGCACCTGCACGCACTGCAAGGGCTGGTTTATGCGCTGTTGATCCACCATGGCCGCTATATGGAGGAGCGACATCTCGTCATCAGTATGTCGGAGCAGGCCCATCTGCTAAGTGAACTGAGCGATCTGCTCAATTTCATCAGCAGTCATTACACGGAGGATTTGACGGTGGAGCAGTTGTGTGCCGCTGCAAGGATGAGTAAACCCACGATGCAGCGCAAGCTGATTGCCTGCACGGGCTTTGCGCCTATGCAATATGTGCATCACCTGCGTCTGAACCATGCCACCGCGCTGCTCCATGACAGGGCCATCCCCATTGCCGAGGTGGCGGCGCAGGCCGGATACAACAGCATCTCTTCCTTTAATCGAAAATTTATTGCCAAATTCGGTATATCCCCCAGCCAATGGCGACACCTGCACAGCACCGGCCGATAGGGGCGTATCCGACCTGATAAGCGCCGCAATATTTGATCTTTACAGGTTGATTCATGCTGTAAAAACGCCTTATCGCTTGTTTTTATACCGCCCAGCGTATGTGAGCGGATGCTTCCGCCACCTCGATGCGCTCGATGAGCTGTGCCGCAACGGCCTTTTTCTCCTCAAAGCACAGTTCGGAAAATATCAGCCTGTCCGGCATCACCGGCCGTGATTGCTGGCGCCTGCGGCGCTGGTGCAGAAGCTGCCGTTCCTTTTCCAGGCGGCCGAGGGCGCGCTTCAAATAGTTTTCGGGCATATCGCTTTCGGCAAAGGCATCCACCAGACGGTCCACACGGCGGTCGATCTGCGCCAGCTTTTCGGCGTATTCGTCCCCGGCAGGTTCCCCATTCTCTGCGGGGCACTCCTGCAGCAGTTTTTCAATCCCCTGCTGTGCCGCCGTCTCCAATTCGGTCAGGTCCACACGGATAGAGGCATCACAGCGGGCCATATTGTGCCGTCCGCTGCAGCCAAGGTAGCGGCGTCCCTTTGCGGTGCTCACCTTGATGCTGTAGCCGCATTTTGCGCACTTCAGCAGACCCGACAGCCATGTATGGGTGCCCTTGCCGCTGTTGCCCACCTGGCGGTTACGGTCCAGCTTCTCCTGACAGCGCAGCCACAGCGCCGGCGGAACAAGCCCCACACTGTTGAGGACGAAGGCGCTGTGATGGCACGGCTCTGTGTGCCTGCGGTCATTGGCGCTGCGTCTGCCCACCAGCACCACGCCGTGAACGCCGTCAAAGGCGCTCGCTTGCGATGTGATCCGCACGCCTTTTGACAGCAGGTACAGCCGCACCTGCTCATCGGCCATAACATAGGCCGGGTTATGTAGGAGCCGCGAGAGCGTCACATTATCCCATGTGTCCCGCTTGATGCCCGGCACGCCCTCTTCTGACAGGCTGCGTGCCAGTCGGCCCAGCGACATGTCCTCCGCGGCATATGCGCGGAAAATGCGCAGCACCGTTTCGGCATTTTCATCGGGCACCAAGGTGGGGACGGCATGTCCGACCTCGTCGATCCTGCGTCCGATCTGATAGCCGTAAGGCGCCGGGCCTCCGGGCCACAGGCCCAATGCGGCGCGGCGGTAATAGTTGTCACGCACGCGCTCGGCTGTGGTTTCACGCTCCAACTGTGCAAACACCATGATGATGTGCAGCATGGCGCGGCCCATGGGGGTTTTGGTGTCGAAGTTCTCGCTGACAGACACAAATTCCACGCCGTGGGCCTGCAGGATCTCCCACAACTGGCCGAAGTCTGCCACACTGCGGGAAAAACGGTCCAGACGGTAGACATACAGCGTGCCGACGCGGTCGGCTTTGATGTCCCGGAGCAGTTGCTGAAAGGCCGGTCGCTCGGTGTTCTTGCCGGAATAGCCACTGTCCTGATAGACCTTCAATCGCTCGACCCCTGCTGTGCGGCAGCACAGGTCGATTTGCCCCGAAAGGGACAGGCTGTCCTTTTTCTCCACCGACTGACGGGCATAGACCACATCCTCTCTCATGTTATGCCGTCCCCTTTCCCGTTTTTTTCTCCTTGCTGCGCACTTTCCGCACCGCGGCAAGGCAGGCCGCCCCGACAGCCCGCAGCCGCTCCGTGCGCTGCGCCGGTGTTTCATACTGTGGATGGGTGTGTTTGATTTCCATAGCCGGACCTCCTCCGTCCAAGCTATGCGCGGCCGCGGCCCGATATACCGGCTGCCGTTTCCCGTTTTCTTTCCGCC
>SAMEA3663207__coassemble_982_pt1 | contig 7713 bp, 8 predicted proteins | sample SAMEA3663207__metabat2_low_PE_007 | metagenome-assembled genome bin SAMEA3663207 (sample SAMEA3663207) | pig gut metagenome | biome: pig gut; feature: pig-associated habitat; material: faeces | place: China | collected 2013
TCTATCTTAACCGTTTCCTGTCGGGTCTGTATACCCCGGGCTCGGTATTTAAGATTGTCACCACTGCCGCGGCGCTGGAAAACATCCCCGATGTAGAGGAACGCACCTTTACCTGCACCGGCCGCACGGAAATCGGCGGCGATGTCATCACCTGTCCGTATGTCCACGGCACCATGGATTTTGAGGAGGCGCTTGCCAACTCCTGCAACTGCGTTTTTGCGCAGCTTGCCGTAGAGCTGGGCGGCGACACCCTGCAGCGTTATGCCCGGGATGCCGGGCTGTTATCGGCACACAAGGTCAGCGGCATCGGCACGGAATCCGGTTTCTTTGAGATCGGCAACGACAATCAGTTGGGCTGGTCGGGGATCGGCCAGTATCACGATCTGGTGAATCCGTGTGCCATGATGACGCTGATGGGCGCCATTGCCGCAGACGGCAAGGCAGCACAGCCCCATCTGATCGCCAGGGAGACCTCCATGTCCGGTCTTTCCCTGATCGACTCTGAAAAAGTGACTGTCGGCAAGCCCGTCTGGTCTGCCGACACCTATGCCGCATTGCGCAGCATGATGCGCAGCAATGTACTGCTCACCTACGGGCAGGACCGGTTCGGTGATCTGGCCGTATGTGCCAAGTCCGGCACTGCCGAGGTGGAGGAGGGCAAATCGCCCCACGCCTGGTTCACCGGTTTTATCGACGATGCCGATCATCCGCTGGCCTTCGTCGTTCTTGTGGAAAACGGCGGCGGTGGGGCAAGCGTGGCCGGATCGATCGCCGCGACTATATTACAGGAGGCCGTAAGCAGAGATTAAATTATGAGCAGAAATTTTATAAAAAAACTATCCAAAACCTCCTCCCTGCACTATGCAAAGCTGGTCTTTCGCTCTGCCTTATTTCTGGCCGCATTGGTCCTCTATCTATTGGACCGTCTTCGCGCCATTCCGCAGCATCCGATCGACGGATTCGCCCGGCATCCGGGACTGTACCTTTTTATATGGGTCATTTTTGCCGTGGAGATGGTGCTGCGTTTCTTCCCCTCCGGCATAGAGAGCATGGGATGTCAGAAGCAGTTTCCGAAAAATTATCAGCCCGCCGCCGCGCCTGCCGCGGCCCGGGACGACAGGCGCTCCCTCCCGGCGATTGCCATTGCGTGGATCATGCTCAACGGCATCATCGGCGTGCTGTACTTCACGCGCCTTATCGACCGCAGTATTCTCCTGCTGATCTGTCTGGCCTATTCCGTGTGCGACATGATCTGTATTCTGTTTTTCTGTCCGTTCCAAACATGGTTTATGAAAAACAAATGCTGTGTGACCTGCCGCATTTATAACTGGGACTATGCCATGATGTTTACGCCGCTCCTGTTTATCCCCTCGCTGTTTAACTGGAGCCTGCTGGCACTGGCCATTGCGCTGCTGATCAAGTGGGAATGGATCTATCACAGGCATCCGGAGCGCTTTTATGAAGAAAGCAACGATGCCCTGCGCTGCGCCAATTGCCGGGAGCATCTGTGCCATCACAAAACACAGCTGCAGGAATTGCACCGTAAATTGCGGCTTTTGCGAAAAGAACAAGCGGACTGATGTAATCAGTCCGCTTGCTGTCGTTTCGCCTGTCTTTACTTTTCTACGCGGAATGTATAGACTGTGCCGTCGACCACATCCGTCATGTCGGCGCCTGTCATAGCGTATTCGCCGTCCACATAGAATGCCCAGTAGACGCCGTCTTTATTGTAGTCTGCTGTTATGCCGTTAACCGTCTTGATGTACAGGCCGTAATCGCCCTCCTCGCCGTCAATGACACCCAGCTTCTGCAGGGCCTCGCCTACGGTTTTCTCATTGGTCTGTACGGTGAACTTCACCGTGTTGCCATCAGCATCAACGACTTCTGTCACAAAGGACTTGTCGCCCTCACCAATGGTTGCGCCGTCTTCGATTACTTTATTTCCTGCGGTCTGACCGGCATTTCCGCCGCAGCCCACCAAGGACAGCAGCATGAGAGCAGACAGGAATAACGCCAGAAAACGCTTCATGATATGTTCCTCCTTATTCATTGCGGCTGCCGATCAGCAGGCAGCCGTTTTTCACCGATACGATCATCGGATTGCCGACAAAATGATTGCTCACGCCCAGGGGAAAATCAGCAGACAAGGTAACATCCGCCACCTCATACTTTCCGCCGAGAATCGAAACCCCTTCCGCATCCGCGCCCAGGCAAAACACGGACAGAATCCCGGACGGGCGGGCCTCAAAGGTCATTGTGCCATTATAAAGTGCCGTGTATACCTCCCCATCTCCGTAGAGTCGGCCCCGTGCGCCGTGTTTGGCAAGATAGAGCAGGGCCTGCAGATTGGCGATGGTGTGATCGGTGCGCCGACCGCCCATACCCCCGTAAAGGTGAAATTCGGTCTCGCCGCGCCCCAGTGCGTCCTTGATGGCCAGCATCATATCCGTGTCGTCCTTTTCCACGGGAAAGCACTTAACACAGGGAAAATCGGGCACCTCCTGCAGCGAGTCGAAATCGCCCATCAAAACCGTGGGGCGGATGCCGCAGCGCTGACAGACCGCCCAGCCGCCGTCTGCGGCAATGACATAGTCATCCTGCTGCGGTTGGCTCTGCAGGCCGTAAAAACCGCCTGCCCCGAAGATATAACAGGCCATCCGTCCGCCTCCCCTCTTTCCCATTGTTACGGTACATTATAACCACAAATCCCACAAATTACAAGCCTGTTTTCCGTTGAAAAAATTTGTCGAAGGTGTATAATAAAGGAAAGACAGGGAGGTATTCTATGGAACTGCAGCATGTTTACCAAAATACCTATGCGGCGGTGGGCACCACGGCGCTGATGCCGATTTATAAGCTGAACGACACGGACATTGTTCTTCTGGACACAGGCTATGCCAGGCTGGATCGCAGCGCATTGACCAAGCTGCTTGACGGCAGCGGTTTCCGGCTGAAGGGTATTATCTGTTCCCACGCGCATTTTGACCACACCGGCAACACCCGCTATTTACAGGAGCGTTACGGCTGTCCTGCCGCTGCGCAGATCATCGAGGCCGGTATTTCCGTCAATCCCGACGCTTACCGGGCCAATTATGTGGCGTTGACCTACGGAAAAAGCCGCGAGTATTTTCTGGAGGAGTGCTTCACGGCCGATGTCATCATTCCTGCCGATGCCACATCTCTCGATTTTTGCGGCGTGCGTTTCGGCATTTTACAGTTGCCCGGTCACAGCGCCGGCCACATCGGCATTGTCACGCCCGACGGTGTCGCCTATTTGGGTGACTGTCTGATCAGTCAAAGCGAAATCGACAATGCCAAGCTGCCCACCTCCATGTTCATCGCCCGCGATCTGGAGAGTAAGCGTTCCCTCCATGCATTGGATTGTCCGGCCTATATTATCGCACACAAAGAGATCCTCACGGATATTCATGACCTGATCGACCGGAACATTTCTTTTTTGCAGGAAAAAGAGCGGGAAATACTGGACTGCCTGCGTGACGGCATGACATTTTCCGATTGGATCTATAATTTCTGCAAGCAGGAGAATATCCTCACACGCAATGAGCTGAAATTCAGCATTGTGGAGCGCAATTTTTCCAATTACGCAGCCTATCTCACAGATACCGGCAAAATTGAGGTCCGCCGCGAGTTTTGTGCGAAAAAATACTACCACGCCTGACGGAGCGGTATTCTCAGGCGCTTGTTTATCAGACGATACGCCGATGCGAAGGGGATATCTGATCGCATTACCGCCTGTCAACGGGATTCCCTGCGGCGGAAAACGGCAACCGTTCCCATAAAATACGGCAGGCACGGCTAATTATACGGCAGGCACGGCTAATTATGATTTTTGGTTGTTGAATATGACATTTTATTGCGTTTCGTTTTTGTTATTGTCGCCAAAAATCAAAATTAGGTGACTTATTTTGGGATTTCATCCGATTCGCTTGTTTACATTTTCGCACTTTTGTGCTTTAATAACAAGGTAAGGAAGCATGTACAAGTATCGGTCATTCCTCACTATGGGATGAATGTAACTTTGAAGCAGAAAACGGTTTTACAATATTTACTGCGTACACAGGCTGTCTCCCTCACGGGGATTCCCGTGATACGGCGCATTGTGTTCGTATAAGCATTAGGAGATACCAAGCTATGAAAAATGTGAAAGTATTGATCGGCAACTACGGCAGCGGCAAAAGTGAATTGGCGCTGAACTTTGCTATGCAGGCCGCTGCGCGCGGGGAAAAGACCGAACTGATCGATCTGGATATGGTGAACACCTACTTCCGTCTGACCGAGCGCGGCAAAATGGTCGAGCAAAAGGAAATCCGTCTGGTTTCCCCCAATTTTGCCTGTTCCGGCATTGAGACGCTTTCTCTCCCTGCCGAGGTGGCCTCCGCTTTCGTGTTGGATTGGGACAGCGTCATCTTCGATGTGGGCGGTGACGATGTGGGCGCCACCGCATTGGGCCGCTATCATGAGGATTTTATGGCGCTGGAGCCCGGGGCACTGGAGGTCCTGAATGTGGTCAATATCCGCCGTCCCCTGTCCAGCACCGTGGAGAAGATTCTTCGTCTTCAGGAGGGTATGCAGGCGCACGCACGCCTGCCTATCACCGGCATGATCAATAATGCCAACCTGGCCACCATGACCGGTGTGGAGGAGCTGCGGGATGGCTACGAGGTGCTGAAAGAGGTTTCTGACATTACGGGCATTCCCGTTGCCTATACCACCGGTAAAAAGGAATTTCTTGATGCCTTTCTGGCGGAAAATCCTGACCCCAAGTATGTGGGTAAGCCTATTGCCATCGATATGTATATGCACCGTGACTGGGACAGCTACATTCAGTACGGTCTGAATACGACCGATCCCAGAAAGGAAATGTATTGATATGCGCAACCCCCAGTAATGGGAAAAAATAAGCAATTCATGAAAAAAAAGGAAAGAGGTGTAAAGAGTGGTAAAACTTACAATCGACGAAATCCTGTGCAAAGGTTGCGGTCTGTGTGTGAGAGCTTGCCCCAAGGGCATCCTTGCATTGTCCAAGACTAAGATCAACGCAAAGGGTTATCACCCCGCTGAGCTCACCGATGCGGCAGCTTGCGTTGGCTGCGCTTCCTGCGCAAAGACGTGTCCCGATGTGGTAATTCGTATTGAAAAAGACTAAGGAGGAAACAACATGGCTTTGACTCTTATGAAGGGTTCCGAGGCTATTGCGGAGGCTGCCATTCGTGCCGGTGCTCGCTATTTCTTCGGTTACCCCATCACTCCGCAGACGGAAATTCCCGAATATATGTCTGCTCGTATGCCCGAAATCGGCGGCTGCTTCCTGCAGGCCGAGTCCGAAGTGGCTGCTATCAACATGGTGTACGGCGCTGCCGGTACCGGCGCCCGTGTCATTACTTCTTCTTCCAGCCCCGGCGTGTCCCTGAAGCAGGAGGGTATCTCCTACTGCGCAGGCGCTAAAGTCCCCGCTGTCATCATCAACGTGATGCGCGGCGGCCCCGGTCTGGGTAACATTCAGGCTTCCCAGGGCGACTATTTCCAGGGCGTCAAGGGCGGCGGCAACGGTGACTATCACCTGCTGACCTTCGCTCCCTCTTCCGTGCAGGAAGCTATCGACCTGATGATGGTTGCTTATGATAAAGCTGAGAAGTATCGTATTCCCGTTCTGTTCCTGGCTGACGGTATCATCGCTCAGATGATGGAGCCTGTGGAGCTGCCCGAGATGGTCGACTATAAGGTGGATCCTGAAAAGAAGCCCTGGGCCTGCACCGGCTGGAAGCCCGGCGACGATCCCAAAAAGCGCGGTATCATCAACTCCATCTACATCGACACCGAGAGCCTGGCCATACATAACGATGATCTGCAGGCCATGTATAAGGAAGTCGTTGCTAACGAGCAGCAGTGGGAAGAGTACAACTGTGAAAACGCTGAGTACATCATCACCGCTTTCGGTACCGTGGCTCGTATCGCAAAGAGCGCTATTGCCGAGCTGAAGGCTAAGGGCATCAACGTCGGTCTGCTGCGTCCCATCACTGTATGGCCCTTCCCCTATGACGCTGTCACGAAGGTCGTTTCTCAGGATTCCGTCAAGGCTGTCCTGGATGTGGAGCTGAACGAAGGCCAGATGCTTGAGGATGTCAAGCTGGCTATCAACGGTGCCAAGACGGTTGACTTCTTCGGTCATTGCGGCAGCCAGATGCCCACCACCGACGAGATCGTCAATAAGATTCTCAGCATGAAGGAGGGTAAATAAGATGGCTGTTGTATTTGATAAGACCAAGCTCCTGACGGATAAGGTTTTCCATTATTGCCCCGGCTGCGGCCACGGTATTATTCATCGTCTGGTCGCCGAGGTCATCGAGGAGATGAACCTGGACGGCAAGGTGATCGGTATTGCCCCTGTGGGCTGCTCCGTGTTCGCCTATGACTATTTTAACTGCGATATGTACGAAGCCGCTCACGGCCGTGCACCCGCTGTCGGCACCGGTATCAAGCGCGCTGTCGGCAAGGACACCCTGGTGTTTACCTATCAGGGCGACGGCGACCTGGCTTCCATCGGTACCGCCGAGATCGTTCACGCCGCTCACCGCGGTGAGAAGATCACCACCATCTTCGTCAACAATGCCATTTACGGTATGACCGGCGGCCAGATGGCTCCCACCACCCTGATCGGCCAGAAGGCCACTACCTGTCCTGCCGGCCGCAGTGAGGAGTGGTCCGGTCTGCCCATCAAGATGTGCGAGATGCTCGCCGCTGTCCCCAGCTCCTACTATATTGAGCGTGTTGCCGTGAATAACACGGTCAACATCAATAAGACCAAGAAGGCCATTGCCAAGGCTTTCAAGTATCAGATGGAAGGTAAGGGCTTCTGCATGGTCGAGGTTCTGTCCCCCTGCCCCACCAACTGGGGTCTGTCTCCCACCGAGGCGATGAAGTGGCTGGAAGAGAACATGATTCCTTACTATCCTCTGGGCGTATTCAAAGACAAGGAGGCCGAGTAATATGGAAAAAACCTTCATTTTTGCCGGTTTCGGCGGTCAGGGTATGCTCCTGATCGGTAAGTTCATGGCTATGTCCTGCATGCTGGATGGCAAGCACGTTTCCTGGCTGCCCTCTTACGGCCCCGAGATGCGCGGCGGCACCGCCAACTGCTCCGTTATCGTTTCTGACGATCCCGTTGCCTCTCCCCTGGTGGACAAGGCTGATGTGATCGTTGCTATGAACCGTCCTTCTCTGGATAAGTTCGAAGGTTCCGTGAAGCCCGGCGGCGTTTTGGTCATCAACAGCAGCATCATCGACCGCAAGGCCGTCCGCGACGACATCACGGTCGTTTATTGCGACGCCAACGGCATTGCCGAGTCCATCAACAACCCCAAGGGCGCGAACGTGGCGATCCTGGGCGCTGTCATGCAGGCTTGCCCTGTCACTTCCGTTGACAGCATGATGGAAGCAATCCGCATTGAGCTCGGTGAGCGCAAGGCGAAGTTCCTGCCCGGCAACAAGGCTGCCCTGCTGGCCGGTATGGAAGCGACCAAGTAATATATCACAAGCAAATTACCGTTAAACTTCCGGCGTCCGAAAGGCGCCGGAAGTTTTTACATTTTTTCATGCTAAAAACGCGATTTTATTATAAAAATCCATAAATAATCCGCAAAAAAGGAGATCCTTTCGGATCTCCTTTTTATTGCTCTATGGTTTATTTTACAG
>SAMEA3663207__coassemble_1060_pt1 | contig 7366 bp, 5 predicted proteins | sample SAMEA3663207__metabat2_low_PE_007 | metagenome-assembled genome bin SAMEA3663207 (sample SAMEA3663207) | pig gut metagenome | biome: pig gut; feature: pig-associated habitat; material: faeces | place: China | collected 2013
ATCCTCCTATCCGTTTCTCGGTGCCGTGATTTGCCGCGATATACTAAGCACAATGCCCATTTCCACCAATTGCAGCGCCAGCGCCGTGCCGCCGTAAGAGAAGAACGGCAGCGAGATGCCGGTGGCGGGGATCAAGCCGGTCACCACCGCGATATTCAGGAATGTCTGCAGCGCCACCTGTGTGGTGATCCCCACCGCCAGCAGGGCGCCGAAACGGTCCCGGGCATGGAGTGCGATCCAGAACCCGCGAATGATCAGCAGCGCGAAGATCAGCATGATTACGCACGCGCCGATCAGCCCCAACTCTTCGCAAACAATGGCGAAGATGCAGTCGTTATGGCGCTCTGGCAGATATAGGAACTTCTGTCGGCTTTTGCCAAGACCCACGCCCAGCAAGCCGCCCGAACCGATGGCGATCAGGCTCTGGCAGATCTGATAACCGGCGTCACTGGCATCCGACCAGGGATCGTGCCACAGCAGGATACGGTCGGCGTTATATTTAATCACCCCGGCATCCACCAGCTTGATAAACAGCACGGCTGCCGCGCCCACGCCACAGATACCGGCACCGACAAGCCAGCCTTGCATACCGCCTACCGCCATCATCACAGCACCGGTACCCACGATCAAAATAGCGCCTGACAGATGCGGCTCAAGCAGCATTAAAATGCCCATAATGCCCAGTATCGCCACATAAGGGAGCACGCCATAACGCCATGTCAGCATTTTCTCGCGCTTTTTGGAAATACTGTCGGCGAAAAAGACGATGACGCCCAATTTGGCAATTTCGGAAGGCTGGAAAGTCAGTTCACCAAAGCCGAGCCATCGTGTCGCGCCGTTGACGGTCACACCGACACCGGGAATCAGCACCATAATCAGCAGCGCAATGGACAGATACATTAAAATTCTCGCCATACCGCGCCAGCGCTGATAATTCATACGGGAAATCACGAACATGGCCGCAAGACCCATGGCGGCGAAAATCACCTGACGCTTGAAATAATACGCCGCATCGCCTGTGGTATAATAGGCTGCCGGAAAGCTGGCGGAGAACAGCATGACAAGGCCGATGCCCGTAAGCAGCAGCGTCAGAAGCAAAAACGGCATATCCACGGTACCGCGTGCCGCCTCACGGCCTTTGCCCACCGGTTCCTTCGCACGATGATGCTGCGCCAGCGGGATCACCTTTGCTTTTCCCGTCATACAGTTCCCCTCCTCTCCCTTTTCAGCGTTTTCTTCAGATGCCAAAGCGGTTATATACGCCCAAATACGCCAGCACGCAGAAAATTAAGCTGACCGTGGTGAACACCGTTACCACTTTCTTTTCGTTCCAGCCGCACATCTCAAAATGATGGTGCAGCGGCGCCATTTTAAACACGCGCTTGCCGTGTGTCAGCTTGAAGTAGGCCACCTGAATGATGTCGGACATGGTTTCGCAGATATACACGATACCCACCAGCAGCAGGATCAGCGGCATATCGTAGGCAAACGCCAAAGCCGCCACAGCACCGCCCAAAAACAGCGAGCCGGTATCGCCCATGAACACCTTGGCCGGATAACGGTTGTAAAGCAGGAAGCCAAACAGTCCGCCCACCATCGCACCGCCAAACACGCCAAGCTGCGTATAGCCCGACCAGACATAGCCCAGGATGGCAAAGAACGCCGCCACAGGCACCGTCACGCTGGAGCTGAGACCGTCCACACCGTCGGTGATATTCACCGCATTCACCGTGCCGACAATCACAAAGGCGGCAAAAATCAGGTACACCACCCAGTTCATCACGATATGGGTATGGAAAAACGGGATATACAGGTTGGGGCTGAGCATACCTTCGTAGCGCATCAGGCACAGAAAGACGATTGCCGCGGCAAGCTGCAGCAGGAACTTCTGTATAGAAGTCAGGCCCGTGTTCTGATGATGCTTTACTTTCTCGTAGTCGTCAATATAACCGATCACGCCGAAGACAAGGGCAAAGAGATAGACATAGAGATGAGTAAAATCGCCCTCCAGCATGCCGCTCCAGCCGAAGATCAGGATTGCTACGCCGATACCGATAATGAACATCAAGCCGCCCATGGTCGGCGTGCCCTGCTTGCTCATGTGCCAGGTAGGGCCGATCTCCTTAATACTCTGTCCGGCCTTCAAACGCACCAGCGCAGGAATCAGCAGCTTGCCGACGACGGCTGTTACAACAAAGCTGACGATCAGTGCCAATAGAATCTTCATAGGTAATACTCTCCCTCTTGCCCCTGCAAGGGGCATTCTTCATTTGTTATTTTTTAAATAGTCTGCCACGATTTCGCGCTCATCCAAATGGTGTTTTTCGTGGCCGATCTCCTGATAGGTTTCATGTCCTTTGCCGCACAGTACGATCACATCGCCCGCTTCGGCCCGGTCCAGCGCAAAACGAATGGCCTCCGCGCGTCCCGGTACTTCCCGCCAGTGAGCCGTATCCGGTATACCGGCGATAATGTCGGCGCGAATCGCCCGCGGCTCTTCCGTGCGGGGATTGTCGTCCGTAACGATGATGACATCCGCTTTTTCTGCGGCGATGGCCCCCATTTGCGCCCGCTTGGTGCGGTCACGGTCACCGCCGCAGCCGAAAACCGCCACCGTGCGGCCCCGGGCAAAGCCGTTGACCGCCGTCAGCACATTTTCAAGGGCATCCGGCGTATGGGCATAGTCGATGAGCACCGTATAGTCTTTGCCGGGCGCAGGCACCACTTCCATCCGCCCTTTCACACCGCGGCAGTCCCGCAGCGCCGGTGCGCTCTCCTGCAGGGAGATACCCAGCGCCATGCAGGCACCCAGCGCACCCAATGTATTATACACCGTGAACGCGCCGGGAATCGGCACTTCCACCGCAGCTTCCTCCGCTTCCGTCACGGCAGTATACGCCGTGCCTGCGGCGGTGACGGTCACATTCTGCGCCTGCAGCGACGCCTTTTCCGTCACGCCGTAAGAGAAGCGTCTTCCCTGCGCCGACGCCAGTATGCGCCTGTGCCACGGATCATCTTCATTATAGACCGCCGTATCGCATTGTGCAAACAGCCGCGCCTTTGCCGTGCAGTATTTCTCCATGGAATCGTGGTAATCCAGATGATCCTGCGTCAGATTGGTAAACACGCCCACCGCGAAGTGCAGGCCGTACACCCGCTCCAGTGTCAGCGCATGAGAGGAAACCTCCATCACCACATGGGTGCAGCCCTCGTCTGCCATCGTGCGCAGCAGCCGCTGCATTTGCCATGCGTCCGGCGTGGTACGGGCCGCTTCCTCCGTGCGCTGCCCCACCATGTTTTGTATGGTGCCCATCAAGCCCACCTTCGTATGCAGCACCGTTTCAAGGATCTGCTTGATCAGATAGGTAGTGGTGGTTTTTCCGTTTGTGCCGGTGACGCCCACAAGCGTCATGCCCGATGCCGGATCGCCGAAGTAGTTTTTTGCCATCAGCGCCAAGGTCCGGCGCACGGAACGGACAAGCACATAGGGCACATCCTCCTGCGGCACTTCCCGGCAAACCACGCAGCAGGCGCCGCGGGCCATCGCCCGGGAAATATACCGTCTTCCGTCTGCCTGCGTACCGGGAACGGCAACAAACACATCTCCCGGCTGTATCTTTTGTGAGTCGCAGCTAACGCCGGTAATCTCCCGTGTCAGCTCTGCCGTGCAGGATAAGGGCCTCACGCCCTCCAGCAGGTCTTTCAGCCTCACAAAAAGCTCCTCTCTGTTTTCTTTTAATCCTTTACGCTCGTATCGCTGAGCTGAACGGTGATGACCGTTCCCGCCTCCACCTTGCTGCCGGTCTTTTCCGACTGGGAAATCACGCGAATACTGCCGGAATTGCTGTCCGTCGTGCCGGAGAAGCGCAGCAGCAGACCGGCATTGGCTATGGCGGTATTGGCCTCAGAGGGCGTTTTGCCTATCAAATCGGGCACCGTGCACTTCGTATCCGGCTTCTTCTCACCGGCATAGAGCACCACGGTGGACTTACCGGGAATGATCGCGCCGCCAAGCGGTGTCTGGTCCGTGATCTTGTCGCCGTCACCGACAACACGGCAATCCAGACCCCTGTCTTTCATCTTCTGCCGTGCTTCGTCTACCGTCAGTCCCACCACATTGGGCACGCCGGTATCAGCACCCAGCAGCTCCTCTGCGGTGTAGGTAGGCTCAATGCCCAGATAGGGCAAAATTTCAGACATAACCTTACCGGCATAGGGCGCCACCATGCCGCCGCCGGAGGCGGCAGCAACGGTCTCATCCGGCGTATCCATGGTAATGAGCATGATGATCTCCGGGTCATCCGCCGGTGCAAAGCACATGAACGATACGACCACCTTGCCGGTTTTTCCCTTATCCGCCGTACCGGTCTTACCGCCGAGCCGGTAACCTGTCACCTGACCGTTTTTACCGGTACCGTTGGACACCACATACTCCAGACATTCGCGCACCTTGGCGGAGGTTTCCTCGCTGACGACCTGACGAACAGGGGTATTGTCATGCTGATAGACCACATTGCCGTCATCATCCGTGATTTTCTCCACCAAATACGGCTCATGCAGGTAGCCGCCGTTGATGCAGGCGGCCTGCGCCGACACCAGTGCAATCGGCGTTATGTTGAAGTTCTGACCGAAGGCATAGCAGGCCAGATCCAACTGCGAGAACTTATCGGCGTCCATGAAAATACCGGTTGCCTCGCCGTCCAAGTCCACGCCGGAGCCGTCCATCAGTCCGAATGACTTCATGTATTCATAGAACTTCTCGTTCCCCAGCCGCAGGCCGTAGGTAATGAAGGCAGGGTTGCAGGAATTGGCCGCCGTTTCCTTCAGGGTTTCGTGTCCGTGGGTTGAGGTGCAGCGGATCCTTGCATCCGACACCCTGATAGAGCCCTGACAGTCGAAGGTGGTGTTCATATCGATTACGCCTTCCTCCAGCGCCGCGGACAGCGTCAGGACTTTGAAGGTCGAGCCCGGCTCATAGGTGTCATTGATGGCCTTGTTGCGCCACTGGCGAAGCTGCATATCGCCCAGTGACACTTTTTTCTCTTCGATGGCCTCCTTCAGTTTCTCATTCTGCACCGTCGCATAGTCGTTCAGGTCGTAGGTGGGGTAGGACGCCATTGCCAGCACGGCACCGGTCTTTGCATTGAGCACCACGCCTGTTGCACCCTCGGAGGCGTTGTATTTTTGTACCATCTCCGCCATATTCTTTTCCAGATAGTATTGCACGGTGGTATCCAGCGTCAGCACCAGATCGTTGCCGTTTTGCTCGGCAAAATACTGCTCATATTCCGAGAGCATATCACGCTCATTGGCGGCCTTGGCCGTGACCACCAGACCGGTCTGGCCCTCCAGCTCGTCTTCATAGCGTGCCTCCAGACCGTACAAGCCGGTATTTTCGCTGCCCACGAAGCCGATCACATGGGCCGCCAGCGAGCTGTAAGGATAGTAGCGCTTGGTGTCCGTCACCATGTATACACCGCGGATGTCGTATTCATTGATCAGTTCGCGTACCTGGTCGGCCAGCTCTTCCTCCGCCCGCAGCTTGATAACCTCGTACTGAGAGTCGGTGTAGTCCATCCGCTTCAGGATACTCTCCTCGTTCACATCCAGAATCCGCGCCAGCTCTCCGGCCAAAAATTCCTTTGTCCACTTGGGAGGATTTTCCTTGTCGTTTTGCGCTTCCTCGATCTCCATCGGAGAGAGGAACACCGTTTCCGCCGTGGCGGAGATGGCCATGACATTGCCGTTGCGGTCGTAGATCGTCCCGCGGCTTGCCGTCACCACCGTACTGCGCATCTGCTGGTTGGTGGCCTTGGCCTGCAGTGACTCATGCTGCACGATCTGCAGATTGTACAGCTTGAAAAACAGTATCACGAACAGCAGCACGCCCATGACCAGCATCAGCACAAAGGTGCGGCTTTGGATCACGCGGTTTGCGCGCCGGACTTTTTCAGATTTACGCATGGGATTTTGCGACACGCTTTCCGCCTCCCCGTCAGTCTAATGCCAAGCAAGGAGCAAGAAGTCACCCTTCTTACTCCTTGCGTGTTTTCACTATATGGCGCCGCTCATTTGAAATATTCCACCGCAGCGCCGATTCCCTCTTTCACGGTGGTAAAAATCCGGGCCAACAGGCCGTCTGCTCCGCTTTGATAGATGACCACCGCATCCGAGCCGGAAATATCGATATACTCGATCTGTCCGCTGCTGGGCTTTCTCATCCCCGCCGCCTCGGCGCGCTCCTTCACCGTCGTCATATCGAAAGTCTGCTCATATTTCGTCACAAGGGCCACATGGGCATCCTGCGCTTCGCTCAGATCGTTTCTGATCGTCGTAACAGCATCGGAGGCCTCCGTCAACTGCACATAGCCGATCATCAATCCGATCACCATGGCCGCCAGCAGCACCACGGAGCCGATCAGCAGCGGCGATGCCTTTGCCTTAGTTCGGGGAACGCTTCTTGTACGAGGCTGCCGACGCACCTGCACATATTGCTGCTCCTCGTCCATCCTACCGGCATGCTCCAGATTATGCTCTCTGACAAGGGCATCCAAATCATAGGCCAGGTTACCGTACACAGGCGTATTCGGTTGTCTCTTGCGCATATCCGCCATGGCCGGTCGTTCCTTTCTTACAATTTTTCCGCCACACGCAGCTTTGCGCTGCGGGCACGGGGATTATAGGCCAGCTCCGCTTCACCCGACACAATGGGCTTGCGGGAGATCAGTTTCATTTTCGGCTTCTTGCCGCACACGCAGACCGGGAAATTCGGCGGGCAGGTGCAGCCTGTTGCCAGGGCCTGCATGGTTTGCTTAATCACACGGTCCTCCAGCGAATGGAAGGAAATCACCGCCAGGCGTCCGCCTGTATGCAGCTTGTCCGCTGCCGCCTCCAGCATGGGAGGCAGTGCATCCAGTTCGCCGTTGACAGCAATGCGGATGGCCTGAAAGCTGCGCTTGGCAGGGTGCTGTTTTTCCCGCAGCGCTGACGGCGGCATGGCGGCTTTGATGATCTCCGCAAGCTGCAGCGTCGTTTCGATCGGCGCCTCCTCGCGCTTTTGCACGATATGCTTGGCGATCAACGGCGCATAGCGCTCCTCGCCGTATGCAAACAGGATACGCCGCAGCTCCTCATAGGGCCACTCGTTTACCACCTCACGGGCGCACAATGCCGCCGTGCGGTCCATGCGCATATCCAAGGGCGCATCGTGCCTATAGGAAAAGCCGCGCCCGGCGTCATCCAACTGGGGAGAGGACACGCCTAAATCAAACAGCATACCGTCTGCGCCATCGATACCCAGCTCATCGAGGATCTCTCCGACACGGTCGAAATTACTGTGTACCAGCGTTACCCGGTCGGCGTAGTC